>JAESFV010000326.1_pt1 | contig 24698 bp, 32 predicted proteins | sample 9269471 | NCBI WGS metagenome assembly JAESFV01 (sample SAMN14502647, study PRJNA617108) | algae metagenome | isolation source: Symplocastrum torsivum CPER-KK1 and co-occurring heterotrophs from... | place: USA: Central Plains Experimental Range, Colorado | collected 2001-01-01
CCCCCCCGCACAGCTGCAGCGTGTGTGGCGGAAAGGACGTCGGTACATGGTGTAACGGGGGAGGTAAGGGCTAGGAACTGTGCTAAGCTTTGAAGAATTGCGGCGGGGGCGGCATCTGCATCGGATGCCTAAGGCGCCTGTCCGCCGCCTTTGCAAACAATATAAGCCAACGATCGAGGAATTCGATTTCATCCTCAGCGTCGATGGCGAGTGGGCCATGGGCGACGCTCGTCATGCCGGCCACGTTTGACAGCGCCACACTGAATTCGCGGTCGCGCGGATTGATTGCATAGGGTGTTGATGAATTGTCGGACCTGAAAGACCAGAACGACACCTCACGCCAGCGGTGCTCCGGGTCCTTTGGCGTCTTACAAAACACTAAGCTGGCCGAGAATGTGTAGATCGAGGAGCTTCCGTAAGACAGCGGCTCCATTTGGCAGCGCAAAACAATCTTAGAAGCAGCCGCGACGTCCCACCCACTTTGATTTGGATCGGCCCGGTTGTCGATTCTTTCGGGCGGGTCAAACATCAGATGGGCGGGGCCAAGAACAATTGCGCGGTCCGAGCGACTAGCATTTTCAGAGCTAGACTCTATTTCGTCGAATAGCCGCTGCATAAGGCTCTTCAGGCTCTCTATTGCCTCCGTCACCATAGCTGCGCGAGCCTTCCGCGTAGCCTCAATTTCCCGCTGCTGCGCCTCTTTCGCCGCCTCCTCCTGAGAAACCCTGAGGGCGGCTTCAACCAAGAGTCCACGCGCCCCGCTCTGCGTGGCCCGCACGTTGGTGATAACTCGCAAACAACGGTCCAGGTTGGGGCGCACCTCCTGAACTTTGCGCAACATAGCGTTTACAAGGCTGGCAAGGCGGGGTTCAACGCCCTTTAGGTCCGGCGGCGGGGAGTGGAGGTGCGCGTTCCTGACGCTATCGACGTCGCCGCGGAACGGCGGGTGACCGTTCAGTATCGCATGAATGATGCAGCCGAGAGCGTAGACGTCTGTGGCCGAAGTCGGCCGCAGTCCCATCCACTGCTCAGGCGCGGCATATGACGGAGTGAGCGCTGATCGTAGCGTTTCTAGCGAGGTGCTATCTTCAACAAACTTTGCGATGCCAAAATCGGCAATCTTCCAACGGTCTTCATGCAGAAGAACGTTGCCTGGCTTTAAGTCGCGGTGCACGATATCGCCGACTTCTTGAAGGCCCGCGACGATATCGAGCACAATCTCTTGCGCAGACGCCCAATCTAGAGGTCCTTCACGCTTGAGCTTGTCGTGTAGACTCTCTTCGCATATTGGCATTACCAAAAAATATCGGTCGCTATCCGGATCCTGCCCGTAGTCGAGTATAGGAACGACATGATCGAGCGGCTTCGATGCTAGTACCTTGCCAATGCTTAACTCCCGGTGAGCCGCAGCCTCAGCGCTAATATTGAGACGCTTGATCGCCACGGGGCCGTCCGGACCGATGCCGCGAAAGACCTCTCCAAACCCGCCTTTCGCCCCAAGCCGGGCGCTTTCGTCAAGTCGCCAAACTGCCCGCTCAAGCCTAATTTCCAAGGTCAGCTCCAGACTACCATTTCGCCCGCGAACATATTGAGTGCCTGACTATCACCTCCATCCGAATCAAGAACAAGCTAAGCCACTCCGTTATCAGACGAAGAATTTGAAAAGCACTCTTAGCGGAATTCCAATAGCTCACCCCACTCCGGGCGGCTTCCAGCCCGGCGGGGGACCGTCGCGCCAGAGGCGCACCCAGCGGATTGCCGCTTCGCAAAGGCTCATTCCGGTGAGGCCCAGCGCGAAGCCGACCATCCCCTCGAGCGAGCCCACCGGAAAGTCCGGCGAGGCCAGCCAGCGCGTGGCGAAATGGGCGCCGAGCGGCGTGCCATAGCCGGCAACGGCCGTGCCGACGATGGCGGTCGCGATGTGTCGGGCCAGCGAGCCGCCGGGCTTGGTGAGCGAGCGCGCGAGCCCGCCGACGGCACCAGCGAGGAGGTGGTGGATCTTGAGCCCGAGCAGGCTGAGTAGCTCGGCCGAGCCCGGCGGTGGATCGGGCGGAGTGAAGCCGGCCATCAGCGCCCCCAGCGTGCGGAAATGGTGCTCGCCACCTTTTCGACGGTGCGGCCGCCGACATAGGTGGTGACGATGGCGCCGGCCCATTCGGCCGCCGCGCCGGTGAGCGGGTCGGTGCTGCCCCAGCCGAGAACCTTGTCCCACACGATCACCTTCCAGAAGAAGATGATGACAGGCAGCGCCAGCAGCGGCCGGATCGCCGCCGTGTACCAGCGGCCTTGCTCGGCAATGAGGATGTCGCGCCCGGATTGCTGTGCGGCCACCTCGGCGCGGATCGCCTCGATTGTCACTTCCTTGCGGACTTTCTCCCGCTCGGTCTGTGCATCGGCGCGCCGGTCGAGTGTGTCGAGGATCCTGCCGACCGTGCCGCCGGAAAGGAACGACAGCAGCCAGGCGCCCACCTTGAACAGCATGGCTTAGGCTCCCGTATCGCGGCCGAGCTTCACTGCCCGCACCGTCTGGTCGACGGCCGCGCGTGTGCGAAGCCACATGAGAATTGAAAGAGCGAGCACCGCGCCGAAGAACAGCCACGGCGCCATCGCCGTGATGTCCGCCTTGAAAGGCGAGAGCGTCGAGAGCGCGTCGCCGGATCGTTCCCAGGCGCCGAAAATCACGGCGCCGCCCGCCGCAGCGACAGCCTGCACCTTGGCCCAGAAGCCGCCCTTGAGCGCCGCCTGCGCCGCTGCGGGCAGCCGGCCGGTCTCGGCCAGGCTCTTGGCCGTGGCATTCTCGCGTTCGGCCGACAGCTGGCGGGTCGGCACGCCATGGGCGACAATGAAGGCACGCGTTTCTGTGTTCATCTCGCCGGTAGCGGGCAGGGCGTTGTCGGTCTGGAAGGCGAAGATCGCCGCACGGGTGCGGGTGCCCATCTTGCCGTCGACGAAGCCGACCTCGGTGTAAAGGGCGTCCTGCAGTTGTTGCTGCAACGCGCGGACCTCGTAATCCGTCATCTTCGGCGCCGCAGGCGGCGGAGCGGGGGACGGCGGAGCCGGAACATAGAAGTCGCGCAGATCCTCCCGCGCCTTGGCCGGACGCGCGGCAGGCTCCACGGAGGCCGAGGCCAGCGCCGCCGTTAAGGCGGCGCGAGCATCAACACGGCAGCCGCTCTTCCAGTCCGGCGTCATCTTCGCCGTGAGACGGGTGTACTCGGTGATGGTGCCGTCGTTCGACCACTTGCCATCGAAGAAGAGATCGCGCTCCTTCTCGCGGCGCGGGATGATCTCGGGCGGCTTACGCCAATCCATGAAGGCCTTGCGCGCGCCGGCGACGTCACCGGCCAGCCACTTCTTAACCCAGCCTGCGCGGCCAATGGCGCCGGCGTTGTAGTGGAAAGAGAGGGCGGCGGTGAACTGCGCCGATGTCAGCAACCGCCCACCGAACGCCTTGCGCACGGCCGGCGCGTATTTGGTTTCGAGCAGCCAGGCGAAAACAGCGAGGCAGTGCTCCAGCGTCTGTGGCTTGCCAATATAGCGATCGACATCATGTCCGCTCTTGCTCGTCACGCCGATCGACCAGGTCGGGATGCCCTTGCTGTCTTTATAGGTCTGGCGCACCAACCCCTCATGTGACGCGACTTCCAGCGCCACATCGACATCGACGTGGTTCATGGTCTTTCTCCACGGTGGGAATGAAAAAGGCCGCCCAGAAGGGCGGCCTTGTGAGGCGGTTAGTGGCGGCTCGCCGGTCGTGGCGGCGCCTCGGTGCCGGCAGCGTCAGCGATATGCTCGGCGAGCGCCAGGACGAGCATGGAGGCCAGATAGGCCGCCAGCCGAAGGTCAGGATCGTCGCGCAGTGTATCGTGAAGGCGCTGCGCCTCGTGGCGCAGCATGAGCAGAGCGTCGATGTGTGGCATGTCCATTCCCCCCTTGGGTTGCAAGGGGAACACGATCACACGTTGCGACGGTGTCTGATTACGTTCCGTAACTGGGCAGCCAAGACGGCGTCAGGATTTCGGCGCCATCACCGGCGCTCCGATGAGGTAGGGTCGGCCAGCGAACATCGGCCCAATGCCCAACGTCTCGAGATCCTCCACGGTGGTGATCGTAAACAGAATATCCCCTGTCTCCGCCGACGCGACCAGCACGCAGGCCTCACCCTCAAGGGCTGGATCGCGCTCGGCGCGGGCAACCCAGATATACCAGCCGGGCAGGTGGTCGCGGATCTCGCGCTCATAGGCGCTGCCCATGCCGTCATCCACGGTCTCGGTGCCCGTGATGCGATAGGCTTTGACGTCCGGAAGAACGTAGGTCGTGTCCCACAGGCGCACGCCCGGCTCGATGCCTTCGAGGGTGTGGGTCGGCAGCGCCGCCATCGCGGCCACCTCGTCGGGATAGCGCAGAAGATAATCGATCATGACAAGAGCCCCTGCAAGGTCGCGTCTGAGTGGGGCGTGCCGCGCCAGACGGCGATGCTCTCTACTGCGTCTCCCCAGGCGTAGGGTCCCAGCAGGCCGCCTATGTCGAGGAATGTTGAGCCGGCCGGCATTGCCGTGCCTGCGCGCGTGGCGATGCCTCCGCCGTTGATGCACATCCGGTAATCGCCTGTCGTTGCCGAGGAGATCGCGACGCGGGCGGGCGCGCCGCCGGCGACGACTTGATAATGCGTTGTGGCGAATGGCGCCGGGGTCCCTCCTGAGCCGATGCCTAGCGCCGACGCCGCATAGGCGAATGCGCTCAGCCTGGTGGCGAGACTTGGCACACCAAACGAAAACAGATTCGAGCTGGAGGGGTTGATCCATCGGGGCATCCGGCCCTTAGCCGCGATGGTGATGCCCTCCTCGCCGGCATCGAAAGGCAGCGTTAGCGTGAGCCGGTCCGCCGCTCTCGCCCCGCCTGGAATGAAAGACGTCGGCCAGCCGCCGGCTTCCAGCTGCGGCATCGAGAAATCAATGACCATGCCAACGAGATTGTGCTGCGTCCCGGCACCCAGCTGGAACGAGGCCGCCTGCGTAGTCGCGCTCACCGCCTGCATCACAAAGCGCCCGGTCGTCAGAGCGCTGGCGGCGCCGCCAGCCGGGTTCGCCGGGCATGCGGGATAGGTGAGCGTGACGCCCGCCGTGCCGCAGAAGAGAGCATGCGCCGCGGCGAGGGCGCTCACTACTCTCTCCGCCTCGACGCTGAAGGTGTAGGTGACTCCTGCCGCAAGGGTCACTGCCTGGTGTAGGCGGGGCCGGTTTCCCTCGGCCGTGAACCGGCGCGCCGAGACGTTCGGTCCGAATTTCGACGGCACGATCGACACGCCTTCGGGGCTGTAGGAGCCCCACGACGTCGGGGTTGTTGGCCCGCTCCAGATGGGATTTGCGAGTGCGTTCGTCCGGGCCGCCTCGGCCAAAAAGCCGAGCGGCGCCAAGGTCTCCTTGTCATAGGTGAAGCGCGGCTGGCCGCTCGCCGCAAACTGGATCTGGCCGGCTGCATCAATGTAAGAGGCGACCGAGGCGCGGGCGAAGGTCAGCTCCGGCAGACCAGCCGCTGGGCCAAGATACTCAGCACCGGAGATGGTCGAGAGCGCGCGCCGCTGATCGGAGAAATCGAGAGCGATGCCCGGCTGACCTCGCAGCATTTCAGCGACGGGTAGCGCGAGGGCCGGCTTACCGAGGCCGTTGTAATTGATCGACGGCATATCAGGACCTCCCGTCCAGCTGCAGGAGCATCAGCCACGGCCCGGTGAGCGTGCCGCCCACGCGATAGGCCGAGACATTGTCGCCGGGCGCGAGGACGAGGGTCAGGCCGGTGATAATCGTCGGCGCCGCGCTGGAGAGCGCAAAGGGGCCGGCGAAGGGCAGACCGTTCTTCTCGATATAGAGGCTCACGCCAACCGCTGCGCCCGCGAGCATTTCCACGCGAAGGCGCGTGAAGGTCGCTGCGCCGTGGTAGTCTCGCGTGGCCCACCATCCTCCTGGCTCGATGTCTGTTGCATCGCTCACCGCCAGCACCAGCGGCTCGCCGGGCGCGCCCGGAAGGCCCTGTACGCCGGCCGGGATCGAGAACTGCAGGTTGGCCGCGTTCGGCGAACCCTCATTCACCACGGTCGCCGGCTGGCCGGGAGCAAGAGTGATAGTTCCGGCGACCGCAAGCGTCGCGGCGACGCCGGGAGCACCCTGGTCACCGGCGGGGATAGAGAAGCGCAGCTTCGGCCCTTCCGGCGTGCTGCTCGGGTCGAGCGTTACCGTGGCGGGCTGGCCGGGCGGGAGTGTGGTGGTGGAGAACACCGAGATGTCAGGTGTCAGGCCGACGCCGCCTCGGATGTCCGTCGCCTCGGCAATATCGTCCACCAGCCCTTCCCGGCTGAGATATTGCCCCGCAGGCAGCTTGTCGCCGCCGCCTCCGGTCCAGTCGGCAACCTGCAGCACGATGGCTTCGCCGCGCGCGGCAGCGGCGAATAGGGGCGCCCATCCGCGCGGACCCTGGAGGCTAGGCCCGCGCAAGGTCACGGTCGAGCGCACGAACTCGCCCGGCCCGTAAAGCCGGACGTGGCCGGCAGCGATCTTGTCGCGACGACCTTCGAAGCGCCGGAAGACATCGAAATAGCCCGGCTCAGCCCGGCGGAAGTTCATCCATTCAGCGGGGCCATAAGTCATCGCGACCCGGTGCGGAGGCTCCACCGCAAGCGCAGTCGCCTCACCCGAAACGAGCAGAAGAGGGGGGTCGTCCGGGCGCCCGCGCAGCTCGATCTCGACGACAGAACCCGTGAGGTCATAGTCCGGGAAGTCGAGCCAGGTGATCGCAGCCTCCGCCCCCATGCAGAGGGGGAGGACAGGGGGGCATGCAGCGGCCATAGCGATGCCTCAAGGATCCAGGAAAGAGGGGGAGGTTGCCCGCTCAGAGCCGCGTGGATGCCGCGATGAAAAGTGCGTCGATCGCTTCGGCGGACAGGCCGAGCTCATCAGCCAGCGCGTTCAGATAGGCGTTGTTGCGCTCGAAGGTCAGCGCATTGTCCCACCACAGGCGCAGCACCGGGTAGGAATGCGCGGCGATGGCGGCTTCCACAGCCGCCAGCAGCCCGGCTTCGTGCAGTGCCACCTTGGCCCGCGCTCGGGTGATCTGTGTCGGCACTGCGGGCGGCGGCGCGGGCCGAAGAGTGATCACGGTCATTCCCCACTCTCCTGAGCGGTGCGCGAGGCCCAGAACGCCACCGCGCCGAGGCCGAAGCCATCCGGGGCCGAAAAGTCCGCCGTCCAAAGAGCCCGCATCGAGCGATCGGCGGGAATGTCGGCCGCACCGACAATACGAAAGGGCACACCGGCCGGCGTGTCCTTGGCGGCGATGTCGTCGATGGAAAGGCCGGCACCAGGCGCGGGGATGATGACCGCGACGCCACCGTCGAGCGGGTAGATGATGCGAAGATCCATGCTGCACCTCAGTGGAAGACGGCGACGCAGGCGCGGGCGAGATCGTTCTTCACCACCACGCCATTGGGCGAGCCGACTGCGAACAGCCGAACGCTGGCCGTGGTCGGTGGCGACGACGTGTTGGTCACCATCGACTGCACGGAGCCGCCATCGCCGTTGCCGCCGGCGAATACGGCGTAGTCGGCCGTCGGCAGCGGCGACGCGAAATTGACGGTGTAGTCGCCCGTGCCGTTGTCGGTGATGCTCGAAACGTTGTGAGCCCGGGTGATCGCAACGGTGCCCGTGCCGTTGAACCGCACCCAAGCCTTGGCAGCAGCCCTGTGTGCGCCGATGGCATCGGCTGTCCGCGCCGGCGTCATGGCGGTGGTGTCGTCAAGGCCTGCGGCGGCCTGAGCACTGGAAGACTTCGGCACCGTGATACTGCGATTGGCGGTCAGGTCACCGCCCCCGGCGGCGAGCCCGCCCCCGGTGATCGTGCGCGAAGTGGGCACAGCGACTGTCCCACCGGCTCCGCGAAAATCGACGGCCGCGGCCGCTGTCGCGACAATTCCGGTAGGGCCGACATAGCCTAGCCCACCCGCCGGCGGATCGCCGGAGCCGCCGAGCCAGCCGATGATGCGCATCACAATACGCTCGCCGTCGGCCTCCGCGGCGATCGCCGGCGCCCAACCATAGCCTTGCGGCCCGCCCGGACCGCGCAGCGGCTGCCAGGGGCCCCATTCGCCATCCGGCAGGCGGAAATGCAGGGAGAAGCCGTCGGCACCGCCCCACTCATGAGCCGGCACCGGTCCCCGGGGTCCAGGGCTGCCGATAAGCCCGCCGCCCTCGACCTCGATCGTGTACTCTTCGCTCACCGCGTAACTCCCTGCTCGACCGTGAAGGTGCCGCGATACAGGCGCTTGCGTTCGGCATCAGGCGGGGTGATGACCAGATCGTGCACATAGGTCTGCGCCGGAAGCTGCGCGAGCTTCGCGGCCGCGAACACGACCTGGAACTGCCCGGCCGCCGCGTCGATGACCACGAAGTCGCCGGCCGCGCTGGAGAATTCCACTTCGACGACGCGACTGGCAGCCTCCCGCCGCACATGCATGCGGAACTGCCACCCGGTGATGTTCACCGGGCTTCCGGCGGCATCCTTCACCGCGAAGCGCCGGCCGCTGGCGGCGTTGTTCGTCACCGCAAAATCCATACCCGCCATGGATCACGCCCCCCCAGGCAGCGGCCCGGTGCTGATGACGTAGGGATAGGCGATGTTGGCCGGCCGGGTCTCGGTGTCGCCCGACACCACGGCCTCAACATCCATCTCGAAGCCGGAATCTATCGTGTCCATCCCGGCCGCGGTTCGCTTCTCTCCGGCCTTGGAGAGCCGGGCGAAACCGACCTGCGAGGGATGGCTGGGCGCCGGAGATTCGATGCCGCGCCCGGTGAAGGTCGGCGACGTCTCGCCGCTGTTGAGCACCATCTCGGGCGAGGTCGTCTTCGGCCGCGCCGTGGCGTAGTCCTGCCAGGATCCGAGGGTCCGCCCTGCCGCCAGGCCGCGCAGAAAAGCCCCGCCGAGGTTCGGCACGCGGAAGGTCGTGGCCCCGTCTCCCGCCGAATACATGCCCTGATAGGCGTTGGCGGGGTTCAGCCATTGCGCATCGGTCACGAGCATAGCGCTCGTGAGCGCGTGCGCCCACAGGGCGGGATAATCCGCGCGCAACCGCAGGCCTCCGTCGGCGAGCAATGTGTTTGCTGGCGCGACCAGCCCGGTGAAAGGCCAGATCAGCCCCGCCGGCAGCACGGCCGGCGAGAGCTCGGGAGCCGACGCATTGGCCAAGGCAATCGCGCGGATCGCCTTGTAGAGCATCTGGTCGTCGGCGTTGTCCTCCGGGATCGCAGCGGCCCGTATCACCACCCGGATCTGCGCCACCAGCTTGTTCAGGAAGCGCGCGGCAATCCAGGTGCCATCGCGGCGCGAGGGATCGGTACAGTCGCCGAACCAGGTGTCGTCGGTCCCGTAGTCGCCCGCCGGCTCTTCCGGGCGGGTCGGGCGGGCGAGGGTGCCCAGGCTGCCGTTGAAAAGCGAGCCGGGACCAAGAAGATCCGTCATGCCACTACCTCATAGATCGGCTCGACATGAGCCTGAATGACCCGCCCGAGCAGGCAGAACAGCGCTGAAAGGTCTGGTTCGCAGGCCAGGTATCCGCCGGCCTGCAGGCATCCGGCCTGCGAGGCCGGGTCGAAGCTGCCGTGAAAGGCGGGGGAGGCGGAGAGCACCACGACGATGCGGATGCTGGCGCCGCCCGGCCCGCCCGTCTGGTCGCCGCCGGCAAAGGCGCCGCCGGCCTGCGCGCCGCAGAACCCGTTGGGGATACAGGCTACCGACCAGCCCGCTCGCGCCGCGACAGCGACGATATCGGCGCAACGCGAGCGCTCGCCGCCGCGCACCTTGGCGCAGATCTCCCCATAGGGGTCGCAGGGGTCGGGCAGGCCGTAGTCGGCCAGCCATTCCGGCCGCGTCTCCACCATGCTGGCGCAGAAGGCCTCCTCCATCGCCGCGCAGATGCGGGCGTTCATGAAGGCGAAGAGGTGCGCGAGCGCGCGCCAGAACCGCCAGCGCACACCGCCGGGCCGCGTGTCCCACGCCCGCCCGCGCGGCTGCAGCGCCATCAGCACCCCATGGCACTGGTCGAGATCGGGGCAGATGTCTGGTGCCGCACCGGTGCCGCAGGTCATCGCCGCCACCCTCGCTTACGCCTCGAAATAAAGGGAGCCGAGCACCGGCACGGCGCCGGTCGGCACCACCAGGTCGGTGCCGGGCGCGGTGAGGCTGTGCCGCTCTTCGCCGGTGGCGTTCGCGACCGCCTGCCACGCCCATGACCTTGACCATATCTGCGGCGTGGCGAGGAAGGGCTGACCGGACAGCGTTTCGGCACCGCCGCTCACACGGGCCAGCCGCCGGAAGGTGTCGGCGAGTTCGGCCTCGACGGCGGCACGCACCACGCCCGTGTCGGGCGAAAGCCCGGCGACGCGGATGTCGATGGGAAAGGGCCATGCCGCCGCCACCTCCACCTCGCACCCGGCCGGCACCTCGGCGGCCAGCGCCAGCCGCACCGGATCGAGATCCTCGGGGCGCGGAATGCCGTTCGGCCGCCGGTCGTCGAAGAGCGGAAACACCCGCACCGTGCCGCGGCCAGCCCAGCGCGGCTCGACATAGACGCGCGTCACCCCCGGCACAGACGACGCCCAGGTGACGTAGTCCGCCGGCGCGCCGCCGCGCGGGGGAAAGCGTTTGCGGAACAGGATGCGGGCGCGCAGCGCCTCGAGGTCCTCGACATCGGCGCCGCCGGCCAGCCCGTCGGGCCCAACCTCGGCCGAGGCCGAGCCGGTGACGCCGGAAAGGGCGGTCAGCGCCGTGCCTGCCAGGCTGCTGCCGGCAAGCCCGTCCGCCACCGCCACCACGGGAATGTCGAGCGTCGCCGCACCGAGTGTGGCGCCGCCGGCAAGCGCGCGAAACCGCCGGCCGTCAGAGCGCTCGAAGATCGCTCCCGCAAGGACCGACACCGGCCCGACCGTGATCAGCCGGGCCGTGCCGCCCGCGGCCGCTGCGGGGCGGCGGGACAGGCCCATGTCCTCGGCATGCCGCACGAGCCAGGCCTCGCTGGTTGCGGTCGAGGCGAAGAGCTGCTCCATGCCCCAGGCGAGCTTGCCGAACACCTCGTGGATGGCTCCGGCCACCACCTTGGCGGTCGGCGTGACATTGTTCGGCCAGATCCACGCATCGGAGCCGGGAAGCTCGGCGCGAAAGCCGGCGCGGGCCCGGGCGATCAGCTCGGGGAGGGTCGGGATGGAAAGTGCCATTTAATCCCCGCTCAGCGGTCGGCAGCCTGCCGCCAATAGATGTCGAAGCGCCGGTCGAAAGTGTGGGAGCCATCTCGCCCATAGAGCGCCACGGTCAGTTCCAGCCGGCCTTCGGCCTCGACGGCGGCGGCGGATAGCTCGATCCGCGCGACTGCCTGTTGGCGCAGCAGCGGATCGAGTGCCTCTCGTGCATAGATTTCCGCTGCGCGGGCGGTGCGATAGGTGAGGGGCGACCGTTCCAGCAGCCACAGATGCGAGCCGAGGTCGGTCTCGCCGTCATCGGCGCGCAGGTCGATGCCGTCTCCCCACCAGCCGCGCGGATCGCCATCGTCGAGGCGTGGCGGCAGGCCGCCAGGTCCACCGGTCGCGGTCTGCGCCTCCGGCGGCGCGCGCCGATCCGTGAACAGCGCCAGCACCACGGCTGTTTCAAGCGCCCTCTCGGCGGCGAGCCCCCCGGAATTCAGCGGCGCGCCGGGGCCGGCGAGGCTCCAATCGGCCGCGCCCTCGGCGGGCTGCCAGAGGCTGTCCCACAGCAGCAAGGGCTGCTCACTGCAGCCCTCGGCCACGCGCATGCGCACATCCATCGCTCACCTCGTGACCGTCAGAGGACGGCGAAAACCTTGGAAGATGGCCCCGCGACGGTGACGACCGGCACGCCGCCAGCGGCACCGAGATCGACGCGGGGCGCCGTCACCGTCACGCGCGCCGTGGATGTGATGGTGATGTCGGCTTCGCCAACGATATCGAGCTTCGCCGCGACAACCCGGATGTTCTTCTCCACCAGCGAGACGATCGCACCGGAGGCGTCGTAGATCGCCGTCGCGCCTGCCGCGAGGCCGGCGGGCCGGGTGCCAGCCTGCTCGCCGCCGAGAAAGAGCGCCCGATCAGAGCGCCCGCCCAGCGACAGGAGCAGCCCCTCGGAGCCCGAGGGCGGCACCGAGGTAAAGCCGTGGGGCTGCGGCCGGTGCACGCGCTCGAAGGCTTCGGATTTCAGCCCGCGCGCGCCGACCATTTGCTGCGTGCCGGCATCGTCCACCGATACCAGCGTCGCCCGGCGCAGCATGCCGCGCTGCCCGTCATAATAGCCGGTCATTGCTCGGCTCCCGCGCCGGACTGCCAGCCGGCGCCGGACTTGCCGCCCTTGCTGGCCTTGGCGCCATAGGCCTTCGGGTCGACCAGCGTGAGGGCGGAGAGCGAGCCGTCGCGCTCCGATTGCGTCCAGGTGACGGACTCCAGCAACATGTCTTGGTGCACGGCCAGCGACGGGCTCTCCACATAGACCAGCCGGCCCGGCTCCCAGACCGTGCCACCCTCGTCGCGAAAGCCCTGCACGGTGACATTGCAACGCAGCGAGGCGCCGGATTGGCGGTCGCGCCGGTTCTTCGCCCTTCGGTCGGCGCGGCTGTCGTCGATATCCTCTTCCATCACGATGATCAGCGGCCGGTGCCGATCGACCGAAGGGTCGTTCGCCGCCCGCTCGATCTCCAGCGCGGAAGGCCCGTGCCCGTCCGGCCGCTGTCCGCGCACCACATAGCGGGAATAACGGTTCGACCAGTTGTGGTCGGCGTCGGCCTGAAGAATGTTGCGGCCCTCGATCAGCGCGCCGGCGTGCCGTTGCCGCCCGCCGCGTGTGATGAGGATGCCGCCATCTGCCTGGCCGCACAGGGTGAGCCCCTGCGAGCGACACAGGCGCTCGACGGCGGCGAAAGCGGTCTCGCCGGGCACCAGCCGCGCAACAGGGATCCTCTCCAGCTTCTCGTCACTTCGGACACCGATGCCGAACTTGTCCAGCTCGTCGGCGATATCGATCACGGTGCGGTTCCGCCACTCGCCGGTCGGGTGCTCGGCGGACGAATCGACGAAGTCCGCCGACTTCGACCGCCCCTCGATGAGGGCGGAACGCTCGCGCGCGCCGAGCCGCGGATTGTAGCGGTCGACATAGCCTTCGAGCACAGGCGAACCTGAGAGGGCGATCGCCACCTTTTTGCCGGCACCGAAGGTCCATCGCGTGACGCCCGGCCCGCCCTCGTGCACGCATTCAAGGCTGAAAGAGCGGGCCGCCTCGTTCATCGCCGCCCGCACCTCGACCCGTTTCCACGAAACATAGGCGGAGCCCCCGGCGCTGACCGAGACGGTTTCGGCTCCCATGGTCGTCGCTCCGTCAGGATATCAGCGCCTCGAAGCGCGCAGGTATGAAGCTCGGATGCGGGACGCCGTTCCGGGCGACGATCTCCGCAGCCCGCGCCGGATCGCCATACAGCCGCCAGGCCCACCAGAGCGAGGGCATGGAGCGCGGCGCCTCGACGATGGCCACCGGGGCAAGATCGGTTATCAGGCGGGTGAGATAATCGCAGGTCACGCCGCGCAGGTTGGCAAGCGCCACATAGAGATCCGCCGTGGCGGCACCGATGCACAACGACATCTCGGCCGCGAAGATCTCGGCCACATCCGCCCGCGCCGACACACCATCGGGCCGCGAGGCATAGCTCATACGGCACACGCTTTCCGCATAAGCGGCGAGAGCTGCAAGCCGGGCGGCCTGCGCGACGGCGGACACTGCGTCGAGCGTGACCCGCGTCGTCGGCGTGCGCGCAAGGCCGGATGGTTCGACCGGAACGGCGGCTAGATCGGCCATCGCGCGGACGGCAGCTCGCTGCTCCATCCCCTCGGCAAGGCTCGACGTCGCCGCAAAGAGACGGTCCACTGTGTCCGGCGCCGCGCCGTACCCTCGCGACAGCAGCACGGGGGCGTCGGCGTCGAGGCTTGTGACCGCGTCGCGGACCTTTGCCGAGACTGCCGGATCGACGGTTTCCATCAGCCGCACCGCCTCGATGCCGGCGGCCGCGTCACGCAGCCTGGCGACGGTCGCGTCCGCCACCCTTTCGGGCCGGCCGGCGATATCGGCCTGCCGGGTGAAGGCCCTGCGGGACGGTTCCAGCAGAGCGGCCGCCGTACCGTAGACAAGACTGGCCGCCGAGCCGACCGTGGCGAGGCCGAGCGCTGCCCCCTCGCGCATGAAGGAGAGCCGCACGCCGACATAGCCATGCCGGTCGCCCTCGCGGCGCGGCTCCACCGACAGGCAGCGCACATGGCGCGGACCGATCAGCGGCAGCACCAGCATGCCGGGGTCCGGCCGGGTGCAGGTCGCGACGAGCGCGAGATAGGCGGCGTCGGTCCGGTCGCCATGGATATAGGCGTCGACCTCATAGGAGCGCGCTGCCTCGCCCATATCCTCGAGGAAGGGCTCATCGCGCATGGGGAATTCATGCACGACGACGCGGCGCCCACCCACCTCGCGATCTTCCTCGACCTCGAAAGGCACGCCCCGGAATGAGGCCGGCAGCAGGTCGGCGAGCCAGTCGCGGCACGTAGCCATGGGCAATCTCCCAAGCGGGTAGGGTCAGGGCTGCTGTGCCGGCGTCATCCAGGTCTCCGCCATGGACACGCCGGTCGAGGCCTTTAAAGGACCCGTAGTGCGCGCCGTTGCAGACTGCACCCGCGAGATCAGGTCGGGTGAGGCATCGACGCGGACATTGACCGTGACGTCAGCCGAACCCTTTAGCTCTGCGGTGACCGGGCCCTCCACCGTCGCCGTGAGGTCGCCGAGCAGGGAGCGGATATCCGGAGCGGCGCCCCGGCGAGGATCTCGCGGGGGGCTCGGCACGCTGCCAATATCCTGCGGCGTGGAGGCGTCTTGGAGCCAGGCCGGCGGCGCCTGCGGGTACCCGCGATCGACGGCATTCCAATAGGCGCGCGCCTCAGCCTGCGACCGATCGGCCAGTAGACGTTGATAGTCGGCCTGCGCCTGTGCCTGGCCACGCTCGGCCTCACCAGGCACATAGGGGAACAGCCGGTTTTCGCGCGCCTCGCCGGCCTCGTTGAAAAGCCGCTCCGCCCTTGCGATATCGCGATCCGTGACTTTCAAGGCGTTGGTGTCGTTGCCGAACTGGATGTCGCTGGCCCGTTTCTGCCGATAGTCGGGGTCGGTGGCGAGGCGCACCGCGTCGGTGATGACCTCGGTCGCGCCTTCCATCACGGAGGTGGCGCCGGCTGCATCGGCGCCAGTGCCGATTGCCTTCCAGAGGTTGCCCCAGGCATTGGTCAGGCGGTCAATGGCCGCCTGCTGGTCAGCAAGCACCCGATTGAGATTCTCCTGCGTCGCGCCCGGTGACGCATTGATGCTCGCGAGGTACTTTTCGTACTCATCGCGCAGCGTGATCATCGCCGAAATGGCCCGGCGCGCTTCCTTGTCCGTGAAAATCGAGCCCAGCAGCATGTTGCGCTGCGTCTCGTCCATGCCGCGCGTCATGCGGGCAAGAACGTCGAGCACGGCCTCGAACTGATCCTTGCCGTCGCGCGCCGCCTTGCTCAGCACCTTGCCGATGTCGACACCGCGCTTCTTGAAGGCGTTCGCCACCGTCGGCGAGAGGAGTTTTTCGAAGGCATCGCCGACCGCGGTCGCCGCCTCGCCGGATGTACCCGACACTTGCCGCACCACCTGCAGCATGGCCACGATCTTCTTGGTTCCTTCCAGCCCCTCATAGCCGAGCTTGGCGGCCGAAGCCGCCAGCGAGGGCAGGTACTGCGCCATGTCCTTGAGCTCGAACTGGCCGAGCTGGCCGCCCACCACCAACGCATCGAACGCCGCCTGCATCTGGTCGGCGGGCAGCTTGAGAGATGTCGCGAGCGCAGCCGCCGAGGCCGCCATGTCCTGGGTCGCGGCACCCGTCGCCTGCGCCGTGCGCAGCACCGCCGGCAGGAAGGCCATCGCTTCGGGAAGCGACTTGCCCGTCGCCACCAGCGCGTCGAGGCCGGCAACCGCCTCGTCGAAGGGGAGGGCGATATCCTGCGCCATCTGCGATAGCCGGGCCGTCGCCGTCTTGGTCTCGGCATCCGTCGCGCCGGCGGCGAGGCCGACGCGTGTCATGGTCCGCTCCAGCGCGGCATAGTCCTTGATGCCGCTGATGACTGCGGCACCGGCAGCCGCGGCACCAATGCCGGCCCCAAGCATGGCACCGCCGAACGCCAGCGCCGATCGGGTCGCGCGGTCCACGACCGCGCCGGTCCGGCCGGCCTGCTCAAGCATCCGGGAATTGCGCGCGACCTTGGCGAAAACCGGGCTCGCCTTGTCCGTCGCCGAGATGACGGCGCGGGCCTCGATCGTGCGGGCCATGGGGCAACCTAACGCTGGCGGGCGGGATACTGGCGACGGAAGGCGAGGCCGCGGCCCACCCAGCCGAGCAGATCGGGGAGCGGAAGCGGCGCGACGTCCTGCAGCCGCCAACCGAAGTGGAAGATCAGGATGTCGGCGGCGAGGTCGAGTTGGCCGCCGACGCCGCCGTGAAAAAACCCTTCACGGCGTCCCGAAGCGCGAGAGAGTCCGGGAGCGAGCACTGCACCAGCAGCGGCGGGGCGACATTGGCCAGACGCTCCACATAGCCGCGGATGGCCGCCATGTCGTCCTGCGGAAAGCCGACCTGAGGCGTCACGATGATCGCCGTGGGATCGCCGAGCTCCATGAAATCCCTGTAGCCGGGGGGCTTGAGTGTGATCGACGAGATGTCGCCCTCATGGCCCTTGATCGGTCTGACCAGCGGCACCGTCTTGGAGCCGTCGGGATTGTCGATGATGCGGGTGGCCATATTGCGCAACTCTCCAATCGCTCTCAACGTGAGCGGGTACAGGCTGGGGAATGCCGATGTTCAGAAATTTCATTCAGGTCGCCATCGCGACCATCGCGCTCCTGGCGCCGGCGGCTGCCGTCGAGCCAGTGATCATTCGCAACGACACGCCATGGTCGAATGAGACGGTACTGCGCGCCGTCGCCATGTTCAGCGTCGCCTGCAAGCCCCTCGGCGGCGCCATGTGGGACGAGCTCGAGAGCATTGAGGTGGAAGCGCTTCCCGAGTTCGCCGAATTCCGAAAGGACAGGGGCTGGAAGTACACGATCTTCGTCCGCGCCAAGGTGCCGGACAGCCCATCGCTGATACCTGCTTCCCGCGCTGACATCGGGGTGATAGCGGGACACACGCTTCACTACGACATTGGCGGAGGCAAATCGCCAGGGTTCTTCTCGACCAAGCGAGCGTCGAACTATCTCTGTGGCATCAAGAACTACGACACAGGGGACAGTTTGTTCGTCTCTGTGCCGGGTCTGAAGTTCCTGAAATAGGGATGCCGACTGCAGGTATGTGCCGATACGCAGATTGGCCTCCGCTACGGGTTCCGCTACCTTTCGTTGCGGAATCAGGAGACGCCTATGAGCATCGTGGTGGCCATTTGCGGTATTTTACTGCTGATCGAGGGCGGCGCGACTGTGGTGAAGGCGTCCACAGCGATGCATCAGATTTCGGGAGTTGTGAGCCTTGCCGGCGGTGTGACGGCCATCGGCCTCGCCGCGGTGATCTGGCAGCTTTCGGCAATTCGTCGGCATCTTGCGAAAGCTACCGATCCGGAAGTGAGCCTGGATGACTTCAGCAGCCGCGCGCGCGAGCCTCAGATCCGCTGATAGGCCTGGCCGGCGAAGCTCACGCCGGTGACCTCGCCCGTGGTGAGGTTCTGGCGCGGCCGACCGACGAGGCGGCACGCCGTGAAAAGGTGCGTCCGGTCGTTGTCTTCCTCTTCGATGGAGACATTGATCTTGCACTTCTTCGTCAGGGCGGCCCAGTCGACATCGCAATTGTTGCGGAACGTCACCTCCGCTCCCGGCAGGCGGGGGCGCACGATGAAGGCGGCGCTGCCGTCCTGATTGGCCTGCGCCTCGACCTCGCGGTCCGTCACGTCGAGGATGACATCCGCGTCGGTCGGCGAGAGGCGAACGCCGTCGACCTCGAAATAGACGCGGCCGCCGAAGGAATTACAGCAATTCGAGGCCATGACGGCTCCTCGTCAGTCCATGGGTGGAGAGGGGGGCGTAGTACCGGGATCAGTAATCCCGATACTGAAGGAAGGTGGTGACGTTCGCCGCGAAGACGCGCAGCTGGTTGACAACATCGACCGGGATGTAGGCGTTCACTCGCGTCGCGTTGTTGCCGTCGCGTTCGACCTGAACGAACTCGGCGAAAAGCTCGGGCTTTTCCGTCACACCGAGCGCGACGAGGTCGCGATAGGCATGCACGAGCGTGTTGCGGATCGAGGCGGGCGTGGCAACTTCCGCCACGTTGAACGGGTTCTCATCCGCCAGCGCCTGCCGGGCGTGGCGGTTCGCGACCTCGGTGCGCATGTAGCGCACCGTGAACATCATCTGGGCGATCGTCTCGATGTCGCGGAAAGTCGCGTCAGGCGCGCCAGCGGCGTTCACCTGCTCGGTCGTCACCACCCGGTCGATGGCGACCTGGCCGTCGACCGTCACCTTGTAGCCAGACATGCCGTCGACATAGAGCGCCTGGCGGTCGTCGATATCCCACCACACGGATCGGTCGTCGGGCGGCAGGATGCCGTCGAGGATCAGAGTCTGCAGCGGTCGCGAGAGTTCCGGCGCGTCCGTGAGATGCGCCGCAACCTGGCCACCGAGTGCCGCCGCCCATTCCCACACCGGCGACGGGCTGATCTGGCTCGCCATGATCGAGACGTGCCGATCGTTGCGACTATTGCCAAGCGTGACGTTGCTGGACAGCGTGCCAAAATTGGCGGTGATGTAATGGCCGTAGAGCTGCTTGGTCGGCGACCAGCGGCCGGAGGTGCCGGACAGGAAATCGCGGATCGTGTTCAGCGCGTTCGAATCGGCATAGGGCGCGGCGATCCAGTCGAACTCGTCGTCGCCGAGATTGGCGAGCGGCGTGATCAGGTCGGGCACGCCGGTACCACCGGCCAGCGCAACGATGGCCGTGTTGCCGGCGGTCAGCACATTCGGCTCGTCATTGACAATCCTCACCGCCAGGCCGTTACCCAGCGTGCCGACATGGCGCGCGGTGAGCGTGACCACACCCAGCGCGGCAGTCGCCGTGACTGGCAGGCCGGCGCCGTTGATGGCGGCAGCGAGCGCAGCCGCGACGAGGGTTACCGTGTCGGAGCTCAGCACCTGCACGGCAAGGCGCCGACCGAGGACCCGCAGCACGGCCACGCCGGTGCCGCCCGGCGCCGAGGAAAGGGTGATGGTGCCGGTCGCCGCGGCGCCGGCAGGGTCGGCCAGCGGAAGGGTCCAGATCGGCTGGAACGGCGCATTGCGGCGCGCCTTCAGATACATGTGGTGCAGCATCGAGCCGTTGCCGAAAAGCGCAATGGCCTCGGCCTCGGACTGGATCGGGCCAACCGGCACGCCGGCCGTGGCCGAGCCTGCCGCCGTCTTCTGCCCGGCAAGCAGCAGGCGCGACTGGCCCTCATAGGGCGAGCCGCCTGAATTGATCTCGGCATACCAGAAGGGCACCAGGATGTTGCCCGGGATGGTGTTGAAGGCGACCATTGAAGGGTCTCCGGTGCGCGGTCAGGGGAAAAGGTCAGTCGCGGCGGGCGCGGGTGGGTTTCGAACTCGCCGGCTCGGGATCGGGCCCGGCCGTGCCGGCGGCGATCACGTCGCCATCGCGCAACCGGCGCATCCAGAAGGAGGTTGCCGGCACCTCGCGGCCCTCGGCTGGCAGCGGAGACAGGTCGATCGGATCGCGCACCACGCGCACGACTTCGGCGCCATCGACCATGTCGACGGCCGGCTTGACGAAGGGCATGGATGCCTCGCGAGAGTTGGGGGTCAGTCCTGCGGAAGGTCGGCGCGGGCCTCGATGTCGGGCTCGCCATCAGGCACGCCGGAGGGCGGCACGGTCTCGAAGCCGAGATTGACGCGGTCCAGCGGGTTGCGCGGCGGCATGGCTGGCGCCGCGCCGGCAAGTGCCAGCGAGATCGTCCGCCCATAGGCGGTATCGATCAGTCCGGCCGCGACCTCGCGCAGAGGATGCGGCAGCCGGTCAAGCCCGGTCTCGTTGCCGGTCGGTGTCGGGTCGAGGCAGTCGTCCGGCACGCGCACACGTAGAGTGAGGGTGCGCTGCGCCAGCGGAATGCGTTCCTCGCCGGTGCGAAAGGGCACCGAGCGCTTGCTGAAGATCTGTTTGCCAGTCAACCGGCGCCAGAGCCTGCCAGACGGAAGTCCCAGCAGCGCGGCCATGATCTGCGTCTCGACAAGGTCGAGCGAGGCCTCGAGTTCGGCATCCGTCACCGGCACCAGCGGCGCATAGCCGCCGGCCGGCTCCCCGGTCTCGCCGAGCGCGACCATGGATATTTCCAGCACGAGTTCGACCGCGCGTCGGAAGGGCGGGCCGCCGGCGCTCTGGCCGGAATCGGCATCGTCCTGCTCGGTGTAGATCGAGATGACCGCCTGTCGCCGTGCCGGGTCGAGATCGTCGACCGGGTCGAGCGCACTGTCCATCACATGCGCGCCGGCGAGTGTCGGCCAGGGACCATCGGGCAGCGCGGCGCTGGGGCGCAGCGCCTCGACGGTGGCAAGGCGGAGTGCCGTGCGGGCGAGCGACATGGAAGTTCCTCAGGCGGCCGGCGGCCGCGATCGAAGATGCAGCCGCACGCGAGACTGACCGTCCGGCAGGGCTTCGGACACCTCGTAGGTCGCCCCTGTCCGGCGTCGCACAAGGTGGTCACCCTGGCGCGGAGTGTAAGGAAGGACGGAGACGGGAAGTGAGACGAAGGCGCGTGCCGAGCTGTGCGCGCCGCGGTCCGGCGTCACCGAGGACGCAGGTGAATTGCCCTGGCCCGCCCGGACACCCCGGTCGTCGAACACAGCGTCGAAAGGCATCTCTGCCCGTTCCGGGTCCGGCTCGGCGCGCGCATTCTTGTCAAGCTTGCGCATGGGCTGGAAGACGAAGCCCTCGGCGAATTCGTCGTCGACGGCAGCATCAAGGGCCGCCAGCAGAAACTCCCACATGGCGGCCTCCGAAGTTGAGATGCGGCTAAGGCCCGGCGTCGTCAGGTGCGCTTGCCGGGCACCAGGACCTGGGGGCGCACGCAGTACTGCAGGGCGTTCATCTGCGCGTCGAGCTTGTAGCCCTTGCGGTTCTCGGTCTCGCGGATCGGCGGAACGATGATACGCCGACCCGGCTGGTTCACGCCGCCCTCGACGCTCGGGTTGAAGTCCGAAGGTCCATAGGCGGTCTTGAAAAGGCCGGGAACGCCGGTCGGGAATATCTGGCACTTGTCGGCATCGATGAAGCCCGTCGCGCCGACTGCGCCACGGTAGTTCTCCCACACGATGCCGCCGAACTCGAAGATCGGGTAGGCACCGCGATTGGCGCCTATATAGCCCTCGCGCAGGATCTGCGCCTCGCTCCAGCCCTTGAAGGTCTCGCGCACTTCCTTGTGCGCGAGCACGTCGTCGAAGAAATTGTCGCCGCAGAACACATGAACGCCGGTGAACGGCACGCCGCCGAGCGTATCCTGCAAGCCACGCACGATGCCGGCGCATTTCTTGCGGAAGGCCCCCTCGGCAGGTGCCGCGTTGTCGAGATCGAAGTCGACCTCCGCCGGCGCCGCGATGCCGAATTCCGAGAACAGGTCCAGATTGCCGATGGCGGACCCGGCCGGGTAGCTCACCACGCCCTTGAGGGCACCCATGCGGGTATATTCCTCGGTAGCGGAGAACGAGTTGACGATGATGCGCAGCCGGCTCGCCACCTTGTTGGCGATCGTCTCGCGGGCGCGCTCGGCGCCGAAGGCCAGGACGTTCTGGATCTCCTCCGCCATGATGGCGTCATTGACCTCGAAATGCGGGATCGAGAACACCCGCATATTGGCCTTCTGCTTGTCGATGGTGATGCCGGGCGCGCCGCGCGGGGTGGCCGGGACCAGCACCAGGATGTCGCCCTTCTTGGCGACGGCGATCGTGGTGGTGTCGACCGGCTCGGCGTCGAACAGGCCGAGCTCGCCGATGCGGCCCGGAACATAGGCGACGTCGTTGACGGCGTCGGTCAGCGACAGCTCCGAGAACGCCGGATCGCTGCCGAAGATGTCGGCAATGGTGGGCATGGTGGTCTCCTGGAAGGCCCCGGCCGTCCGGCGGGGGTGACGAAGGGACTGGCCGGACGGCCCGGCGGGGAGATCAGCGGACGAGGATGCCGACAGCGGCGAGCTGCGCCGCCTTGGCAGCGCGCTTCGCGTCGTCGTTCACGCTCGCCTCGTAGGAGAGGATGTTCCGGTTCACCTCGGCATCGCGGGCGACGACGGCGACCTTCACGTCAGCCGCGGTCGCGTCGACGGCATAGATGTTGAGAGCGAGACCGATCTGGCTGCCATCCGCGCCAGCAGCCGGCGAGGGCACATATTTGCTGTCCGCCGTCAGCTTGCCGAGCACGGTGCCCGCCTTAACGAGCCCGGAGCCGGACTTGATCGTGACGGTGTCGCGCGAGATGTTGCCGTTCGCTTCGGTGAGGATGAATTCCCCGGCGCGACGGGGTTCTGTGAGCACGGGCATGGAGGTCTCCGTCGTTCAGGGTGACCGCGCCGAGGCGCGGAGGCTTGGAGCATCAGCGCTTGTTGAGCGCGCCAACCGCTCGCTTGAGGGGATTGTCGGCGGACGGCTCCGGCATGCCGGCCACCAGGCCAAGCGGCTGCGTGCCGGCGCGGTTCTGCGGCGGCGCGGGCGGTGCCGCTGCCGGCGATGCAGGGGAGGCGGCGAGCACGGCAGAGGCCTGTTCCAGCGTGGCGCCAGTGCGCGCGATCGCCAGCGCCGCCCCGCCGCGATCCTTGGCCGCGTCGCTGTCGAGGATAGCGTTGAAGCGGGCGCGCTCCTCGGTGACGCCGGCCGCGTGGCCTTCGGTGCGGGCGGCGGCGATGGCGGTGTCGAAAATGGCCTGAGGGACGAAGCCCTCCGGGATCTGAAGGGTCATCGAGGGTCCTTTCGTGGTGGTGGAGCGAGCGGAGCCGCCGCCCCTGAAATCGGCGAGAACGTCGTCGAGCGTGCCGACGGCATCGGCCAGGCCGGCGGCGACGGCGGCCGGTCCCATGAAGATCCTTGCCTCCGTGGCGCGGATAGCGGCCTCGGTAAGCTGGGGGCGACCTGCGGCGACGCCGGCGACGAAGGCTTCGTAGAAGGTATCGACCTCGGCCTGCAGGTCGGTCCGCACCGCCTCGGGCAGTGCCTCGAAGGGGTTGCCATCAACCTTGTGGGCGCCGGCATAGATCAGGGTGGGCGCGATGCCGGCCTTCGCCAGCTTTTCGCTCATGTCGAGATGCAGCAGCACGACGCCGATCGAGCCCACGAGGCCGGACGGGATGGTGACGATCCGCCCGGCGCCCGAGGCCATGGCGTAGGCCGCCGAAGCCGCCATGCCGTCGACGAGCGCGGTGACCGGCTTTTCAGCGTTCACCTTGTGGACGAGACTGCCCAGTTCGAAGGCGCCGACCGCCTGTCCGCCGGGACTGTCGATGTCGAGGATGATCGAGGAGACCTTGGGGTCGATTGCGGCTCGCGTGATCTGTGTCGACACCCCCTCATAAGAGGTGAGGCCGGAATCAGCGCCGATCCAGGCGCCGCGATTGACGAGCTCGCCCTCGACGGTGACCACGGCCGTGGAACCGACCCGGCGGTAGAGTTCGACATAGGTGCCGTGTTCCAGACTGCCGATGCCCACGCTTTGCCCGTCAAAACGGCTGGCCGCCGGAACGCGGGCCTTGGTGGCGCGCGGCTCGTCAGGTCCCGCACCCTGCATCCGCGATAGCAGATAGGCGCCGATGGCCTCCGCCACTGACGGAAGTACCAGCAGCGGCCGCCCGAACAGCAGGCTCGCCGCGCGATGATAGCTGGGCATGGTGGACTTCCTCAGCCGAGCTGCATGGCGAAGCGCCGGCGGCCCTGCCCGGTGCTGGCGGAGCATTCTTCCTCGAGGCGGGCAATGACCCGGGCGAGCTCGGGGGCATTGCCGGGGTGATACTCGACCTCGCGGTCGTCGAACTTCACCCGGCGGCGGGAGCCGCCGAGCACGGCGTAATATTGCGGGCGAAGGGCCGCGAGCGCGGCGCAGGGGTCGGACCAGTCGACGGCATCGCTCATCTTCCGGTGCCTTCCCTGTCCTCGGGATCGTCATCGAGAGGCGGACCGCCATCATGGCCCGCGCCAGGCTCCGGCAGCTTGCGTTCCTCACGCATGTCGCGCTCGTCGGCCATATCGTCGAGCTCCTCGTCATAGTCGAAGCCGAGGAGATCGGCGGCGCGGCGGCGGCTCATCACGCCGCAGGCGTTGAGCAGCGTGTCGAGCTGCTTGGCGGTCTTGAGTTCGTCCGCCGGCGGACGGCCGGAGCCGACCCACTCGCACGACACCAGCGCCGAGCGATTGGCGAGGAAACCGGCCAGTCCGCCAGGGAAGGGCACGCGGCCCTGCTCGATCTCGTCTTCCAGCCACGCCTGGTAGATCATCTCCAGCCATCGGCCGAGGATGTGCTTCCGGCGGTACTTGACGATCTCCCACACGACCGCCGTGCCGATATTGAGCGAAGCGTAGGTCGCCCC
>JAESFV010000328.1_pt1 | contig 24370 bp, 18 predicted proteins | sample 9269471 | NCBI WGS metagenome assembly JAESFV01 (sample SAMN14502647, study PRJNA617108) | algae metagenome | isolation source: Symplocastrum torsivum CPER-KK1 and co-occurring heterotrophs from... | place: USA: Central Plains Experimental Range, Colorado | collected 2001-01-01
TCAAAACCCGTATTCTTGAATTTATTGACTATTTCAATCGTACTATGGCAAAACCCTTTAAGTGGACTTACAAGGGTAAGGCTTTGGCGGCATAATGGCAGGTAGACTTCCGCCGAAGTCTACTAGTTTATGATTAGTAGGAATTTTAGACGGTGAAAGTAATCAGAATGTGCCTAAATTATCCCTATTTAGCTTATGCGATCGCATAAAATGGATTCCCATCCGTCTCCCTTCTTGTCATGAGCAACTTGCCAGATTTTTCCCGCTACGGCTATCAAGTTATCAGAGAACTGGGTCACAATCACGTTGGTGGGAGAGTTACTTACCTGGCAAGGACTATCTCTGAGGAAAATAAGCAGGGGAGGCAGGGGAAGCAGGGGGAGATTATCACTTGGGATTGTGGTGATTCTACGCAGGCAGACTCTCTTGATAGGAGAGAAGTCGGGGAAGTAACAGCAGTTGCAGTGGTGATTAAGCAGTTTCAATTTGCTCAGTTTGGGGCTAGCTGGGCAGAGTACGATGCTTATGAGCAGGAGATTAGCGTGTTGCGTCAACTCAATCATCCTGGCATTCCTCGTTATCTCAATTCCTTCCAAACTCCTGATGGGTTCTGCATGGTTCAGGAGTACAAACACGCTCAATCATTAAGCGAACCTCGTCGCTTTTCACCCCAAGAAATTAAGCAAATTGCTATTGCTGTCTTAGAGATTTTGGTTTATTTACAATCTCAATATCCCCCTGTTATTCATCGGGATATTAAACCAGAAAACCTCTTGCTTGACGAGGGCGATTATCCAAACTCTCTCAATGTTTATCTTGTCGATTTTGGTTTTGCTCGTGTGGGAGATGGGGAAGTTGCAGTTAGTAGTGTTGTTAAAGGCACATTGGGATTTATGCCGCCAGAACAGCTATTCAATCGGCAGCTAACCCAAGCATCTGATGTTTACAGTTTAGGCGTAACGCTGATTTGCTTACTCACTGGCACTAAATCGCTTGATATCGGTAACTTAATTGATGCTAACTACCGCCTTCATTTCCAGCATTTGGTGCCACCATTCCAACGCGGGTGGCTGAACTGGCTCTCAAAAATGGTAGAACCTAGACCACCAGAACGTTACAGTAGTGCGGCTTCTGCGCTTGCTGTCCTCAAGCCACTTGATGTTAATCGTTTACCCAAGGTTAGACTCAGCCGCGACTCTCTAAAGTTGAGGGCTTCAGAATTTGGTGAGAAAGTTAGCCAAAGTATCACGGTTAGTAATCCAATACCAGAAACGTTGCTAGCGGGGAGTTGGACTGTAGCACCACATCCGAACGACCCACCTCATACTCCAGATGACCATGCTTGGATTTCGTTTCAATCTAGGAGGTTTGAGGGCAATCAGGTTGAGTGCAAAGTCTTTGTAGATACGAGTAGGTTACTGGCTAGTCAAACCTACAATCGTCAGATTTTATTACACACTAATACAACACCAGATACTTGTGCGATCGCAATTCAAGTTCAAACAGCACCTCTCCCTGAAAACCAACAACTGAATTATGAATTTCCCACGCTGTGCTTTGTATTCTGGTTTTTTAGCTGGCTACTTTGCTCAATAGGTAATCCCAACAGTCCTTTGAACTTTTTTCTTGTACCCGGACTAGTTACTGGACTCGTCGTAATCGACATGGTAGTAACTAATGTTGATGCAAATATAAAAGGAGTACTTTCTGGTACTACTATTGGGGTTTTAGCGGGAGTTACGTTTGGAGCATTAGTTGCGCCTACTGTTACCTTGATTGGGGCAGCAACTGGGGCTGTGGTTGGGGCTTCAATTTGGGTTGTTATTACAGATAAGTTAAGCCGTTTGAGTGCTTCTTGGTTAGTCGCAATAATTACATTAGTTGGGATTGTAGGTAGTTCACATAAATTTCTCATGTTCGTTGCAGTACCAATCTTTTTGGGTCTTTTTACTACCGTTTGGACGGTTGGTATAATGCTGCCTGTAGTAAGAAGTGTAGTTGAGCATCAAACGGCAAGAGGATTTTCCAAGAAAGATGCTACCCTTGCTGCACTTCTGTGTGCGGGATTAGGCATCAGTTTAGGAACTGTAATGCCCGTTAGCGCTATACTTATGTCCCAAGTTAACGGGTTAGAACCATTAGAAATTACTGCTGTAGTAGGAATACTATTTATTACCATCGCTGGAACTAGTATCCCTTTAGTAAACCTAATTTTTCTAAAGAGAGCTAGATTGATTGCTAAATATCGCCGTTCTCTTGCACACCTTGTTAAACCATAATTGGTTGTTAGTTGTTAGTTATCAGCTGTTGGTTATTGATTACTAGTTGCTTGTTTTTTTCTTTACTGGTATATAGCAATTCTCGTTTCAGTGAGGTACACCTAAGTTTCTACCTATTCCCCATTCCCTATTCCCCATTCCCAAAAAACTGATATGAGTAATTTTCCTGATTTCTCAAACTACGGTTATCAAGTCATTCGAGAACTGGGACACAATCGTGCTGGGGGTCGTGTTACCTATCTCGCTAACGAAATCAACACTTCAACACCAGTCGTCATTAAACAGTTTCAATTTGCTCAATCTGCTGCTAGTTGGTCAGAGTATGAAGCCTATGAGCAAGAGATTCAAGTTCTCAAAAGACTAGACCATCCTAACATTCCTCGTTACCTCGATTCCTTTCCCACAACAGCTGGCTTTTGCATGGTGCAGGAATATAAAAATGCGCCTTCCTTGCTTGTATCTCGTTACTTTTCCCCTCAGGATATTAAGCAAATTGCTATCTCCATTCTCAATATTCTTAAGTACCTGCAAACTCAGCAGATTTCTCCAGTAATTCATCGAGATATTAAACCTGACAATATCTTGGTAGATGACCAATTAAATGTAACTCTTGTGGATTTTGGCTTTGCTCGTTTGGGAGGTGGAGAAGTTGCTATCAGTAGCGTTGTTAAGGGAACATTAGGCTTTATGCCACCGGAGCAATTATTCAATCGGCAACTGACAAAGGCTTCTGATTTATATGGGTTAGGGGCTACGTTGATATGCTTGCTAACTGGCACAACTTCAACTGAGATTGGTAGCTTGATTGATGATTCAGGTCAAATCAATTTTAAGCAGAAAATACCTAAGTTAAGTTCAGATTGGGTTGACTGGTTACAAAAAATGGTAGAACCCAACTTCAAAAAACGCTATTCTGACGCAGGTGAAGCCTTAAATGCTCTCATGCCCCTTGATGTGCTTTGTAAGCCTAAGAGGAAAAATTTAGTTCTGCCAATAACGTTGAGTTTAGCTACCCTTAGCGTTGCTATCTTTGCTATAGTTGGACTTGAATTTATTAGTTTTAAAACAAACGTTAACCTACCTCAAGTTGCTATACAAAAGCTTTCTCCAACTAGTGAAGTTTTATTTACTTCAGATCTAAATTCAAGCCATACTCTAAAAATTATTCCAATTAATGCCGAACGGCTTTACTTTAGTAGCAACTTCTATCCTTTAGATAATCGAGATTATAATAGCGTTTGTAGAATATTAGATGGGAATAAAAAGCTTGTCTATACAGGTCAAGCAAGTCTTCGAGCTTCAAGAAATAGATTACAGACTTGGTGTTGGTATCAGTTTAATCCTGAAATTGATATTCCGGGTAATTGGACATTTCAATTTTATCTAGATGGTCAAAAAGTTGCCCAGAAATATCTTACCGTCTTACCTGTTCAATAGTCGTGAACCTGTAGGACACTGGATTTCTCCATTGGTTAGAGTTGGCATAGTAGTAGGAAGAGAAAAGGGTTGATCAAATTCACAAATATTGGCAATGGTAGTGGCTTCATAGTTACCATATTGTTTAATTGAAAAAACGGCTCCTATATAACTACTAGATTTTTTTTTAGATAGAGCTGTGGTAATAACACTCTCAAAAAATGGCTCAGCGTTTTTCGGATCGTTTGAGGTTTGAACGGGCCCCATAGGAGACGAGATTTGGTAGATATAGTAATCTGTTTCTGTTTGAATGATTAGACCTAAATCTATCCAGGAATTTGTAAATCTGCCGTTTTGTAAAAAATAGGCTTGATGCGCCTTATTTGCTGCCTCAATTTGCTGTTTTGCTTTTGCCTGTATGACTTTGTTAGTACAACTAAACCACTGATTGCAGCGAAAATCGTAAGCTGTTAAGGCTAAAGAGGTGGCAAGGCAGCTATAAAGGAGGATTCTTACCAATAGTCCTGTTCTGGTAAAGCCTTGGGATTTATTTCCCTTAAGACAACACAACAGTAGCTTAGCTTTCGATTCAAGGTTCATTGGAGGAATACTACTACAGCTAACGAAGTCATTGGCGGACTCGATGTGAGGGTTGAAATGAGTGTAACTTATACGTTTGGTTAATGTAATTTTTAATTAAGATAAATGACAATTTGGACATTTAGGAAAAGCGATCGCTTTTGAGGCTATTGGTGATAACCAACGTATAGGTGAGGCTGAAAATTTTTAGAGATAGCTTGGGTCATTTCTGATTAAACCTGAAGTAACTCAACCAAGGAATTTGCTGTTAATCGCTTTAGCTGCTCATAGTTCACCTTTCCTTGAGCATTACGCGGCAGATGTTCAACCGTAACCCAATATTTAGGCCGCTTGAATTTACAGAGTTTATTCTCTACTGCCGTTTTAAGTAAGGTAGGAGAAGCTTTTAGAGAACTGGGAACATAAACGGCAGTTACAGCTTGCCCCCAATAATCATCAGGTAAGCCAATCACACAGACATCAGAAACTAGCTGAGTTGAGCGAATTACGGCTTCTATCTCAGCCGGAAATACATTTTCACCACCAGTAATAATTTTGTGACTGCGACGCCCAACAATCGTCAAGTAACCTTGCTTATCAAAGAAACCTAAATCATCCGATTTTAGATTTTGGATTTCTTCGTGAGGATAGTAGCCAAGTGCTAGAGAATCAGACTCAATTGTAACGATTCCTGTTTGGTTAGCACCCAAAATTTCATCTGTGGAACTGCGAATTGTCACGCTGGCATGGGGTAGAACTTGACCACAACTGTTGTTACCGCTCAAAAAATCTTCGGGTTTAAGTGTAACGACTTGGGAAGCCGTTTCAGTCATACCGTAGGTGAGGGCAACTGGGATGTTGTAGCCTCTTGCCTGTTCTAAAAGTTCTGCCCAAGCTGGTGCGCCTCCCAAAAGTACCGTCTGAAAGCGAGACAACCACGTAGAGGAACCAGAGGTGATTAATCGTGCAAGTTGGGTTGGTACTAGGGAGATGAAAAACTCTCCGGGATCGAGATGATATTCTTCACCTGTGACTAAAGCTTTGAATGGCAGAATCACCATTCGCCCACCTGTAGTAAAAGAGCGCAGAAATTGCATCAAACCGCTGACATGATATAGCGGCAAGACACAAAAGGAATTAATCGGTTTCTCTCCAAAATATTGATGGAACCCACGCACAGAAGCCATTAAAGTTTCCCAAGTATGGATGGCAAAGCGAATTTGCCCTGATGAACCTCCTGTGGGAATCATGATTTGCAATTTGTTGTCTGTTGCTGGTTGTTTGTTGTTTAGGTGTAAGGGAGGTAGAAAGGAATTGACTAACGATTTAGGGCTGACGACTGGCAAATCTCCCCAAACTACATCGGGTTGCACTAAATTAAAGACCTGTTGCCATTCCTGTTCAACCCAGTTGGGATTACACAGAAAAACGTGGCATTCAGCAGCACAGGCAGCAATGAAGCTTGCTAGAAATCTTACTGGCTCTTGCTCTGCCACGATAATTTTTAGTGGTGCCTTTCGGTTTTTCTGCTGAGTTAAGTCTAGGAATAATTGTTCACTTAGCTGGGAAAATTGATGGCTATCATGACCAATTAACCAATCCTCGTTAGCACGCTGTTTGAGATAAACTAATGTCCCTTCCATAGTTGCTCAAGCCAAGTTTCATCGTTGTCGTCAAACCAGTGATTAATACCAAAACCGACTGCGCGATTGCGGTGGGATAGTTCAGTCGCTAATTGAAGTGCTGAGTATCTTGCGATCGCACTTTCAAAAACAGAGGAAAATACAGTATCAATATCGTGTTCTTGGCAGAATTGACGAAGGCGTTTTGGAGAACCTGCAATGCTTGGCTTAATCACAAAAATCCCTCGCCATCCCTGCTGATAACACGCTTCCAACTGGTTAAGCGTTGCTACCGATTCATCTAAGGCAATTGGTGTCGAATAATTGCTACTCATCTCCAGCATCGTCTTGAACTGTTCAGGAGGTAGCGGCTGTTCCAGAAACTCAACTATTCCTGCCTTTTCAGACACTTGAAGCCACTGGATTGCTTCTTGCTGAGTTAGTCCTCCATTCGCATCCAGACGCAATTGAGTTGATGACGGTAATGCTTGAATCAGTTGGTCAAATACGTTAAGTTCATCCTCAATTGAAGCCACACCAATTTTCCATTTAAAGGTGCGATATCCCTGATTCCAAGGTGCTTGCCATGACTCTAAAGCCTTCTTTCCCGTTGGCAACAGATAGCTGTAAGTGATTGGAGACTGAGGATTAGTGCCTATTTTCAAACCCTTCGATCCCTTATTAAGGGGGACTGTGATTAAATTCTCCCCCCTTAATAAGGGGGGTTGGGGGGGATCTGAATTTAACGGGGAAGTTTGAAAACACGCCCTAGGGGGTAAGGAGTAGGAAGACAAGGAAGAAAAATCACCCTTGTCCTCTTCCCAATTCCCAATTCCCCATTCCCAATTCCCCATTCCCCAAGCACACTCAAAGCCAAATTGACAAGCGGGGAGTTCAGTTGAGATAGAGTAAATGTCGGTTGCCGTAATTTCCGGTGGTAATTGCTGGCAAAATTCCTTAGCTTGCTCTAGGGTTTCTGAACCAAACCAGGGGATGGGAGCAATTTCCCCCCAGCCAATCCGCCCATTTTCATCGGTAAGACGAAGGATAATCCCTTCTCGAACTTCCCAGTTGCCGTGACTGGTGGAAAGAACACGCGCAAATGGATGTCGATAAGAACGAAACTCAAGTCGCATTGCGGAGTCTCTTGTCATTTGTTTGACTAACCAATGACGAATCCTAGTCCCAGCAACATACCACTGCAAAAATGCATGGCTACGGCAATAAACTTACAGTTACTCACCTTCTCTGGTTTGTCGTGATTTTGGGAAACGTGCTGGAATAACCTCAGTGCGAGCGGTAAGCTGGCAAACACAAGTAACGTCCAGAAAGGGAACACGCCCAACAAGACGAACAAAGTAGTGAGGACATAAATGCTACTGCCAAACCAGAGTAAGACTTGGGCACCTCGTTTCGTACCAAGGCGGACAATTGGCGACTTCTTTCCCGCCGCCAAGTCATCCTTGACTTGGTGAAAATGGGAGCAAAACAAAATTACACTAGTGGCAATTCCAACAATTGTAGAGGCAGCAAGACAGTTCATTGACCAGGTTTGCGCCTGAGAGTAGTAGGCGGCGGCTACTGCCATTGGACCAAAAGTGACAAAACAGATAATTTCCCCTAATCCTTGGTAACCTAAGCGAAAGGGTGGTCCCTGGTAACTGTATCCTAAGGCGCAGCACAGGAGGATGATGCCAATCACGGTAAAGTCTCGCTGCCACCAGGCGATCGCTAATATTCCTAGGATACCTGCTGCTAAAAACAAATTACTTAACCAGAAAATCAACCGTTTATTTCCCGTCAAGTTCACAAGAGAATGCGCTTTATTTTCATCAATTCCGGTTTCGGAGTCAAAAACATCATTGCTAAGATTTAGCCAAGCAATAATCAAAATTGCTGACATCAAAAACGTCGAAAATATTCCTGTGTGAATCATTCGAGTTTCTGCAAAAGCAACAGCTGTTCCTATCCAAATTGGTACGATAGCAACACTGTACATGGGTGGCTTGATAGCGGCTAGCCACAATTTACTGTTTGACTGTTCAACAAAACTTGTAGTCATCAGACAGAATTGATTAAATTACTAGAAGCTCAGAGATTCCTGAAATTTCTGTGTTTTTTTGTGAGTGCATACTCAGATACAGACAAGAACCTGAGTAAGGGATTGACTACCAGACTCAAGCGAGACTTGGAGTTCGTCGTCTCCTTACATCGCTGACAACACCACTGATCACCTAGCAGGTGATAGTTTCTTCGGTACCATAAGTAAGTTGGCATTACAGAATTGCTCATCTGTGCTGTCAGTAAGGTGTTCAGCTACCCAATCGAGGAGGCGACTGGGGGTGTAAAGCGGGAGCGAAGGTGTCAATCGACACTAGGGGTTAGGTAGGGAGCAAGTATGTCCCTTTAGACATCCCACCATTGTCAATCGGTCTTTAGAACAGAACTTCAAAAAAATTTACTTATCTCTAGCTTCTATGACAGTCACCTCATTTTGTGCCAATCTCTTTCAAGATCACAAACAGCTGTATCAAATTCTCTCAGTGGGGAAACAGCAATCTATTGCAAAAGATTGTCCACAAATTGTTAGTATTTCTCAAGAAATGCAGCGGCTTGACCCGTTGGCTGTCTTACAAGCGATCGCAAAACCGAACCAACTGCAATTTTACTGGGAAAACCGACGCAAACAAGAAGCGATCGCAGCTATTGATGCTGCTGTATCGTTGCAAGTAGAAGGATGCGATCGCTTTTCTAAAGCTCAGCAGTTTATCCAGCACTGCCTGAAAAATACAATCACTAATGGTATCTTAAATTTACCATTCTCTGGTTCTCACTTTTTCTGTAGTTTTACCTTTTTTGAAAATAATTTAACTGTTGTCACTCCTTTCCCCTCTGCCACCGTTTTCCTGCCACGCTGGCAAGTTTCCATACAAAACGATACTTGCGTCTTAGTGGCTAATGTTGAAATCAGTTCAAAAGTCAATCTTGAATTATTAGTAGAGAGCTTATGCAGTCAGTTCAGAACTATTAGCTGGTCTGGACATAGCCTTGCAAACTCAACTGAGACTAAATTAGCACAGTTAATTAAGCAGGATTCAAACAATACAGAGTGGTTTAAGCTGGCTGTTTCTTCTGCTTTAAAGTCAATCCAGACGAATCAATTTAGTAAAGTTGTTCTTGCTAACGCAATTGATGTTCTTTCACCACAACCGTTTAACCTGATTAACTCCCTTAAGAATTTACGAAAGCGTCATCCAGATTGCTACATTTTTTCGACTAGTAATGGGAAAGGACAAAACTTCATTGGTGCAAGTCCTGAACGCCTGATTAGTATTCACAACAAGCAGTTAGTAACGGATGCTTTAGCAGGTTCTGCACCACGAGGCAAAACAAGAGGCGAGGATGCCGCCTTTGCTCATCAATTACTTCTTAGTCCAAAAGAGAGGCGTGAACATCAATTCGTGCTTGATTTTATCACCAAACGCCTCGCTCAGTTAGGGTTAGTACCTCAGTTACTACCGACACCTCAACTGTTACAACTGTCAAATATTCAGCATTTATGGACACCAATCCAAGCGTTAGTTCCCACTGATGTGCATCCCTTAGATATTGTGGCAAAACTGCATCCGACTCCAGCGGTTGCTGGTGTTCCTACAGATGTTGTGCTTAGACATATTCTTCACTACGAACACTTTGATCGAGGCTTGTATGCTGCCCCACTAGGCTGGGTAGACTATCAGGGGAATAGTGAGTTTATTGTAGGAATACGCTCTGCTTTAATTGAAGGTTCAAAAGCTAGACTCTACGCAGGTGCTGGTATTGTTGCAGGTTCCGCTCCAGAAAAAGAGCTAGTAGAAATTCAGCTAAAACTACAGGCGCTTTTAAGAGCTTTAGCTTAATTTAGCTAAGTAGTTTGTTAAGCTATCTGAAAAGCGATCGCTCTACTGTTCCTGACGAGAGTCTTCACTGGGAGGATGCCGCGATCGCACTCGCTTTAAGCTTTACTCAAAAAAGGCAGCAGGAGAGATATGGAAAAAAGCAGCTAGTTCTTTTATTTGACTAGCTGTGAGTTCACGTCTTCTATCCAAAATCTCTAAAATGATAGATTCAGATTGGCAGATGGAAGGTAAATCTTTTGGCTGAAGATTAGATTCCTCTAGCAATGCTTTGAGGAGTTCAACACCCTTTAGAGTAGGCATTGGCTCGTTTTTATCTTCATAATCATAGACGAGAGTACCAAGCACTTTTAGGTAATCGCGATCGTCTTGTATGAGGTTGCCTTTATCCAAAAGAGAATTAATCTGATTCTGAGTAGCGATTAGCTCAGCTTCATTGGTAATTGGACGTGGGGGAAAGGTAGTAATTAGCTCGATGTAGTAGCTAGTAGGAGTTTTCAAATGGTACTGCTCGAATCACTGTCACTAAAAACCGAGAGTATCTAAAGCGGGAATGTTTTGCAACTGAACATCTGCTGTCACTAGACTTGCGCCAAAGTGAATCGCAGTAGCCCCAATCAGCGCATCGGGAAGTCTAAGGCGATGCTGCTGTCGTAGTTGAATCGTTAATTCAACCAGTTCAGGCTGACTTGGCTCTATCCAGATAATTTCAATGCGCTGCAAGAATTCATTGAATAGTTGCCTATCTGCGTCATTTAGTGCTGGAAATACCAGGAATTCAATTTGACTAATAATGGAAATACCAATCCATTCGGCATCTTGCAGGAGTTCGATTAACTGCTGATTACCTTGGAGTAAAGCAATGATGGCATTTGTATCTAGTAGGTAACGTTCACCACGCATCCCGCATCCTTGTTTGGATTTCTACTGGATCGCCCTGCAATGTTAATCTACCAGCTAAGTCGGAAAAATCGTATTTTTTGCGGTTTTGCTTTTCTTGGGGTGTGGGGTTAATCACTAGGACTAACTCTACATTTCCGGCTGCTAGCTGAGTTGATATATCCAGATGCAGATGCCCATCGGAGTCGATTTTGCCAGTGAGTGTTAAAACTTGCATTTAGATATCTAGCTCACGAGGTGTACTCAGTTTTGAGTCTATCTAACTTAGCTGATGTGCGATCGCACCATCAAATTTGCTCAAGTCACAGAGGAAGCGATCGCTAAATCCTATCCCTGCTGATGAGTGGTTGTCTCATGCCAAGCTTGATAGAAATCTGGATAGCTCATCTTTCGAGTGCAAAACCAGAGTATTTGGTAGATTTGCTCGTAGCGTCCAGGATCGGTTTTATAGACTTCATTTTGTAGGTAATCCTTCAAACCTCTGACTGCTACTGAGAACAAATCACCTTGAAGGAGCTTGCTCAAAGCTCTAGGTGCTTCCGTTAGGAGTAACCCATTTTTACTGGTTTGTATCAGGTGAATCAGATGTTTAACAACATTTTCATCACCGAGGGCAACTCTGCTCAATATCCAGGTGATTGCTTGAATAACAGACTAATTCTCACTTATGTAAAGCTCTTTAATAAGAGTTGTAATTGTTTCAGGGTTACTGGAAGCGTATTTCTCTAATGTCCAGATTGCTTCTTGACGAGCCAACTCATGTTTGTCTTCACTGAGCAACTCAATCAAAGAGCTGCTTTGATTCCAGCATTCTTCAGCAGCTTTAATGTCATCTGAACTGACAGTGTCCAGTTGATCATACTCGATAGTAAATACAGAGCCTTGTTGCAATACCATATTGGCGTACCAAGACACCCCTTTATCTTGGCTAAGCCTCAGCTCGTTGAGAGTGCTAATGGCAGTGGATTTAACAACATCAATTTCTAATGAACAGCAAGCTGCGCCTAAACGGGTTTCTTCACTCTGACTAGGCTGCATCAGTTCAAGTAGATAATTTATAGCAGAGGAGTTGCCAGGATCAATTTTTCCTAAAGTCCCAGCAACTGTTATAAGAACTTGTTTTTCTTTTACAGATAGAAGTAAGCTTGTCAAGCCAGCTATAGCTTTTTTGTTACCTATAGCAATCTTTACCAAGCTCTCAGCAGCTTGAGAACGTACTAGTACGAAGTGTGAGTTCTCAATATTAATTAGTTTGATCAGAGCGTTAATAGCTTCTGAGCTATCTGTACCTACTAATCCTAAAATCTCAGCAGCTCTAATAGCGGCATCTTGAGTAGAGGGCGAGTATTGAGCGGCATTAGTTACGGCAGGAATTATTTTTTGAGCTACGGTTTTAATTGCCCTATTCAGGTCTGTTCCCAACAGAGCGTTTTGAGCTAACCAGGGAACTGGGTTAAGATATCCTATCCAAACCTGTTTCGTATCATCGAAAATACCAAAAATCCACTCAACAGTTTGTTTAACGACTGCATCAGCATCGCTAAAATCCCCAAATTCAGCAATACTAACCACTGCCAGGAAATAGGCTCTAAAACTATAAAAGCCTCCGCATCTATCCTCAAACTCTAGCAACGTCTGAATAAACTCTTCCTTATACTCCCTTTCCAAATCTAGTCGCCCCAACCACAGCATAATCACCTCTGTCCACTGCTGCTCAAAAATGCGGTAAGTACCTAGCATTGGATTGTCAGGGACGTGATTTAGGAAATCGTGCCAGTTATTGATCGCACACGCTGCAAAATATTCTTGAAACGTAGGATGGAAGAAAGCATACACAGCTTCATCAGTTTTTGCCTCTCTATCCACCAAATTTAGCCAACCCAGACGGCAAGCTAAATCGAACAGCGGTTCACCCATTACATCACAGGCGAAGTCCTCTCCTAACCGAAACCTAACTTTACTGTTAATTCCTGCCTTAGCTAATTCGCCTAGTGCTTGATTCAATTGCCGCCGTTCAGTTCGAGTTGTCGGATGTTGCTCTTGTTTCCACTCATAAAAATAGCGAGTAAATCTCTCGTAAAGAGCCGCCTTCGTTTCTGGCAATGGCTCATCCACAGGCAGCACATACGATGTCTGACATAATAGCGACAACCGTAGGGGATTTCTCACCAATTCTCGGATGCGCTCTTTCCCCGTTTCCTCTAACTTCTTTAGTAATTCTTCTCCCCGTTGCGACTCCTCGGCGCAGGCAAACCAGTGTCGAATAAAATCCTCAACCTGCTCCGGCTTAAACTCCAGAGTGCGATAGGTTTCAAAGCCAGTCAACATATTGGTGACATTGGCATCCCAGACATTGAGGCGACAAGTCAGCACCACCCGCGCCTCTACCAGCCAGTCTGTTAATTGTTCTTTGATAGTCGCTAACGCTTCCACAGGTGAGGTAGCCGCCATCTCATCTACCCCATCTAACAGCAGCCACACCTTACCCTCACGGAACTGTTGTTTTAGAGAAGCGAATGCCTTAGCCTCTACTCCTGAAGCATCAAGTTCAATGAATCGCAGCGCCGCTTTGAGCCAAATCTGGAGTAGATAGTCTTCGAGGGATTTCCCCTGCAAGCCTCCCAACGGGATACAAATCGGCAAGCCTTTGTTCTTGTCATGTATCCAAACCGCAATTTTCTCTTGCAGCGTAGTCTTTCCAGCACCGGGTTCGCCGATGATAGCAATACGCCTGCTTTTCCCAGGCTCAATTACTTCTGTCAGAAACTTGTCATTGTCATACTCTTTGGTGATGACTTCCTCAGTTAGCTGATACACCTCCTCTAGAGGAACATCTCCACCCCAACGCTGCTGTTGTTTGCGCTCAACTAATCCCAGTGGTACATAGACATTTAATTCAAAACCCCGTTCAGTAGCTTGCCGCCGGAGTCGCTGGAATTCTTGCTGCTGTGCTAAGACTTTGCCACAAACTTCGTGCCAGTCGATCGCATCAGATGTCTGTTGTGGTGGATTCCACTCCTTTGGATCGACTACCTCTGTGATTTCCAAACCCAAAGCTTGGACAATTGCAACAACAGAATCCCTATCCTTAGCTTCGCCACGGAAAAACCGCTCAACTGTCTTTTTGTCTACCCTAGCCCTTTCAGCAATGCGCTCATAAGTCAGAGGCTTACCATCATCATCTCGTCCAGCAGCCTTGGCTTGTTGGAGTTTGTAGCGTCCTTCTTCAGTTGCCCGAACACTACGAGGTTTGCGCGTTTGACTCATAGCTGTTTTGTGATGTGTTAGGGACACGATAGATATGTCGTGCCCCTACGTGGATTCATAGCCATAGTTTAGCTAGCCTCATCCTTCATCTGGGAGGACAGAAAAGGGAACTTAATTAGTGTCCTCAACTGGTCTGGAGGTAGACCTACTCATAAATTTAGGCTTGTCTCATCGACACCCGATACAACCAACAGATGAGGATGAAATGATGGAAACTCTAAAGACAACCACAAAACTAGAGCAAACAAACCAACCTATTCAGCTTGTCACTCCTGCACAAGTTCAGCCAGATAGGGCAAATGTCAGTCTGACAGATGGGAACAGTCCTGTCGCTGTCATCATGGCAATTTCAGTTTTGATTGGCGCGATCGCAAGCTTGATTAAAGTATTGGTGCCTGTAATGCTGCAACAGCCACAAAAGAAAACCAAGTAATCCCTTACACTTCTCTTGCCTGAGGGCGCAAAACAAGAGCGCCCCTAACTTTTTACCTACCCCATTGGAAAATTGCAGCTCCCAAAGTCAGCCTTCGTAGGGTGCGTCGCGACGCACCCTACAGATAGATTTAAGCAGCAGTTGCCCCTGTCTCAGAACCCGTGAGTTCAGGTTGAGGTGACTTTGGCGCAAGATGTCCCACCGCTTGCTTGACAAAACCCTGCAAAAATGCTACCCGTTGATTTTGCTGGAACACGGATTGCAGTTTCTGTCCGAGTCGCTCAATGTTGAACGGTTGTCCCGTTGCAGTAGTTTGGCTAATCTCTTGCTCTTGGAAGTACTCAATGAGACTTAGACCCGCTAATCTTGTGAGATAAGCCGCGCTAACTCCCTGCACAGCGCCACCTGCAACGTAGGTGACGACATGGCTTTTGAGGATGCTGCCCACGGTTTGAGTTGAGAGTTCAACTAGTCCCAACTTGAGCATCAAAGTGCCTAACGTTTTAGCGGCTGACTGGGCTTGTGAGAGTGAGAACTTTTGCTGATAAATCTCACCCAAATCTTTCACTAACTGGGCGCTGATTGCCGCCGTTGCGAGGATATCGAGTGCTGGCACTGGGTTAGCAAACGCTGCTGCTGCCGCAATCCACTGATATTTTTCAATCAAGGGGAGAGCGCGATCTCGTCTGACTTTATTTAACTCGGTTTTCACCTCAGTTTTCAGCGCTACCACGGCTCTATTGGTAGTTGCCCAAACTAATTGCTGCCCTCCTTGAGCAACAAGTTGACTTAACCGCCCACTTAGTAAGGTTAAATCAGGGGATTGTGGTTCCATCCACTCTTGTACCGAACCATCTGGCTGATGCTGACGCACTTTTACTGAGGCAGGAGAAGATGCGATCGCAACCACATCTTCAGCACCTAATAACCCCGTCATCCGTTGCCGTAGCTGTTGCAACACAGTCGCTCGTTCTGTTGGTAAATACTGGTCTTGTTTATTAAATACCAGTAAAATTCGCTGGTTTGTCGCTCTCAATTGTCGCAAGCTTTGCAACTCAGTATCGGTCAAATCACCAGCCGTGACAAATAGAACTAAATCCGAAGCGAGAGCAACTTCTTTCGCTAGGGATTCTGCCGTGACATCGCCATCTGTATTAATAAACAGCGCGGGTGTCTCCTTTAAGGTAAGACGCTGCGGTTGTTTACTCCAGATAGACTCCAACACTTGAACAACAGCCGTTTTCCCGACACTTTTACCACCCGTTACGGCTATTTGTAATTCCTGTCGATTTAACTGTGTTGTGAGTTGGGTAACCTGCTGTCGCAATTGGCTAATCGTCTCTGGGTTGCCTGCCTCAGTTTCTAGGTGATTAATTAGAGTTTCGCAAGAAGCGATCGCTTTTTCCACCGTCTCACGGTTTAACGGCACTGATTCCCTCGAAAAATCAATTTCTTTCGAGTTTTTCTGCTGGAACAACCAGAATCCAGCACCTAATGCCATCACACCGAGTACACCAAACTCACCTACTTGCCCAACAGAGTGATGCCAACTCTGCAAAAGCCAGAGCAAAAACGACAGGCTAACTCCTCCCACTAAAATAGGTTGCCGCAATTTAACAGCCATCTCTCCCTCCGAAAGCTACTCCCACCAAAGTCACCACCCTCAACCAAAATTTTTGGGCTATTTCCTCTCTCTATGCTAGTCCTCGTTGACCCACTTCGCTCGTTTCACCACTTCCTACCTAGTGCAAGAAGACAGAAGGCTCTAGGGCAGAAGGAATATTGCTTGTACAGCAAGCTTTTGAACCTTTTTCAACTGGATAGTTATTGCCGCCCTGCTGGACTAGCCAAATTTTTCCCTAGCTAATTAAACCATTAAGTTCAGATGCGCCGAAGTTTTGCACCCTCTGACAACGTTTTATATACAACTGTGTTGCTCTATCTTGCTGATTTTTGCGTAGAACTTGCTCGAAGATCTGTTGTGCTTGTGCAAAGTGGTCTTCTAAGTACAAAGCCACTCCTTCCTCAAACTCCCTACGAGTTTGCTCTTTGAGTTCAAGCACTGGCTGAGGGTCTGCCTCATAGACTTCAAATATATCCACAGGTTGAGTTTTACCCTTTACCTTAACTCGACCGAGAAACCGATGTTTATAACATTGTGGATCATTGAGGCGATACCGGGTTTGTTCGCTAATTAAAATATCAACCCCATACACCTTAGTTAAGCCTTCCAAACGAGACGCTAAATTCACCGCATCAGAAATCACAGTCGTTTCCATCCGCTGCGCCTCTCCTACAGTTCCTAGCATCAAACTGCCTGTATGTAGACCAATACCGATCGCAATTGGCTCATCACCACTCTTTTGCAAATGCTCGTTGTAGAGCAAAATCTGCTTTTGCATCTCAATTGCCGCCTGTACTGCATCGTCAGTCGTTTGAGGAAACAACGCCATAATTGCATCACCAATGTACTTATCAATAAAGCCGTTGTGGTTGCGAATGACTGGACTCACCTCACTCAAGCAAGCGTTGAGGAAATCAAAGTTTTGTTTAGGTGTCATCCTCTCTGACAAGGTCGTGAATGAGCGAATATCGGCAAACAGAACAGTCATGTCTTTCTGTACCTGGTCACCTAATTGAACATCAACAATGCTTTCTCGCTCCAAAAACCTTAAGAATTCATGAGGCACAAATCGTCCATAAGCCTCATTGATTTTTGCTAAGCGAATATGGGTTTTAATGCGTGTTAGTAATTCATTTTTAGAGATAGGTTTGGTTAAATAATCATTGGCTCCAGAATTAAACCCTTCTACCAAGTCTGATACCTGATTTTTAACGGTTAATAATACAACAGGCATTTCATTAGCCGGAAATTGTTCACGAATTTTTTTGCAAAATTCATACCCCGTCATTTTTGGCATCATCACATCCAACAAAATAAGGTCAGGTTTTAAACCATTGTGAATGACTTCTAATGCATCTATTCCATTTGAAGCTTGAATAATGGCGTAGTTTTGCAAAGAAAGATGGTTGACAAGCACCTGAAGATTTACAGGTTCATCATCCACAATTAAGATTTGAAAGCCTCCTTCCGCAGGAACAAATGTCTTACTATCAATTAACAGTTCATTAGCAGACAGTTTTGGTGCCAATAAATCTTGACCCTTTGACACGTCTTGTTGTTTACTTTCTAGCTTATTTCTTGATAAGGGGAGAGTAAACGTGAAGCGTGAGCCAACTCTTACAGTAGACTCGACGTGAATAGTGCCACCATGTAGCTGAACTAGCTGTTGTGTTACCGCTAAACCTAATCCTGCACCTCCATATTCCCTTGCAATTGAACCATCCGCTTGTTCAAACGACTCAAAGATTCGCTCTAGTTTATCAGCCGGGACGCCAATACCTGTATCTGTAACGGTAACAGCTAACATCTCATTGACAATAGCGGCAGAAACTTCAATGATGCCGCTTTCGGTAAACTTAATCGCGTTACCCACAAGGTTGTGCAAAATCTGCTGGACTCGATTCTCATCGGCATCCACAGGAGGCATCTCCGGAGCAATGTTATTAATCAGTTGTAAGGATTTGTTGCCAATAAGCGATCGCGAAAGCATCAGCACAATATCTGTTACTTCTCGCATCCCGACTGGATTAATCTTCAATTCAAGCTTTTTGTGTTTTAGCTGTGAGAAATCTAGCAAGTCATTCACTAGCTGAGTTAACCTTCTTCCACTCAAAGCGATTAGGGAAAGGTTCAAAACGGTTTGTTTAGATAACTGACCTGTTACGCCATCAATTAGTGACTCTGCAATACCAATAATTCCATTTAAAGGAGTTTTTAGTTCGTGAGACGTATTTGCCAAAAATTCATCCTTAAGCTGATCCAATCTCTTAAGAGCTGCATTTTTAGTTTCTAATTCAATAGCATAAGCTTGTAATCGTTTTCGTGCTTGATTAAATCGACTTTCTAAGATAAATCCTGAAATTAGGATAAAAACAAAGGTTCCCCAAGGATAGATTCTCGAATACCAAGTTATTGGGCTAAAAATATAAACCAGGATGTCGTGAACGCCAGATAGAGTGAGAATAATAAAGCCAAAAGTAAATAGCTTAGCATCCAGATTTCCTCTGATTAGTATTTGAAGAGCCGCAAATAATAAAACAACAGCATTTACTAGAAATAATAGTTGAGCCGGAAATATAGTCTGACTCCACAAAGCTAGGTTACTAATCACTAAGGTTATCGCAACCAGCACATAGGCTAAGTTAATTTGCCACAAACGCCGAATAACTGACTGATATCCTGCCCCAAAGACTTCTTCAAAAAAAGCACAGCCACTAATTGGTATTAAGTAAAAAGATATATTCCGAATATAATCTAATGCTGCTGGATTGCTAAAAAACAGAGTAACAACCTGACTATTCGCCGTTGTATAAGTGCCAACAAATATAGATAACAAACCAAATTTGATATAGGCTCGCTTTTCTTGACGATTCAAAGAAATTAAAAGTGCAATTAAACCTAAGCAAGTAAAGAAAATACCCAGTACAGAGCTAATCTCTTTTTGAATTAAATGCTTAATTAGACTCGTCTTAGAACCAATCATTACTCGGTCAAATAAACCGATATAGATATCGGCTGCCGAGGCGTAACCCGCATAAACCCGGAAAAACAGAGTTTTCCCTGCAACAGGAGGCTCAAGAGGAATAATTGGCCATTGATACTCTTCTCGTTTAACTTGATTTGACGAGTTTAGCGAAAGCTCTGTATAGATTGGCTTATCCTCAATGTAAGCACCGAGTATGTAGGGAACGGCACGCAAATACAGTGCAGGAGACTGCCATTGTCCACTGGGTAAAGGAACACGCAGCCAAACAATTTCTTGCCCCTGTTGTTTCCATAAGCGTTTAGGGAACTCAAATGGATGCCAGCCAGGACTAGAAATCTCTTGTTGTGTCCAAACTGGAACACCAGCTTCATTCAGAGGAAAGTCTCCCCAGTGGTATTGCCAGCCTTGTAGGATTTCCTGTGGTTGTGCCTCTGGCGGCATCAGCATCTGAGGTTGTGCCTGAATAGACGTTAGATTAAATGGCAAGACACTCAGAACAATGACAAACAATGTGCCCAAAGCCAAGACAACCTGGTTACGCAACCAACCCAATCTAAACTTCATTTGGCTCTCCTGGGGTACTATCCACAAGGCTTCCATCCAAAAGGGTAAGTCTTTAACGTCAGTCGTGCCAGGAAATGAGTGTTAACAGACAGCAGACTTGAAGCCCAAATGCTATAAACCAAGTAGTTAATCGGACTAGATGTTTGTTGATTCGGTGAGTGAGATTTTATCCCGATTGTGCTGTACCAAATCGGTAAAAGGAATCAAAGCAAGTTTTTTACCTCAAGGCAGTCATCAGATGAAAAATGGTCAATGTCCCAAGTGCAGTTCGCACGAGGTTTTTTGCAACACGAATAGAAAGTTTCCCTCTTTAAACACGATTACAGTAGGGTCTGGAACTTCTGGCGATCGCTATGTCCCACTCGATACCTACATTTGTGGTACTTGTGGTTATGTTGAGAGCTATGTATCTAGACCATCTGACCTCAGTTACATCAAAAACGAATGGACATTGCTTGAGCTTCCAACGTCTTTTACGCATAGTACAGAAAAACACCCCGTCACTGCTAACGGGGCTTTTTCGTCTGAAGGATAAATTGTAATAGCCAAAAGCTGGGGAAGAAGTAGGGTGCATCGCAATGCACTCTACTTTTTTTGTGATCATTAAAGTTTGCCACTGATGAAATTTTTAGTCTATTGGTCGAAAAATAGTGAATTTAAACCTGAATCTCTAGAAAATTGCCTAAAACGTTGAATTTCGGATTTTATCGCTGGCTAGAGCTTTTTTGGGGGCTTTAGAATAAAGCATCTCTCTTCGATTTGATAAGGAATTATCCCAATGAAACAGCTTAGCGGTTGGCAACAATCCATAGCCGTGACTCCATTCCTTTCACTGGCTGTGACAACTTTTGCGACTCCTTCTACTGCTGCTAAACCTGCATCGCAAAGCATCAAGCCGTCTCCTCCAGAAACAACAGCCTCACAGGAGGGTAAATTTCTACTGGCACAATCAGACAACTGTCGCCGAGTTGTCACTCGTGGCGACAGTCTCAATGTCCGCTTAAGTCCAGGTGGGTCAATTGTTGGCTCATTAAGCAATAGAACCCTTGTTGCAATTGAGGGTCAGAGTGTTAATGGCTGGGTACGGATTTCTTCCCCTGTTAGAGGTTATGTAGCGGCGGCTTATCTCAAGTTATGCGCTACACCTGTACCTCCTTCTAGTTCCAGTAGTAACTACCGCCGAGTAGTTGTGGACAGTAGTCTTCGTGTGCGGCAAGAACCCTCGATTAACAGTGCTATTGTCGGATCTTTAGCGAATGGACAGCGCGTTACGATTGTGAATCGCGGCGTAAATGGCTGGGTACCCATTTCTTCTCCTGTGAAGGGTTATGTATCGTCTGCTTATCTCAAGTTGAGATAGTAAGGAGACATTAAGACTCCCCAGCTTTAGGTAGTAGTGTTAAGCTAACCAACCAGCAGACCCCAATTCGGGTTTTAAATTGGACAATAGAAATATAAAGAGCAATCAGCTTTCAGCAATCAGCTTTCAGATCAAAGTTGGTGGGAGAGTGAAACTCCGACTAACGATTAGCCACTAAATCTTTGTCAGAGGAATCTAACCGACTGATAGCTGACCAACGATCCGCTGACAACTTTAGTTAAGTAATATAGAAGGCTTCAGTCCAAAGCCTCGCCCAGAATAGGAGTCTGCCAGCCGTGGTTGTACAAGTACAGAAAAGCACCTACGAAACGAAAACTCAGGAAATCGCCAAACAACTTTTGGCAGCAACCAGAGAGAATCGCTCCTTTTTCGCCCAGATGCGTGACCAAATGCGCTGGGATGATAAATTGCTAGCCTGGGCAATGGGCAATCCAGGATTGCGGGTGCAGTTGTTTCGCTTCATTGATTCTTTACCCGCTTTGCGTAGCAAGCCGGAAGTTGCTCGTCATTTGCAGGAATATTTAGGTGATGAGTCAGTTGAACTGCCAGCAGCACTCAAAGGAATGCTCAACTTTGCTCAAGCTGACTCAATGCCGGGACAGGTAGCAGCAACAACGGTTTCTACCGCCGTTGAAACGCTTGCCCACAAATATATTGCTGGGGAGAACATTAAGCAGGTACTCAAGACGATTGAGCGACTGCGGAAAGATAAGATGGCTTTCACTCTCGATTTATTAGGAGAGGCAGTCATTACGGAAGCTGAGGCGCAGTCTTACCTACAAAGTTACCTGGATTTGATGGAGCAGTTGACCCAGGAAGCGAAGAAGTGGTCGCCAGTACAAGAGATTGATTTTGCGGATGGTGAGCCTATACCACAAGTTCAAGTATCAGTCAAGTTAACGGCGTTTTACTCGCAGTTTGACCCGCTCGATCCTCAAGGAAGTAAGGAAAGAGTTTGCGATCGCCTTCGTATTCTCTTACGCCGCGCTCAAGAACTGGGGGCAGGCGTTCACTTCGATATGGAGCAGTATGTTTACAAAAACATGACGCTCGATATTCTTAAAGAACTGTTGATGGAAGAGGAGTTTCGTTCTCGCACGGATGTCGGTATAACGCTGCAAGCTTATCTACGCGACAGTGAGCAAGACTTACGTGAGTTGATTGAGTGGGCGAAACAGCGCGGCTATCCGTTCACCGTGCGCCTGGTAAAAGGGGCGTATTGGGATCAGGAGACAATCAAGTCCGCACAAAAGGATTGGCCGCAGCCAGTTTATAACGATAAAGCGGCAACGGATGCCAATTTTGAGAAGATGACCCAGTTGATGCTGGAGAATCACGAATATATTTATTCTGCAATTGGTAGCCATAACGTGCGATCGCAAGCATTGGCAATTGCGATCGCAGAAACCCTCAACATCCCTCGTCGTCGCTTCGAGATGCAAGTTCTCTACGGCATGGGTGATCAACTGGCAAAAGCGTTAGTGAAACGGGGTCATCGGGTGCGTGTCTATGCTCCGTATGGCGAACTGTTGCCAGGGATGGCTTACCTCATTCGCCGTTTGCTAGAGAATACGGCAAATAGTTCATTCTTGCGGCAAAGCATGGAAGAACGACCGATTGAGGAACTGCTTGCCCCACCTGTCCACGCCAATCCAGAGTCGGAACATCATCCGCAAAATTCCTACTCTTTCCCAAATGTGGCAGATACGGACTATGCGGAGGTAGAGGCAAGACAGGAAGCCCAACAAGCCCTTGCAACCGTTCGGCAACAACTGGGTAAAACGTACTTACCTCTCATTAACGGTGAGTACCAAAACACTGAGCAAACAGTTGATTCCGTCAATCCATCCAATCCTAATGAGGTAGTGGGGAAAATAGGGCTACTGTCAGTTGAACAAGCAGAACAAGCTTTACAAGTTGCAAAAGCGGCATTCCCAAGCTGGAGGAAGACACCTGTACGGCAACGTGCTGGTGTATTGCGAAAAGCCGCAGAGTTGATGGAACAGCGTCGTGCTGAACTATCAGCTTGGGTTGTTTTGGAAGTGGGCAAACCGTTGCGGGAAGCAGATGCAGAAGTGTCAGAAGCGATCGACTTCTGCCGCTACTATGCGGATGAGATGGAACGCCTTGAACAAGGGCATATCTATGATGTGGCGGGTGAGACGAATCGCTACATCTACCAACCGAGAGGGATTGCCGTTGTTATTTCGCCCTGGAACTTCCCAATTGCGATCGCAACTGGGATGACAGTAGCAGCATTAGTAGCCGGAAATTGCACCCTCCTCAAACCTGCTGAAGTCTCCTCAGTGATTGCCGCAAAAATTGCTGAAATTTTGGTTGAGGCAGGGATACCCAAAGGCGTGTTCCAATACGTTCCTTGCAAAGGGTCAACGGTAGGCGCTCACATGGTTAATCATCCTGATGTCCATTTAATCGCCTTTACAGGTTCTCAGGAAGTCGGTTGCCGAATTTATAAAGAGGCGGCGATTGTACAACCGGGGCAAAAACATCTCAAGCGAGTGATTGCAGAGATGGGCGGGAAGAACGCGGTTATTGTCGATGAAAGTGCTGACCTTGACCAAGCCGTTGCAGGTGTGGTGCAATCAGCGTTTGGTTACAGTGGACAGAAGTGTTCGGCTTGTTCGCGGGTGATTGTCTTAGAACCTGTGTATGAGGCTTTTGTGGGTCGCTTAGTAGAGGCGACGCGATCGCTTAATATTGGCGTAGCAGAAGCTCCAAGTACTCAGATTGGGCCAGTCATTGATGCCAATGCCAGAGACCGTATCCGGGAGTATATCGCCGCAGGTCGTCAAGACGCAGAAGTCGCGTTGGAAATGTCAGCCCCTGATACTGGTTACTTTATTGGACCCGTCATCTTTAAGGATGTCTCACCCGATGCGAAGATTGCTCAAGAAGAAATCTTTGGGCCAGTTGTTGCCGTCATTCGAGCGAAGAACTTTCAAGAAGCACTTGATGTTGCCAATGGCACCGACTACGCCCTTACAGGTGGTTTGTATTCTCGAACACCTTCCCACATCAACCAAGCCACAACCGAGTTTGAAGTCGGAAACCTTTACATCAACCGCACCACTACAGGTGCAATTGTTTCTCGACAGCCTTTTGGTGGATTTAAACTCTCTGGTGTCGGCTCAAAGGCAGGTGGACCCGACTACTTACTGCAATTCCTAGAACCCCGCACGATTACTGAAAACATTCAGCGTCAGGGCTTTGCACCCATTGAAGGGGCTGAGTAGGAGAGCTGGTCTAGGGTTCATTATCCGCTGCAACTAACAAAACCCAAATAAGTTGGGTGTGAGCGTCGATGTCTCGATGACGTTTGCGCCTAGCTTTCACCACACCCAACAGCTTGGCTTTACTTTTTAAGTAAGCGACAACATCAGTGGCATCACCGCGCAAAAAGGC
>JAESFV010000329.1_pt1 | contig 24288 bp, 24 predicted proteins | sample 9269471 | NCBI WGS metagenome assembly JAESFV01 (sample SAMN14502647, study PRJNA617108) | algae metagenome | isolation source: Symplocastrum torsivum CPER-KK1 and co-occurring heterotrophs from... | place: USA: Central Plains Experimental Range, Colorado | collected 2001-01-01
CCCACTCGCTGGGGAAACTAATTGAATGGAAACAAGTACTGCTCTGTTTTCAACAAGACTAATCGCGTAGTAAGTCCCCACTCGCTGGGGAAACTAATTGAATGGAAACCTCTCTGTAATCGTAGCTAAGCTCTTCCATTTCGTCTCCCCACTCGCTGGGGAAACTAATTGAATGGAAACACCAGCTGTGGTGAAGAAAGAATTGTTTGTAGAAACTCCCCACTCGCTGGGGAAACTAATTGAATGGAAACACAGTGGCTACCACAGCGGCGTGGTACACACCGTCTATAGGGTCCCCACTCGCTGGGAGCGCAAGGCGCAAATCGGTAATTACTACCGTTTTGCCCTCAACTTGATTTTGAACCAGGGCTTTCATTTGTAGTAGTCACGCACGGCAGGTGGAGTTTGTTGAGAATGCGATCGCATCCAACGTGTAGTTGTTAAAAACTATTTTTAAGACATCTTCGGCTTTGCTTGCTAAACCTGTAGTGTACGGAATATACACTACAAGAATGTTTGTTAGTAAGGTGCTAGCCATAACATCAGATGGATTATGCAAGTTTTGGAAGTAGCGAGTTGGTTTGACTCCTATTTTTAATGGTTTCATAAACCATTCAATCCGCTGAATATTTTGTCTTACATTTTCAGATAGTCTTTGATTACTTTAATCTTTTGTGCAGTAGATGAGGTTATGTTTTTTCATCAGAGCCAGCTCTTGAGGGTGAAGTCCGGCTAGTATCACCTCATCCATAATTATTTCTTTTGCGATTCCATCATCAACCGCCAATTGTCTCCTGTATTTCATTCATCCACTCTCCAATTGTTTCCTTCGTTGAAACCTAACTCTGATAACTCTCCGAGCATGGCATCTAACAATTCAGAAGCCAGCTTGTACTTGTCGTGGCTTCTGCCTCCAGACCTGACTCCCCATCCGAGTAAAATCATCTTTTCTCTCCCCAATCTTTTTGTGAGCAACAGCCGCAGCATTATCAGCTTCCCGTCTCGCTCTAAACCCTCAAACAGGGGTATGGAAGCCTCGCCGGAAGCTGACTCTAGGGCTTCCACTAAACGAGTAGAGAGGGCTTCCAGCGAGATTCCATCAGGCTTCCGGCTAGCTTCCACTTTTTCAAACGGAAGCTTCCGCTCACTCAGGGTGTCTTTTTGGGAAGGGTTAGTGGAAGGGTCAGTTGTTGATAGATTGGTTGGCTCGATTTCCTCTGAATTAATATCTACTACATTACGCTTCCAATCCGTTAAGTCTGGAATTCGTGCTGGATACTTTCCTACCATGCAGCACGGAATTGATTTACCTTCAGATGTACGGCGTGACTGTTGCCACTCTAGTTCTGTCAAAACGGTTGTCCAGTACTCGTAATCTTCACCATCTTTTCGGCACTGATTGCGAAGAGATTTAGCGTAGTCAATGGCGAATTCTCCTAAGCGAATATCAGTAAAACATTCTTCTAAATCTGATTCGCCTTCAAACCCCCAGGAAGCAACATTTTCTCCTTGTGCTAAGGCAATTAGACGTAACATAGATTCACGAGCAACGGTGATAATATCTTTCATCATTGCTTTAGCGGAAGGAGCAACTTCGATATTCTGTTTTGTTTCCGGGTCACGTTCTTTGATTGTTTTGACGTTGGTATTGATGAGCCGCCATTCATCTACTACAAAATTGGTGATTTCAAACGTTTCTCCCTGTTCCATCAAAGGGTAACGACGATACATCTCTGCATGAATCCATTGCAACTTGGCTCGAATAGTTTCGTAGTCAAACCACAATCCGTAAACTTCTAGTCCGACCCAGTTCCAAGACTTTTTCTTAGGTGTGATGACGAAGCGGGAACCTCCTAAAATATCCAACAGCCAATCAACAAAGGTAGTTTTCCCAATGCCTGTACCACCGATGACCCGCAGATGAGCGAATTGATCAGGTTCAGTACGAAGGCGAGAGAAATCAAACAAGACAACGGTAATAGGCTCCTTCTTAATCGGCAGTGGCGGCTCCACTACCACGGCTGGTGCTTCAACAGGTTGAGGTGCGCTCAGCTTTTCATCCACTGGCATGGCCGCAACGTCAATCGCTGGCACTTCCTCCGGTACGGGTTCCGTCTGTGGTGGCAGCGATTGAGAGGAACTGGGAACAGTACCCGACGCGATCGCTAACGCTACATCTTGCAAGGGTGGCAGCTTGAGGCTATTTCTTAGTCGCGTGTGCCTGAGAATGTGCCTGAAAGCATTTAGCCTTGACTCCCCTGGTAACTGCGCTAAGTAGCCTGTCAACTGGGCTTCGGCTACCATCACAAGCTCATACTCGTGTGCGAGTTCCGGCTCGACATAGCCGATAACTCCAAGTAATGGGTCATCGGCTTCGCCTTGGTCATTGGTTGCTGCCAGCCCGATACCAGTGAGCAGTTCTCCTGTCCCTTTCCTCACCAGTGGCAGTAAACACAGCCGTTTAGTATTTTGATAATCCCTTAAGACCGTCCACCCGTACCCAGCTAGACCACAGCCAGCGATAACAGCTACCAGGGGATTAGCTGACAGCAGAAGCCCGACGACTCCTAGCGCTGCCGATGACACCTTAGCGGCTTCTAAATCTTGTCTATAGTGACGTGCCGATGCCTCAATCACCTCTAGTCGCAGTTGCAAGGCTTCGGTGATTTGCCCTTGCGTTAATAGGTCAGAGAATGAGTTAATACTGTGCATGAGAGATAAACTCCTTATAAGAAAACCCCCAAGTGAGTGCTTAGGGGTTAATTCTTGTGAGCAGTGCCAATTAGTTGGGTAAGACTTCGACTTGTGGCTTGATGGGTGCGATCGCATTCCAGAATAAGTTAATCATTGCTTCCGTTCCAAAGATTGAAGCGAGAATCCACACCAGATTAATCACCAGCTCACCTGTACTCTGACCCATTACTGGATAGTTCCAGAGGGCAATTCCAGCATCAATTGCATAAGTTAGAGCGATTAATGCCCCTCGTGTTCTGACAGTACGCATCCCCACAGTCTTGAGCCGCTTCCTGCGATACTCTGCCAAGTCAAGCTGCCCCTCTTCCGGGTCAGGCACTCGGTAATCCTTAATCGCCTCATACTCAGCTTTCGCTTTTGCAATGTCGATTTCACGCAGTACGAAGGCTTGGATACCCTGCACAATCAGACTCACTACCGTAGCCATCCAGAACGAGGGAGCAATCACAGCCGTAAAAAAGAACTTTAAATCCGCTGCGTCACTCACAAAAGGTTTAGGGACAAATGCGGGGTTATTGGCGTTCATTGCCTGCCAATATCCCTCAGCAGATACAGCACCAAAATAGAGAACTCCTAAACCAATCATGATGGCGTTTCCTGGTGGAGTTGTTAACCAGTTGATGAGACGTGCTGGAGTGGTTAAAATCAGCACTATCACCCGACCAATACCTGATGCCGCATCACTTCCAGGTGATTGAGTAGTGCTGCGATGTCCGTTTGTTGAAGCTTTAGATCCAAGTGCCATTAGTCGCAAACTCCCGTGTAGTAAAGCGTGAAGTAGAATTTCCCTTGGTAGGCATACCCGATACACTTCCTGAATCGGTCGTAAATAATCGTCTTTTCACTCTTGTTGACGGTATGTTGCCAATCGAGCTGAGGTGGAGTGTTATTTAGGGTGTAGTTGGAGACGATTAACTGGTTAAAGTGGGCAATCTGGTTTTTTTGGTACGCATCAGCGATCGCCTTTGCATTCTCAGCCTGAGTCTTTTCCTGTTCTGTGTTCCACCAACTAACGTGGTCAGATGTCGCCTTGGAAGTGGTGATTAAAGCTGTGCCGATTAAGCCGATAATGCTGCCAGTGGTTACGAGTCGAAACGTGTTGGTTTGCATAGTTTTCTATGCCTCCAGCCATAACTAGAGGCATTACTCCTCATTCGGTTAGAGACTAACTTCCCAATGGGTTGTGTGGGTTCTTGAGGCGTAAACTTTTCCTTGAATTTGCTCACAAAGAGCTTGAATCAATCCCTCAATATTTCCTTCAGAAAGTTGGCTGCAAGCCTGAATGTATTCACACAATTCCTCATCTTCATACCAGATGTTCCAGTCCACACCAGCAGACTCGATACAGCAATCAATAAGAGTGATACTGTTGGCTGCCTCATTCCAAACTGGTTTTTGTGCGATAAATCCTGTTAAAGCTGCCCGAAAAACGATCTTCTGTTCATAAGTCATCTTTTGTAAGCGAGCGCCAAACCGTTCTTGAATTTGGTGGAGAGCTTCAGGAGATTTCGCTTCAGGATCGTATCCTGTGTAATATCCAACGGGTTGAGTCATGATTAATTAATCCTTGATGATCGTTTTGTTGGTCGTTTTGGATGAGCCAGCAGTGGGAGTGGTCAATTCATCACCGCTGGCTCCTAATTGAACTGAATTTCTGAACTCGTTTACAAATCGGTCAAATTCGCTCCAATCGTCACTCATTAATGCACTCAGGAATTCGGCTTCTAGTAAAGTCAAAGTACTTTCGTACTCTTGCTTCATCTCCTCTGCCCTTTCATCAAGACTGAGGCGAATGTGTGATAGTGCGCGTTCTAGTTCCATCAGTTTTTGGTTCATTCCACTCCATTATTTTTGCGGGTATCAGCAATCCACTTCTCAATTGGGTAGCCAGCTTCTAAAGCACTTTTTATTGCCCCCATCGCAATACCAAGAAATCGAGGGTAGAATTCCCCTTCCATTTGGGGATAAGCCTTCTTGACAATCTCAAACCACTCATTGATTGTGGGTTCGTCAATATCCAGCAGGATTTGCAAGGTTAATGATGTTTCTGGTGTCACTTGTGCTTCCTTTGATTTGAACTACTTAAAGTATTTGTCTGAGCGATTTAACCACTGCCTCTGCCTGGGCCATGTCATTCTTTTGTCTGCCAACTTCCCAGAGTAAATCCTCAATCTGCTGGCGTTCTTCGGCAGTCCCGGTCTTGTAAATCTCAAGGGTTTGGCGGCAGGCTTGTTCGACCGACCATCGTTCTTTGAGCTTTCTCAAGAAGTTGAGCATGGTTAAGTCTCCTTTAGAAACTGCTAATACCTGGTTGCCGCTGTACAGCTCTGCGAGGTGCTTCAAGAGAATGAATCTGTTTGGTTTGCACTGACGCAGGCATCGCTACTGGTGGTGGTGGAGCAATTGGGGTTGCCTTTAGAGCGCTAACCAAGTGGTCGCCATAGTTGATGAGGAAGAGAGAAAATAATTGGCTGAATGTCTTGATTCCTGTTGCCTCAAGGATTTGTTCTGCCTTGGGTCTGTCGTCAGCATCCAACACAATTCGAGTTTGATTAGCCATTGAATCCTCCTGATATGTGAGCCATTGCAATGATGTTGAAAAGTTGAGGCTCCGGTGCAATCCAGAAACAATCACCAGAGGCTTCACACATAGGTGCTGCTAAATTTGCAGAACCACCAACAATCAGAACTTCACCCAAGTTGGGTAAATACTTAGCCCACTTCGAGCGGATTTCGGCACGGGCGGATTCAACCCACTTCTCACACACGTCTTGGTAGATGGCAGAAAAATCGAGTTTGGCTGTGCCATACAGACAATCACCACGAGCGATCGCATCCATAATGTCTGCCAGCGCTGGTGAATAGTTCAGTCCCAATGTCGCTTGCACTTCGGTCGCCACCTGCTGTGCTAGTTCCTTAGTTCCCGGCAGGATAATTTCTGCATCCTGAACCATCGTTCCTGATGGGAGATAGATTCTGGCAATTGAAGTTCCCCCGCCAATATCCCAAACGGCATTGGGATTGTCAGGAAATGCAAACATTCCTTGCTGTTGGGCATAAAGAAATGCTGGTTCAGTCTCATTGAGCGGGTCAACAATAGCAATCGTGTAGCAGATAGGCTTCCCATTACGCTTGAATTCCCGCACATTCGGGTAGTTTTCCAACTTCCGAAGTGCCTCGACATCAGAATCGTTTGTGTCGCTAGGAAGTGCGATCGCAAACTTGGCGATATGCACGTAATCAAATCCTGGATTAGGCTCAATACCGACTAAGGCAATAATTTCAGCTAACTCGCACTTGTTGTGCTGAAAGACGGGTTCCCCGTCAAGTTCCTGTGCCTGTCGCCCAATGAGGTAACGCTTGTCATCAACCTCAATCAGAACTGTTTGAGGGTCTGGCTTGATGCGCCTCCACTGCGTTTCAGTGACTTCCTTGATGCAGCTAGGAATCATTCGGACTTCATTCTCAGGGTCAACCCACTTGATGAAACGATTCCCACCATCAAAGGCTACACATGGACGTAACTGGGACATCTGCGGATAGCTCTGTACGTTGGGAGATGGATAGATGTATCCGTTAAGCGTCTCCAAGTGTTCTTCAGTTTTCATGGTTCAAAATGGCTAGATGCCTTGTGTTTGCTGGCATTGAAGGCGCTTTAGGCAGGGCTTGCAACCCTTTAATACTGGTATCCGCTTGATTGCGTTTTGCGCTTACCTCTGTTCTTTTTGCGTCTCTGCTGGTAGCATAGTACACATGGTGCATGTTAAGCAAGTAGTCCTTTAAAGCTAGGTAGTTCACATGACACAATCATGGGGTAAACGATGCTTTTAAAATGCCCGACAAAGCCCCTGATAAAGCTAACGATGTGTTCATCCGAGTTTTTCTGAGTTCCGATGTAAGAACTCGATTTAAGGTTGCTTGCGCTCAATCTGGAGCAGCTATGAGCGAGAAGGCTAGAGAACTTATTGAGGACTGGGTTATGGAGTGGGAGCAGCAAGACAAATCCCCTGCCTCTGGCACCAGTGCTAGCAAAGGCGGGGGAAAGAAGGGAGGTGAAGCATGAGTGAGCAAGAAATTGCTGAACTGCGATCGCGCATTATTGAGCTTGAGCAGAGTGATGAAATCTTTGCCCGGAGAGCCAACCTCCTCTTAGATGAAATAATGCTTACTCGCGATCAGATTGGAGAAAATGCCAAAGCCATCTCAGAAAGCCGAAGAGACATTGACCAATTAGCTAGCCGAATGGGAGAGCTAGCTCTATCGGTCAGTGAGCTAAGGCAAAACCAGCAGCTATTGACATTCACAGTTACCCAGGTACTTGAGTCGATCAGCATACTGCGTCAAACTCAAACTTCATTTGTGGAGCAAGCTATAGCTGATCGCCAGTCCTTTCAGACGGAAATTCAACGAATCTGGGAGTATTTGATGACGACGCGACCCAACGGCAGAGGGGAACATGGAAGTGAGACATGACTATGAGGCGAGGTTGCCCTATACACGAACGCAATTTTCCGGTACTTTTGAAGTAATGAAATTTGGGCATCCCAAAAGGCTTCAGCGCCTCGTAACTACCAAAGTTACGGACCAGTTCGTTTGCGAACAATGGTTGATTGGACGATCGCCCTTGATGAAGAAGAAGGTGTCTAAACGTTAGACATGCTTCAGAATAAACTTTTAGCCAACGCTCTGAACTTTTAAGCGGAGTGCTGAGCGCTGGCTACATAACCACCCCAGAGGGGAGTCACAGACAGAAGTACTGTTGCTTCAAGTCTATCACTCTTCCTCTGGATCACCAATGAGGAAGTCATGACAGCATCTCTAGCCGAAAAACCACGTAGCCCAATTTCCTTACTAAGAAGGGAACATAAAGATTTACTAGATAGACTGGCATCAAATTCACGCACACAAGTTAGGTGCTGTGCCGTGGCAATGATGAGCTATCTCAAGCACTGGCACGAGTGGAAAGAATTAAGGTACCCGACCCTCTGGGTTTACCAGCCGCTCAGAGATATCCGGGAAGACTTGATGGGAGCTTACACACTCCATGTCATAAGAGCTGCACTTGACTTGTTGGAGAAGCTGGGCTTCCTCTCTATTCGGAAAAACGCTCGCCAGGAGAACCGACGCAATGGGCAGGACAAAACTCATCAATATCTGCTCCATGTTGATCGCGTTGAAGAGGCACTGGAGAAACTCTATTCCCCCAAAAAGGCTAAAACCCGCAAAAACTCCCCAGTTGATAAGGCTGAAACGTCGGGTATTAATACTAAGACACCGGGCATCAATCTTAAAACGTCACGTTTCACTGTTGAAACACATACACAGATTCCTTCCACTGATTCCTGCACAGATTCCTGCTCTCTCAAAAAAGAGCGAGAAGAAATGAACTTTGTGCCAGAGCTGGAGGACCCTTGGGAAACTGAAGAAGAAGTAGAACAGGATTTAACCACTTCGTTTGATGTCAGACCAGAGATATCGCAAGAACAAGAAGTTAAAAGTGAAGAACAATTTTCCGCTGTGCCTGTGTTGAAATGTGACGAAGTATCACAAACTGATGTAGATACAGCAATGTGCGTTGAAGTGGTGCAAACTGATGTAAAGCCACTACCTAAGCTGAAAAGCGAGAGCGTTGCGCTGCACAGCCGCGCCGATTGCACTTCCGGCTTTTGTTCGCAGGAGGAACGTGAAGGCTTTTACCAAGCACTTTTGGTATTAGCCAAAGGGAAGGGGGTACGGTCACCAGTAGGTTGGGCTAGTGTGATCGTCAAAGCCATCAATGCCGGGGAGCCGTGCCAGTACTTGAATGAGTATCGTGACGGTTTACTGGTGGGAGGTTGCGAACAACAGGAGTGGGAGGTTGCACCAGGACAACCCTTGGAGCAGTTTGTGAGCTACCTAAAGACCAGGAACAAAAGGACAGGGATGAGTGATGAGGAAGCGATCGCGACAGCGTACCAACAGCTCAAAGATGTTAACTTGGCGCGAGCGCAGTGGGAATCCTGCAAGCGCTCCATCGTCCGATATAGCGAAGAGTGGGAAAAGCAAAAGCAGCGGGGTGTCTCCAACGCCTATTTGCCGCCAGAGCTGCTGGCTCACCGTCAGGTAAGTCTTGAGGAAGCGGCAAGTGCAATGGCATCTTTGCAAGCTGGCTGTGTTCAGTTGCAAGGGTTGGTGGAATCCGCCAAGCTGAACTCTGCCACAGCCGAGCTGGAGCCAGTGAAGGAACTGGCGAGTGAGCCTGCGATTACTGAACCTGAGCCTGTTGCTGCTGTCGCTGCCACTGACCTAGAGCCAGCCAAGGAATTACCTAGTGAGCCTGCGATTACTGAACCTGAGCCAGTTGCTGCTGTCGATGACCTGGAACCAGTGAAGGAATTACCGAGTGAATCTGCGGTTGCCGAACCTGAGCCAGTTGCCGATGCCGATGCCACTGACCTAGAGCCAGCCAAGGAATTACCCAGTGAGCCTGAGCGGGTCAGTGCCATTGAACTCCAAGAAAAACTGAATTCGCCACTCGCTCTTTTTAAATCCCTTGCCCGGACTATGGCACAAGAATTGGGGTATCGCATTGAGGAAGGTCTGGTTCTCAATGCGGGGGAAGAGATTCCCTCTTTGGAACATTTGCGATCGCTTTTAAGTAATGCCGAAACTCGTCCCGTGACCGCCAAAAAAATCCAGCGACTAATTGAGGGAAATCCGCAATGGGGATTTTACTTTGATGAATTCAGAGAGCTGTGGGGATTTTAGCCTCAGTCGAGATACTCTCTTATCCCGAACTCACGTTAAGTTACTTAATCAAGAGATAAAAAACGAGAGCCGTCAGCAATTACAGCAGCAGATAACGGCATGGGAAACGCTACTGGAGAAGTTGGGAAGGCTTAACACTCAGTAGTCAAGAAGTCGAGTTTAATACCAGTGAATAACTCATCTTGATTCCTGGGTATGGATAAGGTGCAAGTCTAGGCTGAGAGTTGATTTGGTGAGTCGAAAATTCTGCTAGGTGTCTAACCGTTAGACAGGTAAGATTACGTGTTACCCCGCAAAGTCGGAGACATGAAGCAGACGCGATCGCTCTTTCCTAGTACAGTTTGATTGAAACTTGACACCACATTTCTTGCCAAAAGTCAAGATAAAGTTAAAAGCACTGATTGTTAGTTGTATCTTGGTTAGGGGAATACTCAGGAGTAGCCAAAAACTTGTGTCCAGTAGTGGTGGTAGTTAACTTTGCCTGTATCGTCGGCGAGGAAGTAATAACCAATACCAATCTCTTTGAGTTCGGGATTAAGGATATTGGCACGCTGCCCTGGGCTGTTCATCCATTCTGTTACTAATGCTTCTGGCGTAGACATACCCACAGCAATGTTTGCCGCCACCTTTGAGGATTGATAGCCTGTCGCGTTAATACGATACCACGCCGTACTACCATTGGGTTTGATGTGACTGAAATAGTCTTGCAATGCCATGTCTTGGCTATGTCCTTGTGCAGCAGCAGTCAATTGGGGATTTAAGCTCAGTGGAGGCAAATCATTCTTTTTGCGCTCTATGTTAATGAGATCGAGGACTCTTTGACCGAAATCACCAGAGTTCAATGGGTAGTCGGGAACTTTAGGTGGCTGGATTATTCGAGTAGGTGGCTGGATTATTCGAGTAGGTGGCTGGATTGCTGGAGTAGGTGGCTGGATTGCTGGAGTAGGTGGCTGGATTGCTGGAGTAGAGGGCTGGATTGCTGGAGTAGAGGGCTGGATTGCTGGAGTAGAGGGCTGGATTGTTCGAGTAGGTGGCTGGATTGCTGGAGTAGAGGGCTGGATTGTTCGAGTAGGTGGCTGGATTGTTCGAGTAGGTGGCTGGATTGTTCGAGTAGGTGGCTGGATTGCTGGAGTAGAGGGCTGGATTGTTCGAGTAGGTGGCTGGATTGCTGGAGTAGAGGGCTGGATTGCTGGAGTATCACCAGTTTTTCTCGTGTAGTTGGGTTCTTGTAGGCAAGAGTCGGAGCGAAAACCTACAGTACATCTAAAATCTTCACTCAATACCAAGCCTGCTATTGTAGTGATACCAACAGGGGTTACTATAATAAATAACAATTTAATATAATTAAACCTACTTGTTAACCTAAAGCTAAATAGCTTACTGGCTAGTATTTCTACAACTTCTCGCACCTGGGATAAGCGCCCATCAGATGCCCTATTGATTTCCTGATCCTTTAGCGCCCTATTAACCCAATCCCGATTAAAAACTAACTGATACAACCTGTTATAAGCTTTTAACTTTCCTTTCTGCTTAACCACTAAACCTGATAGCCGCAATTCTAGCTGTTCAGAACTGTCATCAGCTATAATTTCACGCTGCTGCAAAATTCGTTGATAGAGTTTCAGCAAACGCAAGGTTTTGTCTTCTCGTCTAAGAATGCGCTCACTTATCGTTGTCAGATGCTGTTGCTCGTCCTTTGCTTGCCAATTTTCAACTATCTGCTCATGCACAATTTTCTCAACATACTTGGCTTCCTTCCAATCATGAATCAATTTATGCGAGGAAACCAGTTGGCATACCCTTTGAGTCAGAAATGGTTGCCCACCTGTCCATCTCAATACCTGTTCCATTACTGCTTTAGGATTGCTGACTTTTCCTTGCAATCCTTTCTGTAAAGGCTCAGTTTGTTCGAGTTCAAAACCAGTCAGCTCAATGAATCGACTTGCAATATTAAAAGTTAAGTTGATTCTATCTGTAATTAAATCAGCAGGTGCAGCTACTCCCAGCAGCGCAAAGGTGAGGCGGTTATAGTTTGTATTTTTCGCACGGTTTTCAAAGCAAGAACGTAGAAATGCAAAAAAATCATCTTTAAATTCTAAATTCAAAATACTATCAATTTCATCAACAAATATAACAATTTTTTGAATTACATTATCCAGTAATTCCTCTGACATAAACTTACTTAACCGTTCGGCAGAAGAAATAAGACCCTGCTTGTTCCACCAGTCACTAAGGTCGATTTTTAAATTGAATTCGCTCACCAGACGACTGATAAAGCCCCCATAAAATTCATCTTTTGTCACTTGATAGCTACAAAGCTCCCTCATTTCGATTGCGGCACAGGCAACCCCTTCCTCTTTCAGGCTTTTCATTGTTTGTACGCGCAAGCTAGACTTTCCCATCTGCCGGGAGTTCAACACATAACAAAACTCCCCCGCTCTTAACCCTTCATAGAAGTCCTTGTCTGCCTGCCGCTTTACATAGGTGGTAGCGGACTCAGGTAGACTTCCTCCAACTTGATATTGGTTGCCTGAGTTGGGCGCATCACTCATTAGGTATCATTCCCTTAGTGATTACAGAAATACTTACAAGCGAGTGCGAAAATAGTGACGATACAACTCATATCGAGGCATCGCTGTATTGCTTTGCAGCTTCACCAGTCCCAAGTCATCTAACTTCACCGCTATATCAGGATTCAATTCCGAGTTAAATTCTACTGGGGCTTCTGCTTTAACTACCTCTTTGAGAACTCGAACTAGCTTTGGATGCTGTTGTAACTTCTTCAAGTGTCGTCTCAAGTAGTCGCGGTAAATTCCAGCGTCATTGGAAGCTGTTTCCAAAAGTTGTTCAAGTGTCATATCCCGCTGCGCCACCTGTTCGAGGGCTTTGTTGACCAGATAGGGATGCCCTCCTACCATATTCATTAGCTGCTTAACTTTGTCATTGTCCCAATCCAGTCGATACTGTTGTGCCAAATTCTGCACTTGTTTCTGGCTTAAGTCTGTTAATTTTATCTCTGTCCCTGCATTAAACGGTGACTGATTTATATCAAGTTCAGTGTAGACTTCGGTATGCAATACGATTAGGCGGAGTTGTGTCCAAAGCTGACGAGTTTTAGAGTCTTCATGCCAGGTTCTCAGCATACCCAAAAACTCTCCGGCAATTTTCTCGTTACGGAAAAGCCGATCTACTTCATCTAAAGCTAGAACTAGGACTCTGTTTTCGGTCAACAGATACTTTTCAAAGTAGGTTCTACACTTAATCTTGCTATTACCAAGACTCCTACTCCAGTGTTCATCCACTGGATGAGCCAACCCCAGCATCACAGCGACGCTAGTACAAAACCACTTCAAGAATTGAGCCAGGTTAGTAAAATCTTCTGGCATCGCGTCCCGCAGGTTCAAAGCTACTGTTCGATAGTCCTGCTTAGCTGCGTGTTCCAGAATCCTGGACATTAGCAACGTTTTGCCCATCTGCGAAGGAGCTTTAATTCGGAGCAGCGCACCGGGCTGTAAAATCTCCTGGTAACAGCGAGATTCGTCTGGCTCTCGCTTCACATAAACAGCCGAGTCCCCATGAATTGGACGCTCCAGCTCATTAAAACGAGGGTTATCAGGTATAATAATAGGCTGCGGTGCAGAAACTTGCTGTCCGATTCGGGCTTCGTATTTGGCTAGCGCAAGTTTTGCAGCCTCTGCTCCACGTCGTACTAATTCTGCTTTTTGATCGTTGGCTAGGTCGAATTTTAAGAAGTTGAAACCTGATACATCAATCTCAATATTTATATAGTTGGGGTCTTGAGCAATATTGTCAGGAGGTAGACCCCCCCGTCTCGTCATAAGATCAATGGTTCCCTTTAATGCCTCTAACGCTTTCGGTGACTCCAGGTACTCTAGCGATTGCTTGAATCGAACACCAACCAATGCACAATTAGCCTCTTGAGATTGTGAATGCAAAAGTTCCACCGGAAAATTGAGTAGCACTCCACCATCTACAAGTTCCTGCGTTCGGTCGCGACGTGACATTGGTTTGAAAAAACCAGGAATTGAAATCGAAGCACGTACCGCAAATGAGACTGTTGTGTGTGGCTCTTTATCTTTATCAAAGACTACAGGGTCTCCGCTTTTACTGTTCAGGTCACAGGCGACGATTGCCAGGTAGATATTCTTAGACTTATACAGCTCGGCAAAGGTAATATCCTGCGGTTGTCCAACATTTGCTCCCAGTTTACCTCGCAGCCATTGATGGAAACGCTTTCCATCACTGTAGGCGTCCCGCTTTAAAACCAACTTCCAGAATCTCTGGCGATTCACGTACTTAGACCAATTGAGCTGACTAAAGGTATCAATGGCATGACCGGGAGTGTATTCAGCCGCACAGAAGGCAGCCACAATTGAACCTGCGGATGTTCCTGCGGTGCCAATAATATGAAATTTTTGTGACACCTCTTGCCACGCGCCAAGATGAGCCATTCCAAGTGCGCCGCCCCCTTGGAAAGCGACGTATGCTGACATTGTCTTTGTCATACCTGTCATCCAAGTCACTCTGCTGTTTTCCGAGTATCTGCACCTTCACCATCAGGGGCTACTTTTCCGAAAGTGACCGCCAAACCCTAGAACGCATCTGCCCCGAACCCAAATCAGCCGCCGCCATTCGGGACTTATACGAAGACTATACCAAGCGTTTGCCCAAGATTCTCATCGTCACCGAGAAGCTGCTGACAGGGTTTGATGCCTTCATCCTTTATTGTATGTATCTCGACAAACCGATGCGAGACCACGTACTGTTGCAGGCAATCGCCCGTGTCAACCGCCCCTATGAGGATGAGGACGAACTCAACAAACCCTATGGCTTCGTGCTGGATTTCGTCGGCATCTTTCTTTGAACAACTGGAAAAAGCCCTCGCCTTCGACTCTGATGAAGTCAACGCCGTCATCAAAAATGTGGAAGTCCTCGAACGCCTGTTCGCCACCCTGATGACCCAAACCGCCCCACAATACTTACCCCTAACCCAAGGATTCGATGACAAGGCAAAAGAAGCCGCCATTGAAACTTTTGCCTCATACCGTCCTCAAGCTAGCCGTTGAAGACCTAACCGTTAGACACGTCAAATAACGTGAGTTCGGGATAAGAGAGGGGCAAAACATATAGGCTGAAAGTGCTGAATTTTCATCTATCTGCTTACCCCCTGTTTAGTCTAGAAGACCTGTTCTGCTCGGTCGATGATTTCTGCCAACAATTTGAACCGAAGTGGCACAACCAACTGCTGGGCAATGGACTGGCTCAGCGCAATCGACCCCGCAGCTTGTGCCTCAGCTTGCATAATGACAATTCTGATTGGCTTTCATCAATCTTCCTACCGCAACTTCAAAGCTTACTACATCAATAAGGTGCATTGGTCTGGAACTTGCTAAAGAAATATCACCACTTTTTCGAGGTCATTGTACGGATGTTGGTACTCAAACACTTACGCTCAATCAGCTACTCTAAGACGATTAAAACCGTTAACGAAAGCATTGTCCTAAAGAACCTTTGATTTCCAGCGCTGTTTGTGTCGAGGGAAATTAGGCTTTGAACATTGGGTTGGTTGGGGAGTAATTGCACACAATTTGACTATTATTAGTCGAACTTTAGTACAGAGAAATCAATCTAGATTCAAACCAAATTAAGCTTTCAAGGACTTTTCAATCTAGCTTCTATTGCGATGAGCTTACCCTGAGTTTTACCTCAAGGATAAATCTTCGATTTAGCTCGCCTACTGATAATCCTTATTGGGTTCGCAACCGTTGATTTTTTTAGCTTTAGATTACCAATAATTGCATCCTAAAAATAGCTTTATTAACAGCGCTTTTGCTCAGTTTATGACTTGAGTTTTGCACCGGAAACTAGACTAATGCACACGTAGCGCTGTATTACTAAACTTCCTCGGATAAAACGCTATATATAGTGTAGTTTTCAATTTAGCCTAAACTCCAAACTCAACCGTCACTGATATTTATTAAGCCTCCTCCAGTTATTTATTAACAAAAACTCAAAATAATAGCTGAAAGCTTTATGGAGCTTTGGTTATGCTCATACTTATTTTTAATATTTAAGCCGTGATATCCCTCTGTAATTAAGCTGAATTATTTCTTGCATAATAATTAGTACTGATGTATTATCTTCTCCTAACCCTTTGAGGGAGTTCCTTCAAGATTGAAGCCCAAGAGGCTTCTTCCAGATCGAGGAGTCGAGAAAATTTATTATGAATGAGCCAAAAGATTTACTAGATGTGTATGACCTGTATGCAGTAGATGTCAAGGCAACACACGCTAGCCAGAAAGCTAAAAATATTCTTAATGAAACTCAGTCAGCGCTCATGCGCTTTCTGCTTGTCGGCTTGGGCTATCAACAAAAGCCCAATGGCAGAAAGATGACGAGTTTAGAAGTGCAGGCAGCCAGGGAGTTTATGAAGACTCAATTGGTGAGTCAGCTTCTAAAGGCCCGTGAGGCGATACAGGAAGGGTTTGAGAAATTAGGAGCCTCAAAAACTTCTCAAAACACTTACAGGGGCAGGCTGGAGCAACTACTGGCTTGGGGTGAACAACAGTTTTGGTGGCCCCAACAACAGTATTCGGGTTCCAAAAGGCAAGAATATTGTCCAACGATGCGAAAAGGAAACGGCTCAACTAAGACTAATCCGCTAACTGAGCGCCGCTCAAAGCATCCTGCATACCAGTTGAAGCCGCAAGAAATTTCCTCAACTCTGGAGGCACAACTCAAAGAGTTTTACGAGTTTCTCACAGAACCCGAATGGCCAAGTCGCTTGAGTAAGCCGATTAGTGTGTCATCTGCCGAAACTTATTTAAAGCACATACGCTTGATGCTTGGGTGGTTTCATCGCTACGAAAACATTCCTCTTAAGCTAATGAGCGTTTATCTGCTCATCCCCAAGATTACGGATAAAGAACTAGAAGACCTGAGTGAGGCACAAAAGCAGGAACTCTGGTCAGAAAAGAAGCTCGCTGTTGATACCTGGATTGGCAAGTATTTTCAGTTCTTGAGAGAAAGCATGAACTCTTGTAGCCCAAGAACCAAAAAATTTAAAATGAATGCGCTCTCCGCTTTGGCGAAGTTCATGTATAACGAGGAAGTTGTGCAAGTCAGTGACTATGCCAATATTCCTGTGATCAAAGCTGTCAATAAGCATAGTCGCCTTGTCTGTAAGGAAATCAAAGAGTGGAAGCGTCACAAGCGGTATGTAGTCAGTCCCGACAAAAAATGGCCTGATGTTATTGAGGGGAAAACCGCCTTGGCTGCCGTGCGGCTTCAGATTTTGGAACCCCTACGCCTAGAATGTCGGTTCAAATACGACAACTGGCATGTGCGTGAGGGGAGTGCGATCGCTTTGAGTCTCCAGCGCTATTTGGTTTGGAGCTTTCTTGCCGATATGCCGGCCAGACGACAAGAGGAGTACAGGAGCTTAAAAATCTCTCTGTGTTGTCCACTCGAACGCCCAACTGACGTGCCAGCTAACGGTGTATATCATCCCTTACCCCCGGAAGAGGTGCGCCTAAGGCATCATGACGGTAGCCCTGCCGACAACTATCTCCACAAGACGTATGCCTATAAAAATTCCAACTATCCTGATGGAGTTTGGGTTCTAGATATTCAACATTACAAAACGTTGAAGACCTATGGACCGCAGTCGATTGTAATTCCCAACCGTCGCTTTAGTGATGGCACCTGTCTTTACGATCACATCGAACGCTATTTATACGGTTGGTGGATGCCAGGAGTTAGCGGAAATCCGTTTGTCTATGACTGGTGGCATCAACAGCTACATGGTCAACTAGGGCAGTGGTTCACGGCCGGTCGTGCTGAGTTCAGCCCTGGTGATGCTTGCTGCATTGGTAATCAAAAACAACTCGGATTGTGGTCATGGGGATATTTCTTTGTTAAGCCACAAGTCGGGCTGCCTTACAATTCATCCACTTTTAAAGAATTGGTGGTAACTGGAGCTCACCACTTAACTGGCAAGCGGCTTACACCACACGTACTCCGTTGTGTCTGGGCGACCTGGGCTTATCAGGTGGGTCTGAGTGACCATCAAAAAGAATCCCTAGCCTATGCAATGGGTCATGATGTCAAAACCATGAGGGAATTGTACGAGCAATGTACGCCCGATGAAAAACGGCGACCCATTGAGGAAGCGATCGATGCCTTGTTATTCAGCACACCTCAGCCTTTGAGTCAGGTTGCGGATTCAACGGATGAACTTGAGCAGTTGGTCTTAGAGCTACAGAAATTGTCGCCAGCCGAGTTACAGCAGATGAAGCAGCTACTTTCTGCTAACCCCTCTACTACCGAATCCTAATCAACTTACACACTGTTATGGATCAGCCAAAACACTTTTTCGATGTGTATTGTCTCTATGAGAAACACATTGAAGCAACACACGACAGCAAAAGAGCCAAAAATATTCTCAGTGAAACCCGCTGTGCAATCATGCGACCTCTGCTTTTAGGCTGGGGCTATCAAGGAAAGATTGGTGGGAGCAAAATAATGCCTGCGGAAGTTCAGGCTGCCAAAGAGTTTATGAAAACTCAAAAACTGGAAAAGCTCCTAGATGCCCGTAAGGCTCAGCAGCGGGGGTTTGAGCTTCTCAAACGGTCACAAAAAAGCCAGGGAGTTTATGGAGCGCGGCTTAACCAACTGTTGATTTGGTGCGAACAACAGGCTTGGTGGACTTTCAAACGACTGCACCCTGCCGTCATCACGCCAGACCAATGTTGCCCAACACTTGGCAAAACAAAAGCCTTTGAAAAGCGCTCGCTTACCAATCGCCGAGGTAGATACTCTTCCTACACACTACAACCGCAAGAAACGAATTCTAATTTAGAAGCCGAATTGAAACAGTTCTATCAGTTTCTCACTGAGCCAGAGTGGCCCGGTCGGGTCACTGAAAAAATATCTCACTCATGTGCTGATGGTTACTTAAGTGAAATCCGCCTGATACTCGGCTGGTTCTACCGATACCAGCCGGTTCCACAAGAGCAATTAAGCTTAGGTCTACTGATTCCAAAACTTACCAATAAAGAGTTGGCGAATCGTAGCGATAAAGAAAAGAAAGGGCTTTGGAAGCCGCATCAGCTCAAGCTTGAAACCTGGTTGTGTAAGCATCTAAAGTTCCTCAGAGAAGTTAGGGGTTCTCAAAGCCCTAGAACGAAGCTTTCTCGATTGACTGCCCTCTCAGCATTAGGAAAATTTGTTTACCACACAGAAGTTGAAGAGGTTAGTGACTATGCCGATATTCCTGTTCTCAAAGAGATTGGCAAATACACATATAAAGCTAGAGAAGAGGTCGCGTCGTGGCAGCGTCAAAAACGGTATGTGGCTAACCAGACTGAGAAATGGCCCGATGCCGTTGAGGGAAAAACTGTACTGACTACGGTACGCGAACAAATTTTGGAGCCGTTACGCCAAGAATGTAGATGCAGATATGGAAATGGTAAACCGCGTGGTGACAGCGCACTCGCTACTTCTTTTCAGCGATATCTAGCTTGGAGCTTGCTTGCCGACATGCCGGCTAGGCGACAGGAAGAATACAGAAGCTTAAAAATTTCTCTGTCCTGTCCAATCGAGCGACCCAAAGAGGTTCCACTCAATGGGTTATATCACCCCTTACCTCCAGAGCGAAAACGTGAACGGCTCTATGACGGCACTCTTGACGACAACTATCTCTATAAAACCTACGTTCACAAGGGCAAATCCTACAAAAATGGAGTTTGGATTTTAGATATCCAAGATTACAAAACGCTGGAAATACATAGCCCTCAGTCGATTGTAGTTCCTAACCGTCAATTTGCCGATGGCACTTGTCTTTACGACTACATTGAACGCTATTTGTATGGTTGGTGGACACCAGGAGGTCGGAAAAATCAGTTTTTCTATGACTGGTGGCAGCCTGAACTCTTAGGGTGTCGCGGACGCTGGATAACTCTAGGTCGTGCTGAGTTCAATCCAAGAGATGTCTGCTGTCTTCAAGACAAAACCGAGTCGGATTTTTGGTCGTGGGGATATCTGTTTGTACAGCCAAAGGTTGGGTTGCCGTTGAATGGCTCAAAATTTGGCGCATTAGTTGAAGTTCCGGCTCATCGATTAAGTGGCAAGTATATCTCACCTCACACAATGCGTAGCATCTGGGCAACTTGGGCTTTCCAGGTGGGCTTGAGCGATCAACAGAAAGAATCACTGGCTTATGCGATGGGTCATACGCTCAGAACCCTCAAGAAAATGTATGAGCGATGTACACCCAATGAGAAACGACGACCCATTGAGGAAGCCATCGATGAACTGTTGTTTGAGACCCTCCAATCTAATTTGACTGCTGACTCAGTCGAACTCGCTCGTCGGTTACAGAAATTGACTTCAACACAAAGGCAGCGCTTGGTAGAGATGCTTCCACTCTAATATCATTGTCAACAGATTTTAGTTGGTTTGAAATGCGATCGCATTTTTCAATTGCACCTCATCTTGTTTTAAGGTGAGGTGTTTTAGTCTTTCAAACCGCGCTGGAAAGTTAGCACATGCTTATCAATTATTCTCAGTAACTAGGGGGTCGTTCTCAATAAGAGCCGATTTTTTATCTTCTGTGTGCTGTAAGTTTTAGGGATTAGCTCAATCAACGGTATATGGTCATTACAGGCTATTTCCTACTTCCGCGACTGCGGATTATCGGTATTAGATATCCTAAACGGATAAGTGATTGATAAGTTTGGCTGAACTGGTTAGTTTAAGGAAAAACCATTTCCGCTCTCATCAGAGTGGGTAATCTAATGCAATTAATGAACTGTTCAAAAATAAGAAAATCTACAGCGCTACTGCTAACACCCAAATTAAACTAATAGGGACAGTTATCAATTCAGCTTATGTAGCTGATACTTTACGGCGATGAGGTAGAGAAGCGAGGCGATAGAGTTGCAGTAAAATTCTTGAAGTTTGTTATGTATAGGTTTTGGGAAATCATGAAGGTGTTTTAGGTGGTGAATCGACACCACTCACCAAATCGCCCAAACCCTATATTTTCGTTGAGTGGTGTCGATTCTTTACAGGGTAAGGGTTTGAGGGATGTGTTTCGCTTAGTTTTGGCAAGGATACAGTATGATTTCAGGAGTGGTGTCGATTGGGCGGCTGAAACCTTTACTGGGTAAAGGCTGCTAGACGAACTCTTCCCACTCGCTGGGAAAACTAATTGAATGGAAACTTTCCGTCAGCACCATATAGAAAAGCGAATCCGCTTCCCACTCGCTGGGAAAACTAATTGAATGGAAACGGTTGGTCGATTGGGAGGCGAGGGTCAGTAGACGTATCCTTCCCACTCGCTGGGAAAACTAATTGAATGGAAACCATCCTGTCCTCACCTTGAATTAGTTCAAAATCCAAGGCTTTCCCACTCGCTGGGAAAACTAATTGAATGGAAACCTTTGAATTTCCAGAAGATTCCAAGGCTGGATATCTCAACTTTCCCACTCGCTGGGAAAACTAATTGAATGGAAACACCCATTCTCTTTCTTCAGCTAAAACAAAACCCGCTACTTTCCTACTCGCTAGGGAAACTAATTGAATGGAAACTTGATTTGTCCGACATCTTCGTTACCAACAATCTCGATCCCCACTCGCTGGGTAAACTAATTGAATGGAAAGAGAACCCTTAGCAATGGCTAAGGGTTTTTTATGAGGAGTTAACGAAAATAGCACTTAGAGCAAACGCTTTAAAATTGCGATCGCGTTGCGAGTAAAGCGAAGTGCAAATCGTACCTCAGGAAAGCACAATCCTATGTCTAACCGTTAGACACAGGATTTTTGGAAAGTTGTCTTTCCACCGATTCGGAAGTATGCCTTTATTACACTAGATTGCTGTAAGTTAAGTTACCTATCTGATAGGTAAGTAGTGCAGTAATTTTCGTGAGTCGAAGCGGGGGCAAAATTACGGGGAGTCCCACGAAAAAGGCTAGAACCCTTACAGGTAAAGCGATTAATCCTTTACAGTTGCTCGATAAATGCTAGGAACTTGCAATAACGGGGGCTGAAATGAGGGTAAAAAAGAGACTTACGAAAATCCCTGCTAAAATTCTTTGCTAGAGGGTATTTCAGACCTCGCTCTCTTTCCCACTCGCTGGGAGAACTAATTGAATGGAAACGATCCAGGCTATACAACCACTGTGACCGGGCTTGACTTTCCCACTCGCTGGGAGAACTAATTGAATGGAAACATGGTATGTGCCGTAAGAAGTCCGATCGCAATGGGTCTTTCCCACTCGCTGGGAGAACTAATTGAATGGAAACTTTTCTCGCTGTCTGGGCATAGCCACCTGTTGCACCAACTTTCCCACTCGCTGGGAGAACTAATTGAATGGAAACGCTTCTCAGGGATATCAACTGCAATACCGAATCGCTCTGCTTTCCCACTCGCTGGGAGAACTAATTGAATGGAAACGTTAAACCCTCGGCAGTTGCACAGAATAGTTCCACGGCTACTTTCCCACTCGCTGGGAGAACTAATTGAATGGAAACGTACATTTTCTCTCCTTATACTGTGTGCTTACTCCGAGCTTTCCCACTCGCTGGGAGAACTAATTGAATGGAAACTCATGAGAACGCTATCGCGGGTGCTACTCGTTTACGGTTCTTTCCCACTCGCTGGGAGAACTAATTGAATGGAAACAAAAACAGATGGTGCTTCCTCTTGTCAATAATTGAGCTTTCCCACTCGCTGGGAGAACTAATTGAATGGAAACAGTACCATCAAATGCGGTCGCTCCTGGAGCGAGATGGCTTTCCCACTCGCTGGGAGAACTAATTGAATGGAAACATTATGTTTATATCGTGTCACTCGTTGCCCATGTCGGCTTTCCCACTCGCTGGGAGAACTAATTGAATGGAAACATATCGTAAATTTTATTGCTTCCTGCTCTCAAATGAAGCTTTCCCACTCGCTGGGAGAACTAATTGAATGGAAACAGTTTTTGATTAACTTCTAAATCAAGATTATTAATGTCTTCTCTTTCCCACTCGCTGGGAGAACTAATTGAATGGAAACTTCTTTGAGCAGTTTTCGGTATTCTGCTTGATCTTCCTTTCCTACTCGCCAGGGAAACTAATTGAATGGAAACTATACAATGCGCTCATTATTCCAAGCTCGGTTAACAAGCTTCTTTCCTACTCGCTAGGGAAACTAATTGAATGGAAACGGCTCAACCGCCGCTTCTGGCTTATCTTCTGTTGAGACTTTCCTACTCGCAGGGAAACTAATTGAATGGAAACACTGAGTCAGCGTAAGCTTTCCAGCCTTGTACTTTTCCTTTCCTACTCGCTAGGGAAACTAATTGAATGGAAACTTTTTAATCCACTCACGCACTGAGAGCAGACATCCAACTTTCCCACTCGCTGGGAGAACTAATTGAATGGAAACTCCAAACTTTCGACGGGGAGGAATGCGATTTGCTTTCCCACTCGCTAGGGAAACTAATTGAATGGAAACATAGGTTCAATGTTGTCGTATTGTGCCGCAACTTTCTTTCCTACTCGCTAGGAAAACTGATTGAATGAAAAAAGACCCTTAGCAAACAGCTAGGGGTTCTTGGTTTATAGAGTTTGCATTAATAGCAGTTGGCGCAAACGCTTTACTAAAAGCGATCGCGTTGCGGAGATTGCTCCACCAAGACAATGCTCCCGTGTCCAATTGTTTGACACGTAAACACAAGAATTACAAACTGACCCACTTTTTAAGATGCGATCGCTTATCTCCTCCCATGCTTCACCCGGTTTAGGGTGCAAAATGGAGGATATATCCCCCATTATTTGCACCCTAAAACCCATGCCCCGCAAACAGCCAAACCGCCTCAGCCCTAAGGATGTAGCGCCTCATGCCTACCAATGGAATCGTGCTGAACTCGAAGAGATGAGGGCGATGATCGATGCCTTACTGGAAGCGTCCCAGCCAGAGCCACAAACTAAGGCAGTGCCAGCCTATAACAGTCAGTCCCGTGGTACGCGAGGCGGTCGCTACTTCGAGGACAAGATGATTAACGGCTGTGGTCCCTATCGGTATCTGCGGTTCTGGCTCTCTGGGAAGCGGAAATCCGTGTATGTGGGGAAGATAGAGTGAGGCGAAAGCACTGTCCGGGAAGCTACAGACTACTGCTGTCGCTGGGTTTAACACGGTTAAACATGGAGTATTTTTGTTGGGTGGGGTGAGGTGCTTTCGCCCCTGGCTGCCGTCAGTGCTTTAATCCGATTGCCAGTTGAATATCCACCAGTTCTTTTTCCTCCCACGCTTCCTCCGTTTTAGGGTGCAAAATCGAGGATATACCCCCAGTTATTTGCACCCTAAATCCCATGCCCTCTAAACAGCCCCAAAAACAACTTTGACACAGGAAAGCTTGGAAATCTTGCCAGAGTTTGGCATTCTGCTTGCTAGGACGCAAATACAGCATCGGCAGATTTACCGGCAGTTCGCCGTATTCGGTCAGAGCGTCCATAATTTTGGTAGCAAAGCCCAGGCAGCCATTGCAGAGATAGAGAGCCTGACCTCTGAAGTGCTAGAGATACTCACAATGAAAGACGCTAACCCTTAAAAAGCCCTTTCTCTACTTGTTGAACCTCAGCACTCTGGTCAACCTAGTGCAGCGCGGCAGAAATAACCCACCAGTTCAAGCGGACTCTGGGTAGCCGTGGAACTTCCAGATAAAAGGTTTAGCCAAAGTCTTGTTGTAATAGGAAATAAACTTTAATATTTTTTGTTTG
>JAESFV010000330.1_pt1 | contig 24194 bp, 23 predicted proteins | sample 9269471 | NCBI WGS metagenome assembly JAESFV01 (sample SAMN14502647, study PRJNA617108) | algae metagenome | isolation source: Symplocastrum torsivum CPER-KK1 and co-occurring heterotrophs from... | place: USA: Central Plains Experimental Range, Colorado | collected 2001-01-01
CTTACAAGAAAATGGACGGCTACCGACCTTTGTGGTAACACTGCCGTACATACGCAAACAGTAACCGTAACCGATACACAGGCTCCTGTATTTACTGGTACATTGCCATCAAACATTACAGCAGCTTGCGGAAACATCCCAACTGCGGCTACGCTTACTGCAACCGATGCCTGTGGAAGCGCGACTGTAACATTCGCTGAGACAAGGACTGACGGTGCCTGCGCCGGAAGCTACACGCTTACAAGAAAATGGACGGCTACCGACCTTTGTGGTAACACTGCCGTACATACGCAAACAGTAACCGTAACCGATACACAGGCTCCTGTATTTACTGGTACATTGCCATCAAACATTACAGCAGCTTGCGGAAACATCCCAACTGCGGCTACGCTTACCGCAACCGATGCCTGTGGAAGCGCGACTGTAACATTCGCCGAGACAAGGACCGACGGTGCCTGCGCCGGAAGCTATACGCTTACAAGAAAATGGACGGCTACCGACCTGTGCGGGAACACTGCCGTACATACGCAAACAGTAACCGTTACCGATACCCAGGCTCCTGTATTCGCAGGAACATTGCCTGCGGCCAGTATCACTGCTTCATGCGGAAACATCCCAACTGCGGCTACGCTTACTGCAACCGATGCCTGTGGAAGCGCGACTGTAACTTTTGCCGAGACTAGGACTGATGGATCATGTGCAGGAAGCTACACGCTTACAAGAAAATGGACGGCTACCGACCTTTGCGGGAACACTGCCGTACATACGCAAGTAGTAACCGTTACCGATACCCAGGCTCCTGTATTCGCAGGAACATTGCCTGCGGCCAGTATCACTGCATCTTGTGGAAACATCCCAACTGCGGCTACGCTTACGGCAACCGATGCCTGTGGAAGCGCAACGGTAACTTTTGCTGAGACAAGAACCGATGGTGCTTGTGCAGGAAACTACACACTTACAAGAAAATGGACGGCTACCGACCTTTGCGGAAACACTGCTGTACATACGCAAGTAGTAACCGTTACCGATACCCAGGCTCCTGTATTCGCAGGAACATTGCCTGCGGCCAGTATCACTGCATCTTGTGGAAACATCCCAACTGCGGCTACGCTTACGGCAACCGATGCCTGTGGAAGCGCAACGGTAACTTTTGCTGAGACAAGAACCGATGGTGCTTGTGCAGGAAACTACACACTTACAAGAAAATGGACGGCTACCGACCTTTGCGGAAACACTGCTGTACATACTCAGACAGTAACTGTACAGGACAATGTAGCTCCTACTTTTACAGGAACATTGCCATCAAACATCACAGCTTCATGTGAGAACGTACCTACTGCAGTTACGTTAACTGCAACTGATGCATGCGGAAGTGCGACTGTAACTTTTGCTGAAACTAGAACTGACGGTGCTTGTGCCGGAAGCTATACGCTTACAAGAAAATGGACTGCTACCGACCTTTGCGGAAACACTGCCGTACATACACAAGTAGTAACTGTAACCGATACCCAGGCTCCTGTATTCGCAGGAACACTGCCTGCTGCCGAAGTGGCTGCGTCTTGCGACAGTATCCCGGCTACGGCTACGCTTACTGCGACCGATGCTTGCGGAAGCGCGACTGTAACATTTGCTGAGACAAGAACCGACGGTGCATGTGCCGGAAGCTATACGCTTACAAGAAAATGGACGGCTACCGATCTTTGCGGGAACACTGCCGAGCACACTCAGATTGTAACCGTACAGGACAATGTGGCTCCTGCGTTCGCTGGAACACTGCCTGCTGCCGAAGTGGCTGCATCTTGCGACAGTATCCCTGCTGCGGCTGTGCTTACTGCGACCGACGCCTGCGGAAGCGCGACGGTAACGTTCGCCGAGACAAGGACTGACGGAAACTGTCCGTCATCATATATATTGACTAGAAAATGGACGGCTACTGACCTTTGTGGTAACACTGCGGAGCATGTACAGGTTGTGACCGTAACCGATACACAGGCTCCTGCATTCGATGGAACACTGCCTGCTGCCGAAGTGGCTGCATCTTGCGACAGTATCCCGGCTGCGGCTACGTTAACTGCAACTGATGCATGCGGAAGTGCGACTGTAACTTTTGCTGAAACTAGAACTGACGGTGCTTGTGCCGGAAGCTATACGCTTACAAGAAAATGGACTGCTACCGACCTTTGCGGAAACACTGCCGTACATACACAAGTAGTAACTGTAACCGATACCCAGGCTCCTGTATTCGCAGGAACACTGCCTGCTGCCGAAGTGGCTGCGTCTTGCGACAGTATCCCGGCTACGGCTACGCTTACTGCGACCGATGCTTGCGGAAGCGCGACTGTAACATTTGCTGAGACAAGAACCGACGGTGCATGTGCCGGAAGCTATACGCTTACAAGAAAATGGACGGCTACCGATCTTTGCGGGAACACTGCCGAGCACACTCAGATTGTAACCGTACAGGACAATGTGGCTCCTGCGTTCGCTGGAACACTGCCTGCTGCCGAAGTGGCTGCATCTTGCGACAGTATCCCTGCTGCGGCTGTGCTTACTGCGACCGACGCCTGCGGAAGCGCGACGGTAACGTTCGCCGAGACAAGGACTGACGGAAACTGTCCGTCATCATATATATTGACTAGAAAATGGACGGCTACTGACCTTTGTGGTAACACTGCGGAGCATGTACAGGTTGTGACCGTAACCGATACACAGGCTCCTGCATTCGATGGAACACTGCCTGCTGCCGAAGTGGCTGCATCTTGCGACAGTATCCCGGCTGCGGCTACGTTAACTGCAACCGATGCCTGTGGAAGTGCGACTGTAACTTTTGCCGAGACCAGAACTGACGGTGCTTGTGCAGGAAGCTACACCCTTACTAGAAAATGGACGGCTACCGACCTTTGCGGTAACACTGCCGAGCACACTCAGGTTGTGACCGTAACAGATACCCAGGCTCCTGCATTCGATGGAACACTGCCTGCTGCCGAAGTGGCTGCGTCTTGCGACAGTATCCCGGCTGCGGCTGTGCTTACTGCGACCGATGCTTGCGGAACTGCGACTGTAACTTTTGCCGAGACCAGAACCGATGGTGCCTGTGCCGGAAGCTACACCCTTACTAGAAAATGGACGGCTACCGACCTTTGCGGCAATACTGCCGAACACACTCAGGTTGTGACCGTAACAGATACCCAGGCTCCTGTGTTCGCTGGAACACTGCCTGCTGCCGAAGTGGCTGCGTCTTGCGACAGTATCCCGGCTGCGGCTGTGCTTACTGCGACCGATGCCTGCGGAACTGCGACCGTAACTTTTGCCGAGACTAGGACTGACGGTGCCTGTGCCGAAAGCTACACCCTTACTAGAAAATGGACGGCTACCGACCTTTGCGGCAATACTGCCGAACACACTCAGGTTGTGACCGTAACAGATACCCAGGCTCCTGTGTTCGCTGGAACACTGCCTGCTACCGAAGTGGCTGCGTCTTGCGACAGTATCCCGGCTGCGGCTGTGCTTACTGCGACCGATGCCTGCGGAACTGCGACCGTAACTTTTGCCGAGACCAGGACTGACGGTGCCTGTGCAGGAAGCTACACGCTTACAAGAAAATGGACGGCTACCGACCTATGCGGAAATACTGCGGAGCATGTACAGGTAGTGACCGTGACCGATACCCAGGCTCCTGCATTCGATGGAACACTGCCTGCTGCCGAAGTGGCTGCGTCTTGCGACAGTATCCCGGCTGCGGCTGTGCTTACTGCGACCGATGCCTGTGGAAGTGCGACTGTAACTTTTGCCGAGACCAGAACTGACGGTGCTTGTGCAGGAAGCTACACCCTTACTAGAAAATGGACGGCTACCGACCTTTGCGGTAACACTGCCGAGCACACTCAGGTTGTGACCGTGACCGATACCCAGGCTCCTGCATTCGATGGAACACTGCCTGCTGCCGAAGTGGCTGCATCTTGCGACAGTATCCCGGCTGCGGCTACGTTAACTGCAACCGATGCCTGTGGAAGTGCGACTGTAACTTTTGCCGAGACCAGAACCGATGGTGCCTGTGCAGGAAGCTACACCCTTACAAGAAAATGGACTGCTACCGACCTATGCGGCAATACTGCCGAGCATACCCAGGTAGTGACCGTAACCGATACCCAGGCTCCTGCATTCGATGGAACACTGCCTGCTGCCGAAGTGGCTGCGTCTTGCGACAGTATCCCGGCTGCGGCTGTGCTTACTGCGACCGATGCTTGCGGAACTGCGACTGTAACATTCGCCGAGACCAGAACCGATGGTGCCTGTGCAGGAAGCTACACCCTTACTAGAAAATGGACGGCTACCGACCTTTGCGGAAATACTGCCGAGCATACCCAGGTTGTGACCGTAACAGATACCCAGGCTCCTGCGTTCGATGGAACACTGCCTGCTGCCGAAGTGGCTGCGTCTTGCGACAGTATCCCGGCTGCGGCTGTGCTTACTGCGACCGATGCCTGCGGAAGCGCGACCGTAACGTTCGCCGAGACCAGAACCGATGGTGCTTGTGCAGGAAGCTACACGCTTACAAGAAAATGGACGGCTACTGACCTTTGCGGAAATACTGCCGAGCACACTCAGGTTGTGACCGTAACCGATACCCAGGCTCCTGTGTTCGATGGAACACTGCCTGCTGCCGAAGTGGCTGCGTCTTGCGACAGTATCCCGGCTGCGGCTGTGCTTACTGCGACCGATGCTTGCGGAAGCGCGACTGTAACATTCGCCGAGACCAGAACCGATGGTGCTTGTGCAGGAAGCTACACCCTTACTAGAAAATGGACGGCTACCGACCTTTGCGGTAATACTGCCGTACATACCCAGGTAGTGACCGTGACCGATACCCAGGCTCCTGCGTTCGATGGAACGCTGCCTGCTGCCGAAGTGGCTGCGTCTTGCGACAGTATCCCTGTTGCGGCTACGCTAACCGCGACCGATGCCTGCGGAAGTGCGACCGTAACATTTGCCGAGACAAGGACTGACGGTGCCTGCGCCGGAAGCTACACGCTTACAAGAAAATGGACGGCTACTGACCTTTGCGGAAACACTGCCGAGCACACTCAGGTTGTGACCGTAACCGATACCCAGGCTCCTGCATTCGATGGAACATTGCCTACGGCTGAAGTGGCTGCGTCTTGCGACAGTATCCCGGCTGCGGCTACGTTAACCGCGACCGATGCCTGCGGAAGCGCGACCGTAACATTTGCCGAGACAAGGACTGATGGAAGCTGCCCGTCATCATATATATTGACTAGAAAATGGACGGCTACCGACCTTTGCGGCAACACTGCCGAGCATGTACAGGTAGTAACCGTGACCGATACCCAGGCTCCTGCGTTCGATGGAACGCTGCCTGCTGCCGAAGTGGCTGCGTCTTGCGACAGTATCCCTGTTGCGGCTACGCTAACCGCGACCGATGCCTGCGGAAGTGCGACTGTAACGTTCGCTGAGACAAGAACCGATGGTACCTGTGCCGGAAGCTACACCCTTACAAGAAAATGGACGGCTACCGACCTTTGCGGCAACACTGCCGAACACACTCAGGTAGTAAACGTGACCGATACCCAGGCTCCTGCATTCGATGGAACATTGCCTGCTGCCGAAGTGGCTGCGTCTTGCGACAGTATCCCGGCTGCGGCTGTGCTTACCGCGACCGATGCCTGCGGAAGCGCGACCGTAACATTTGCCGAGACAAGGACTGATGGAAGCTGCCCGTCATCATATATATTGACTAGAAAATGGACGGCTACCGACCTTTGCGGCAATAATGCCGAACACACTCAGGTAGTGACTGTAACTGATAACCAAGGCCCTACATTCGTAGAAACTGTGCCTACAGATATTATTGTGGCTTGTGGATCTGTTCCAACAGCACCAACACTTACAGCTACTGATAACTGTAGTATGGCTACTGTTACAATGCTTGAAACTATTGAAAATGGTGCTTGTGCTGGAGATAAGATTATCACAAGAACCTGGACAGCGGTTGATTTATGCAACAACATAACTTCTGCAACACAGATAATAACTGTAGAAGATAATATGGCTCCTACTTTGGTTACTCCTATAGAAACGACTATAAATGTTGTTTGTAGTGAGGTTCCTGAAGTCCCTGTTTTAGAATTTACAGACTCTTGTTCTTCAGTAGAAAGTGTTATATTTGATGAACAGATTGAAAATCAGACAGCAACAGGTTATACTATCACCAGATCTTGGTCTGCAACTGACAGCTGAGGAAATTCAAATGTAGTTACGCAAACAATAAATGTTACGATATCAAATCCTACACAAACAATTGCCAGCGAATTATGTGTTGAAGATCTTTCAATCGATCTGTTTACATTACTTGACAATTCTATAGAAAGAACGGGAACATGGATTGACACAAATAACTCTCGAGGATTACTCGGAAGTATTTTCAATCCTGCCAATGTTACGCTTGGAGATTATGTATTGAGCTATGTAATTGCTGACGGCGATTGCCCTAGAACAATTCAAATCAACATGAACGTAAATGATGACTGTGTTGTTTTGGCACCATGTGAAATTATAGTTCATAATGCTATGACACCAAACGGAGATGGTTTGAATGAATTCTTCCAGATCGAGGGGCTTGATTGTTATCCAAACAATACTGTAGAAATATACAATCGTTGGGGAGTATTAGTATTTGATGCCCAAGGCTATGACAATACGACTAAAGTATTTAGAGGAGTATCTGAAGGTCGTGCTACAGTAAAAAAATCAGAAGAATTACCTGATGGAACTTACTACTACGTACTGAAATATGTCGATGCTGAAGGAAGATCCAGAGAAAAAGCAAGTTATCTATATATTAATAGATAAAGTCCAACTTCCAGGGATGCAAATCCCTGGAACTAAACAAATAAATAAATGAAAACAAAATTTTTATTTTTCGCTTTACTGTTGACAGGTTTTGCAGGTTTTGCGCAACAAGATGCCCAGTACACTCAATACATGTACAACACTATTAATATAAACCCGGCCTATGCCGGTTCCAGAGGCGTGATGAGTATTTTCGGCCTTCATAGAACCCAATGGGTTGGTTTGGATGGAGCTCCTGTAACCAATGCAGTTTCTTTAAACACACCTATCAATAATAGTAAATTAGGAATCGGACTTTCTTTTGTCAATGACAGAATTGGCCCGACAGACGAAAACACTATTTCTGCTGATATATCTTATACTGTTCAGACATCGGAAACTTATAAACTTTCGTTTGGTATTAAAGGAACGGCCAATCTTTTTAGCCTGGACGTAAACAAATTAAACCCTGCCGATGCCGGTGACCCTCACCTGCAGAATTTCAACAATAATTTTACTCCAAATTTTGGAGCCGGGGTTTACTTCCATTCCGATAAATTATATGTAGGTCTTTCCGTTCCTAACTTTTTACAGACAACCCGTTATGAAGACAACTCCGTTTCGGTTTATAAAGAAAGGATGAATTTTTATTTCATCGGTGGTTATGTATTTGATTTGAGCCCTAGTATTAAATTTAAGCCTGCATTCCTTATGAAAACCATTCAGGGTGCTCCCCTACAACTTGACGTATCCGGTAATTTCTTATTCAACGATAAATTTACCATTGGAGCAGCCTGGAGATGGGATGCCGCGGTTAGTGCGATGGCTGGTTTCCAGGTTACAGAAGGTTTGTTTGTAGGTTATGGATATGACTTAGAAACAACAAAGCTGTCCAATTATAACTCCGGCTCACACGAAATATTCCTTCGATTTGAGCTTTTCAACAAGTTTAACAAATTAACTTCACCTAGGTTCTTCTAATACTGTGCAATCATGAAAATCAAATTTATATACCTCGCATTTTTAAGTACAGTCTGCTTTAGCGGATATGCGCAAAAATCGGCTGTGGCATCAGCAGATAAGAAGTATGAGAAATATGCTTACATTGATGCTATAAAAACCTATGAGCGTGTTGCTGAAAAAGGATACAAGTCGCAAGATATGCTTCAAAAACTTGGAAATTCTTACTACTTTAATGCTGATTTGGAAAATGCTGCCAAATGGTATGGTGAGCTTTTTGCCATGACGCAGGATGTAGAGCCTGAATATTTTTACCGTTATTCACAATCTCTAAAAGGAATTGGAGAATATGATAAGGCTAATGAGATGCTTCAAAAATTCAATCAGAAGTCAGGTACTGATTCTCGTGGGAAACTATATGAGGAAAAGAAAAATTATCTGGAAGAAATCAGGAAAAATTCCGGAAGGTATAAAATCGATAATGCCGGGATAAATTCTGAATATTCTGATTATGGAAGTGCTTTTTTTGGAGATAAGGTAGTTTTTACTTCTGCACGGGATACCGGAAACTTTTCAAAAAGACAGCATTCATGGACGAATATGTATTTTACCAATATGTATGTTTCAGATTTGAGTGCAGATGGTGCATTATCGGCTCCACAAAAATTTGCAAAAAGCCTGAATACCAAATTCCATGAAGCCACTCCGGCTTTTTCCAAAGATGGAAAGACCATGTATTTTACCCGAAATAATTATAACGATGGTAAAAAAGGCAAAAGCAGTGATAAGGTAACTTTATTAAAAATCTACAAGGCGACTTTAGAAGGCGACAAGTGGACAAATGTTACGGAACTTCCTTTCAACAATAACAATTACAGTGTGGCCCACCCTGCTTTGAGTCCGGATGGAAAAACAATGTATTTTGCTTCTGATATGCCGGGAACTTTAGGACAATCTGATATTTTTAAAGTCAGCATTAATGCCGATGGAAGTTTCGGAACACCGGAAAACCTTGGACCTAAAATCAATACTCCGGGAAGAGAATCTTTTCCTTTTGTATCAGATGAAAATGAGTTGTATTTTGCTTCCGATGGCCAGCTTGGGTTGGGTGGTTTTGATATTTTTGTTTCAAAAATTGGAAACGACGGTAGCATTAAAGAAGTTAAAAACATTGGAGAACCTGCCAATAGCAAAAAAGATGATTTTGCCTATATCATTAACTCTAAAACAAGAATTGGCTTTTTAAGTTCCAACAGAGACGGCGGAAATGGCAATGATGATATCTACAAATTTGTTGAAACCAAAAGATTGGAATTTGAATGTGAACAGCTTTTGGCCGGAACCATAACCGATTTGGAAACCGGAGTGATTCTTCCAAATACAAAAGTGACTTTATTTGATGAAAAATTCAACAAATTAAAAGAAGTAACATCTGATGCTTCCGGAAAATATTCTTTTGAGGATGTACAATGCGGTAAATCGTATTATGTAAGAGCCGAAAAACAAGACTATGTAACCAAGGAATCCCGAATAACCTTACCAAATGAAAGCGGTGAAACCGACCTTCCAATTGCTTTGGAAAAAACAGTCAAGAAAGTTAAAGTTGGTGATGACCTTGCAAAAGCATTCGGTATCAAGATTATTTACTTTGATCTTGATAAATGGAATATCCGTCCGGATGCGGCTACTGACCTTGCAAAAATTGTTGATGTAATGAAAGAATACCCAACTATGAAAGTTGACGTAAGATCACATACAGACAGTCGTCAGACACACAAATACAATGAAAGGCTATCTGACAGAAGAGCCAAATCAACTATTGCGTGGATGATTAACGATGGAATACAAGCTTCACGATTAAGCGGAAAAGGCTATGGAGAAACTCAATTGGTAAACAAATGCTCTGATGGGGTTCCATGTTCTGAAGAAGAGCACCAATTGAACAGAAGAAGTGAATTTATTATTACTGAATTATAACATACCTAAATGCCATAAAAAGCAAAAGCATCCTGGACTAGCAGGATGCTTTTTTTGTTATTGACCTATTGTAATATATTTTTAAAATATATCCCCATACAATAGTTTTCACGCAGACCTTAATGAAAGAATAATTCAGAACAAAAGAACAATCTTTAATGAATGTATTTTAAAAAAATAATCCACGAAAATTAAACCCCATCTAATATTAATTATCTAAAAAAATAATTCCTGTCAAATTATTGCAATCAATAGTATGGAAAGGTGAACGTAAATAACAATCTTTTTGGGCTGTCTCAAAAAAAAGACTGCAATACAAACTGCAGTCTTATGATACTGAGCTTTACCCGTTTATTTTTTGATGAACATATTGGTATAATATTTTCGTCCTGATTCCGGACTGATACGGACTGACATTCCAAAATGAGTAAAATCTCCTTCAATATTTGCTCTATGGCTCGGGCTCTCAAGCCAGGCATGTAAAGCCGCCTGTGGAGTGTTATAATTATAAGCCACATTTTCATTGACTTTAACCGCTCCCAATACCTGTATCAGGTTTTGTGACCTTTCTTCGAAATAAGCATGATTGACAACGTTGTTTTCAATCATGTATTCGTTGTGTTCTTCTGATTTGTAAGAAATGTGATTGATTGGTTGTAAAGCCGGTAAATTGAGCGATTGTCTGTGTTCGTTAATAATACGCATCAATTCTAATTCTGTGGGATTGTAATCATAATTTTCTACCAAAGTAGAATTTCCATTTGTCAGGTTACTGTCATCAGATGAATCTGAAGAACAGGATAACATTGTGAACAAAAAAGCCACTGGCATTAATGTCCTTAGCATTATTGCTTTCATAGGTTAAGTGTTTTGGTTCATAATTCGAAAAAGCCTTTGGGAAAACTTCTTCAAATTGTCAGTAAGATTTATGATGGGGCACAACTCTTACTTAACGATTCAATATTACAAAATCATCGTTGAACTGCAAAATAAAATCGACGAAATGCATGTTTTTGTATTTTTCATGCTATAATTCCTATAAATCATGAGGAAAGCCTGTCCTTTTTCCAAGTGTTTTCGCGGTATTGGAAACGAATTCTATCATGAAGCCTGTTGGGCCTACCCTGCCAGAATTCCATCTCATAAGGCTTGACCAGATAACCTCCCCAATAAGCCGGACGAGCGATTACTTTTCCTGTAAATTCTTCTTCCAGATTTTTTACCTTAACTTCCAGAACTTCTCTGTTTTCTATGATTTCACTTTGGTGTGAGGCAAGTGCTCCTAATTGGCTTCCAAATGGCCTGGATTGGAAATAAGCATCTGAAATTTCATCAGCTGTTTTTTCAGCCGTCCCTTTAATGATAACCTGTCTTTCTGCGTAAGGCCAAAAGAAAGAAAGACAAACATTCGGGTTTTCAGCTATGGCTTTTCCTTTTTCAGATTCGTAATTGGTAAAGAAAATAAAACCTTCCGGGGTGAACTGTTTTAAAAGCACAATTCTTGATTTCGGGAAACCGTCTTTCCCGATAGTGGCAATAGTCATTGCATTCACTTCTTCTGTCCCTCCTATAGCTTCGGCTTCCTGAAACCACAAGTCAAATAATTCAAAAGGATTGTCCGGTATGGCAGTTTCTATCAGTTCACTTTTTTCGTATGATTTTCTGTAATCGCTTAAATCTTTCATAGCTTGGTCAATTGGAAAATTTGAATTACAAAGTTACAAACTTTGTGAAGCTGAGATATGATATTTGTCAGGATGTTTTTTTGAGTTGCTAAGCGGCTAAGTTTCTGAGGTGCTAAGGTTCTGAGGTTTTGAGTTATTAAGGAAAAAGTACTGAGGTTCTGAGGAAATAAGTTTGTTTGAGGTTCAAAATTTGACCCTAGTTAATAAACTAATCTTAGCATCTTAGCCGCTTAGAATCTTAAAATCTTTTTAAAAAGAAAACACATTATCTTAGTTACTTAGCGACTTCAAAAGAAAACCTTAGTACCTTAGCCACTTAGAACCTTAGTACCTCAAAAAGAAAAACTCTCCCCATCATCTCCTAAAAAGACATTTGGGAAAATAGTTTCTGCTTCTTCTTTGAATTTCTGAATCGATTCGTATCGTGTGGAATAATGGCCCAATACCAGATTTTTGGCATTTGCCTTAAGTGCAATCCGGGCAGCTTGTTTAGCCGTTGAGTGCATGGTCTTTTCAGCGAGCAAAGCTTCTGATTCCAAAAAGGTAGATTCATGATAAAGAACATCTACGTTTTCAATCAGTGGTAATATATCTTCATTATACACCGTATCCGAACAAAACGCATAGCTTTTTGGAGTATCCGGATCAAAAGTCAGTTCGGCATTAGGAATTACGCGACCATCTTCTAAAGTAATATCTCCGCCATATTTGATTTTTTTATAATAAACCTGGTCGATTTCATATTCCTGTACTGCATCAATATTGAGCTTTCTTTCGCTGAACTTTTCGAGGAATAAATAGCCGTTAGTATATATCCTGTGTTTAAGCGGAATTGTCTTTACAATTACCTTATCATCTTCAAAAACGGTTTCGGACACATCCGATTCCAGTTCATGGAAATAAAGATTGTAATTAGTCCACGAATTGGAAAGCTTTAATTGCAAAGTAATAATCTCTTTTATTCCCTTTGGCCCATAAATATGCAGGTCATTGACCCTGTTCAAAAGCATGTAGGTAGAAACCAGACCAACAAGTCCGTAGACATGGTCGCCATGAAGATGAGAAATAAAAATGTGGTTTATTTTGGAAAATTTGATCTTGTTTTTCCGTAGCTGAACCTGTGTCCCCTCACCACAGTCTATGAGAAACATCCGGTCTCTTATTTCCAAAACCTGCGATGTCGGATTTGTAATAGTTCTGGGTGTAGCGGCATAACAGCCAAGAATCGTCAGCTTCATTTTTTACTCTTAAATCTAAAAATCTTAAATCCGAAATCTTAAATCAAAAACCTAAAATCCTAAATCTCTTTCAATTTCCTCCATCTCAATAATATCATGGGCTTCAAGAAGAGTCGGAACCACAATCATTTCATCAGGCACTTCGTTGAAGTCAAAATCATTGACAACAATTACAAATGATTTTTTTGCTTTTCGGTGTTTGTTTGACAACGATAGAAAAGAAAGTATCTGGTCCAAGCTCACATCTTTGTCGGATGAGATATCCAAAACCAGGTTATGGTTTTTGAAGCTCCCATATTCATTTGTTACTTTTTCCAGAAAAGAACCTACATTACCCTGCGTATCTTTTATTACTGTTGTATGTCCTTTTTGATCCACTTTCATATTGTCTTATTTTTTAGAAGTAAAGTTTGTTAAGCCCAAAGTTACAAAGGTTTTTGGCTTTTTTATTCCTATTGCTTAATTTTTGATGCCAGAAGATAAATTATCGCCATACGTACTGCCACACCATTTTCAACCTGGTTTAGGATAACAGACTGTTGCGAATCGGCTACATCAGAAGAGATTTCGACACCTCTATTGATTGGTCCCGGGTGCATGATTACGATTTCCTTATTTAGCGAATCTAAAAATGCCTTATCTACTCCGTATTGCTGTGTATATTCTCTTGTGGAAGGGAAATAATTCACGTCCATTCTTTCATTTTGTACCCTGAGCATATTGGCTACATCACACCATTCAAGTGCTTTTCTAAGGTTGGGTTCCACACCAACTCCCAAAGATTCGATATATTTTGGAATTAAGGTTTTAGGTCCGCAAACTTTGACTTCGGCTCCTTGCATTTTAAGGGCATAAATATTGGAAAGCGCCACACGTGAATGCAGAATATCACCTACAATAACGACTTTCTTTCCGGCAACTTCGCCTAGTTTTTCTCTTATCGTAAAAGAATCCAATAAACCTTGCGTTGGATGTTCGTGTGCACCATCGCCGGCATTGACAATACTCGCATTGACATTTTGTGAAAGAAAATAAGCCGCTCCCGGATTGGAATGCCTCATGACTACCATATCAACCTTCATTGAAAGGATATTGTTGACAGTATCAATCAGGGTTTCTCCCTTTTTAACCGATGACTGCGCGGCTGAAAAGCTGATAACATCAGCCGAAAGGCGTTTTTGTGCCAATTCAAAAGACAGTTTGGTTCTGGTACTGTTTTCAAAAAATATATTAGCTATGGTAATATCTCGAAGCGAAGGAACTTTTTTAATTGGTCGGTTGATGACTTCCTTAAAATGATCGGCTGTTTCAAAAATAAGGTCAATATCCTGTTTGGTGATATATTTTATTCCTAATAAATGATTTACGCTTAATTCGCTCATTTTTATATGTGTTGTTGTGTTGTTATTTTAAGAACTTAATTAGTTACAAGGTAAACCACATCTTCTCCCTCCTGCTCTTTCCAGCATACCTTCACCTTTTCATTGTTTATGGAATCGACCTGTCTGCCTCTGTAATCCGGCTGGATTGGCAAATGGCGGCTAAATCGCCTGTCAATCAAAACCAGCAACTCAATTTCTGATGGCCTTCCAAAGGATTGGATGGCAGTCAAAGCAGAACGGATGCTTCTTCCGGTATATAAGACATCATCAATAAAAATGACTTTCTTATTTTCTACCAAAAAGTTAATCTGTGTTTTATTGGCTTCCAAAGGCTTTTCTGTCCTGCGAAAATCATCCCTGAAAAAAGTGATATCAAGATAGCCTAAAGCAACATCGTGTACTTTATATTCTTTTAAAAGTAATTCCTTCAGGCGTTCTGCCAAAAAGGTTCCGCGAGGCTGGATTCCTACAAGGATAGTATCTGAAAAATCAAGATGCTTTTCAATTAACTGACAGGCCAAACGATGCAGAATGATATTGACTTCTTTTGAAGTAAGCAATATTTTTTGACTCATAATGAAGTGTTGTGTTTGGTTTGTAAAAGTAGGCAAAATTTACTTCCAAGTAAAATAAAAATACAGTTTTGCCCTAACCAACCTCAATATTAAAATGAGATGATTCTCTAGAAGGTTTATTACAACCAAAAAATAACTTCTCCTTTTTACAGAATAAAACACAACCTTAGCATCTCAGAACCTTAGCAACTTAGCCCCTTATTAAAATTATATAACCAAAAACATTAATCATGTAATATTTTTCTTCGTAAAAAGAAGACCTTTATGATATACAAATCAAAAACAGAAAAGCCATGAACAAATTATTGAAAATAAACATACTGCTTCTGATACTTCTTACCTTTTCAAGCTGTGAAGTAGTTGAAGGTATTTTTAACTTAGGTGTTGGCGTTGGCGTCTTTATTGTCATTGCCATTATTGCCCTTGTTATTTTTATCATCAGCAGATTTAAAAAATAAAACCATAACCCAACCAACCACCTTTAAACCAAAAAAATCCCGCTACCTTGCAGTAACGGGATTTTTTATTTATCATTTCTAGTATTTAAGAATACATTTTCTTTCTTAGTTCCTGTACTTTTTCATCATCCAGATAATCGTCAAATGTCATATATCTGTCGATCGCTCCTTTAGGAGTCAATTCAATAACCCTGTTACCCACAGTTTGGGCAAATTCATGGTCATGTGTCGTGAAAATAACCGAACCTTTGTAATTTTTCAATGAGTTATTGAAAGCTGTAATCGATTCCAAATCGAGGTGGTTTGTAGGCTCGTCAAGCATCAGCACATTAGCTCTCTGCATCATCATTCTCGAAAGCATGCAACGCACTTTTTCACCTCCAGACAAAACGCGGCTAATTTTCAAAGCTTCTTCACCAGAGAAAATCATTTTTCCTAAGAATCCACGGATGTAAACTTCATCACGCTCTTCTTCAGTTTTTGCCCACTGTCTTAACCAATCAACCAGATTCAGGTCGTTGTCAAAGAATTCATGGTTTTCAACCGGAAGATAGGCCTGCGTTGTTGTAATTCCCCATTCAAAAGTTCCGGAATCTGCCTTTTTATTGCCATTCAGAATTTCATAGAAAGCTGTAGTAGCACGTGAATCTTTAGAGAAAAGGACAATCTTATCGCCTTTTGCCATATTCAAATCCACACCGGTAAATAATGTTTCGCCATCAATTGAAGCGCTCAGATTAGTAATATTCAAAATCTGGTCTCCCGCTTCTCTCTCCTGTTCAAAAATAATGGCAGGATAACGTCTGCTAGACGGTTTGATTTCGGCAATATTCAGTTTGCTAATCATTTTTTTACGTGAAGTAGCCTGTTTGGATTTTGCTACGTTGGCACTGAAACGGCGGATGAATTCTTCCAATTCCTGTTTCTTTTCTTCTGCCTTCTTGTTTTGCTGTGCTCTTTGTTTTGCAGCCAATTGGCTTGATTCGTACCAGAATGTATAGTTTCCTGAATAGTGGTTGATTTTTCCGAAATCAATATCTGAAATATGTGTACAAACCGCATCCAGGAAGTGACGGTCGTGTGATACTACAATTACTGTATTCTCATAATTCGCCAAAAAGTTTTCCAACCATGCAATTGTTTCAAAATCCAGGTCGTTGGTAGGCTCATCCATGATTAATACATCAGGATTTCCAAAAAGCGCCTGTGCCAAAAGCACACGAACCTTTAGTTTCCCTTCCATATCCCCCATTAAAGTATAGTGACTGTCTTCATTGATACCTAAATTTGATAGCAAAGAAGCAGCATCAGAATCGGCATTCCATCCGTTCATTTCTTCAAACTGCACCTGAAGCTCTCCGATTCTTTCCGCATTTTCATCGGTATAGTCCAGATAAAGCTCATCCATTTCTTTCTTAACAGCATAAAGAACTTTGTTCCCCATCATCACCGTTTCCAAAACCGTATGCTCATCAAACATGTTGTGGTTCTGGTTCAATACGGACATACGTTTGCCCGGTTCCAGGAAAACGTGTCCAGAAGTTGGCTCAAAATCTCCCGAAAGTATTTTTAAGAATGTAGATTTTCCAGCACCATTTGCTCCAATGACTCCATAAATATTACCATCTGTAAAGGTTGTATTTACTTCATCAAACAAAACTCTCTTGCCAAATTGTACTGATAAATTATTTACTGTTAACATGAATATAGTTTTAAAAAAGTTTTGCAAAAGTAGAAAAAATACTGCACTTTTGGCACAAGAACAAGATATACTTTAAAACATAGCCTAAACTTCTGATTCAAATAAATCTCTGTTATTTAACGGCATTCTAAATAATTGACATTGTTTACATTTAACTATGCCTTAACAGAGAGTTTGGTTGCGTCTGAATATTTTTGTCTATTAGATTCAAATTAAATGCACAATTTAAAAGTTTTCAAAATCGTATCGCTTTCTTTTCTTTCCATGCTGTCACTGTGCTCGTGTGAAAAGAAATTCAAAAGCGATAATTTCACTGCTTACTTTGGCGGAGAGGTTTCAAATCCACTAAACCGCTACGTTTTGTTTCTTAAGGACAATAAGGTTATTGACACTATTCCTTTGGACCGAAACAATAGGTTTTTCAAAAAATTTGATTCCCTGGCTCCCGGATTGTATACTTTTAAACATGAGCCGGAATACCAATACGTTTATTTTGATAAGAACGACAGTATCATGGTACGCATGAATTCAAATGATTTTGACGAATCTGTCGTATTTTGCGGACGCGGAGAAGAAAAGAATAATTTCCTGATGGAGATGTATCTTAAGAATGAGGAAGACCGGGACAAGATGTTTACCGTATTTGACTATGACGTCAATAAGTTTACAAAATACATCGATTCTGCCTATCATTCCCGAAAAAGCTACTACAATTCAAAAAAAGAATTATTGAAATGGAGCGACGATTTTGATACTTATGCAATGGCTTCTCTCGATTTTCCTTACTATACCAAAAAAGAAATTTATCCAGTCATACACGAAATACGAACCGGAGAAAATATCAGCGAAAAACTTCCAAAGAATTTTTATGAATACCGCGATGAGATTGATTACAATAATAAAGGCCTGACAAACTTCTCGCCTTTTGTAAAATATCTTACCTACATGCTGAATAATATGGCAATGGAAAAAGCCGACGATAATGCTTCACCCGAAGACAAGGCTTTAGAAATGAACATCACCAAGCTGAATATTGCCGATACGCTTTTCAAAAATCCGGAAATCAAAAATACCATTCTCGACAATATTGCCTTCGCCTATCTATTGGAAGACCAGCACATACTGAACAACAAAAAATTCCTTGACCGATATAACGAACTGTCAACCGATAAAGGAAATCAGAACGAAATTATCAAAATAGGGAATGCAATTCAGATGTTGAAAAATGACAATGCCTTACCTAATGTAGACCTGATTGACCTTAATGGAGAAACAGTAAACAGCAAAAATATTATTAAAGGCAAAACCGTTATTTTTTTCTGGACTGAAAATGCAAAATCCCATTTCGAAACGGCACACCGTAAAGCTATGGAATTAAAGGCCAAACATCCCGGTTATAATTTTATTGCTATCAATGTTGATGATAACCAGTCAAAATGGAAAAACAATCTTTCGAAATACAAATTTGATAAAATCGAAGAATTCCGGGTAAAGGATTTTGAAGAACTAAAACAGAAATGGGTGATTACGAAAATACACCGTGCCATCATCACAAATGCTGACGGAACTATTAATAATGCTTTTGTAAATCTGTTTGACGTTAAATTTGTTGACTATCTAAAATAATAAAACAGCTCTCAAAGTCGCAGAGACACTGGCTATTAATTAGCTCTTTTTTCTGGTATCGGCAATATGAATAATTTTCCATAGGCCATTATCTTTAATTAATTGGAATGAGTTCACCCCTTTATGTGCTAATTTTCCATTTACATAAAATTCATACGGTGTCCAGACATGCGCCAAGGAGCCTTCTACGTTGAAACTATAGGAAAGAAGACGTTCCTCGAATTTCGTATTCTTAGAAATTGCCGCTATAGATTTTGCAAAATCAGAAAACTTTTCAGTTGTTATCTTCCTTGTTATGGTACTTTCATATATTGAATGTAATATCATATTTGAATAACAGACAGATTTCATTTTTAGACTGTCTCTTGTATGAAAACCATCAAAAAAAATTTGTATCGATTGACGGATTTCGGCTTCCTGTGCCATTAGGGACTGAAAGCAAATAAAGAAAACAATGGTTACTAATTTTCGCATTATGCTTTTTTTAATGTTCATGGATAAATTTAGCATAAAATAATTAATAGAACCAAAATTAACAGGTGTCTAATTCAGATACTATGAATATGTTATTTACCAAAACAAAAAAAATCCCGCTTTTGCGGGATTTTTTATATCTGATAAATTCTATTATTTATTTCCTTTTTCAAAATCAGCAACAAACTGTGCCAATCCGATATCTGTCAAAGGGTGTTTCAACAGTCCTGTAATAGCAGAAAGCGGTCCTGTCATTACATCAGCACCTATCTTGGCACAATTAACGATATGCATTGTATGACGCACAGAAGCAGCCAGGATTTCTGTTTCAAAACCATAATTATCATAAATCTCACGGATTTCCTGAATCAGGTTCAAACCATCTGTAGAAACATCGTCCAAACGACCAATAAAAGGAGAAACATAGGTAGCTCCTGCTTTTGCAGCCAAAATAGCCTGTCCTGCAGAAAATACCAGAGTAACGTTTGTTTTGATTCCTTTATCAGAAAAGTATTTTGCAGCCATTACACCTTCTTTAGTCATTGGCAACTTAACAACAATCTGCTCGTGCAATTCGGCCAACTCCTCACCTTCTTTCACCATGCCTTCAAAATCAAGTGCATTTACTTCGGCACTCACATCACCGTCTACAAGATTGCAGATATCTACATAATGCTTTAAAATATTATTTTTTCCTGTGATGCCCTCTTTCGCCATCAATGAAGGGTTTGTAGTTACACCATCCAATACACCAAGTGCTTGTGCTTCTTTGATTTGAGCCAGATTAGCCGTGTCGATAAAAAATTTCATTTGTTATAATTTAATTTGTGTGTTTCTGCTTAAAGTAATGAGTTAAAACTCAAAATTCGGTTGCAAAATTACAATTTATAATGGTTCATCAGCATTTTTTCATAAACTTTATCCGGCAATACCCGTTTTAATACGATGGAAAATTTTTGCATAAAAACCCCCACTTTATAATGGATTTTCGGATTGGGAGTTTCAATAATTTTCGCTACAGCAATTGCCATCATATCGGGGTTGCTTCCTGAATTGACATGCTCGTCCATCATTTTAAGCGTATCTCCATAAGGTTTTTCATAAGCTGAACCTTTAATCAGAGGTGCATGAAATCTTCCTGAAGCAATATTGGTTGCAAAATCTCCGGGAGCAATATTGGTAATTTTTATACCAAAATTTTTGACTTCCATACGCAGGGCTTCGGTAATTAGTTCCAATGCTCCTTTTGAAGCCGAATAAACGCTTCTGTACGGCAATCCCATGTAACCGGCTATAGAAGTTACATTAATGATTAAACCCGATTTCTGGGAACGCATTTGTGGCAATACAGCTTTCATGACTTCAATTGGCCCGAAAAAATTGGTTTCGAAATTGTTTTTGATTTCAGAAGTCGGGATTTCTTCCAAAGGTCCCGTAATTCCAACTCCGGCATTATTGATGACTACATCCAGTCTTCCGGCTTTCTGTATGACTTCTGAAACTGCATTTTTAATACTTTCAGCATCTCTCACATCCAGAGCCACTAAAGGAAATTTAGAATCTGTAATACGCTCCGGATTCCGGCTGGTACCAAAAACTGTATAGCCTTTTTGGGTCAGGTAATCCCCTATTGATTTTCCGATTCCTGACGAACCGCCTGTAATTAATATAGTTTTAGACATTTTGACTTCTTAGAAGTTTAGAAATTGAAGCCAAATTTAGTGTTTATTTTTTATCCAAACCCTTTCAGGGTTTAAAACCCTGAAAGGGCTAAAAACAAAAAATCCTCCTCAAAAGGAAGATTTAAAAAAAATGGCAAGCGACCTACATCGCACCGCTACAACCGCTTACCCTTGCTGCGTTCCCACCCTGGGGGAGTCTGCAGGAGCTGGTCGTGTAGGACTTGCCGGTGCAAATATACAAACATTTTATATTTTTGCAAGGCCCTTGGCGGTTATAAAATAAAGGTTGTATATTGTCATAATCAATTTTAAAACAATGAAAAAACATAAACTATTAGCATTCATTTTATTAGGAACTGTACTTGTATCCTGCGGAGATAATGAAAAAGATAAAAAAAATTTATTCAGCATTGAACAATCCGGCTTAAAAGCTACTTATCAGCCTCAGGAATCGCTTTCTTTGGTTCTGAACAATGACAAAAACAAGACTATCGATTCGATAGCCTACTATATAAATGAAAAAAGAGTTGGTGGCGTTAAAGGAAACAATAAGTTCGATTTTCCTTTAGCGGATTCTAAATTGGGGTACCAGCAGATAAAGGCAATCGTCTATTATGAAGGACAAAATGCAGAAACGGATGCCCGTATTGAAGTCGTTTCCAATGTAAAACCAAAATTACTTTCCTATACCATCGTAAACACCTATCCTCATGACGAAACTTCCTACACGCAAGGATTGGAATTCTACAGAGATACCCTATTTGAAGGAACCGGACAACGCGATACTTCCAAATTGCTAAAAACAGACTACAAAACCGGAAAAGCCTACCAGTCTGTTAATCTTGAAGGTAAATATTTTGGAGAAGGAATTACCATCTTAAACAACAAGGTATATCAGTTAACCTGGCAGGAAAATACAGGGTTTATCTACAATGCAGATAATCTAAAACAAATCAGGACTTTTAATTACTTTAAAAATATAGAAGGCTGGGGATTGTGTAATGACGGAAAGCAGATTTACCAGTCTGACGGAACAGAGAAAATCTGGGTGTTAGACCCGGAAACTATGAAAGAAACAGATTATATCAATGTATATTCTGAATCCAGCAAAATAAAAGCGGTGAATGAATTGGAATGGGTTAACGGGAAAATCTACGGAAATGTTTACCAAAAAGACGCTGTTGCTGTCATCAATCCAAAAACCGGAGCTGTAGAAGGTATTATTGACCTGAGAGAGCTAAAGACAAAAGTAAATATGATGGGCCACGATTTAGGTAATGACGTATTAAACGGATTAGCCTACAATCCAAAAACCAAAACGCTTTTTGTAACCGGAAAAAGATGGAACAAAATGTTTGAAATCAAAGTTTCGGAATAAGCTTGTATGTCAGGCAAAGTCAACATATCCATTCCTAAACCCTGCCATGAAAACTGGCATGAGATGACTGTTGCCGAAAAAGGGCGGTTCTGCAATTCCTGCCAGAAAACGGTATATGATTTCACTCACTTTTCCAACAGACAGCTTATCCAGAAAATTAACTCTGAATCCAATATATGCGTTTTTTGGCATCACAACTCAATAAAGACCTGAGAGTACCAAAAGAGAAAAGCACTATCTGGATAGCAGGTGTTTCAGGAATATTGAGCTTTTTGAGCTTGGGAAACCAGGAGATTTACGCACAGGAAAATGTAAAGACAGAACAGACAGAAGAAAAAAACAATGTTGAAAAAACAATCGACAATTCTTCTGTTCCTGATATAGAAATTACAGGATTTGTATTTGAACTAGATAAATTGCCTATACCTGGTGTTTCTGTTACAATAGAAGGCAAATCAATTAGCACACAGACAGATTTTGATGGTAAATTTTCAATTAAGGCTAGCAAAGGAGATTTATTGAAGTTTCATTATGTAGGTTATAAAGAGATGTCAGTTATGGTTAATTCTAAAAAACCGATTATTGTCAAATTAGAAACAACAGATGAAATGCTTGCGGGCGAGGTAATAGTCCGAAGAACCTTCTTCGGAAGAATCTTCCATTCCATAGGAAATCTTTTCAGATAAAAAAATAAAAACCGAGCATGTAGCTCGGTTTTTTTATACTTGGTTAGGCCTTCTTTTTCTTGGCAGGTGTTGAAGCCGGAGCTACACTTGTTGTTTTTCCGTCAACATATTTTTTTTCCGCGGCATTAAATGTAAACGTATTCTGTTGTGTTTTGTTCTTTTGGACAATATCACCGTCAGGCGTCAGCGAAAATTCAAAACCTTCCCTCCTTACCTTTTCCTGTGTTTCGGAAGCATTTTTCAACCTATCCAAAAATACTTTTTCTGTGATATTGGTGGTCGTTTGCTGGTTTGAAAATAGTTTTGTTTTTGTGGTTACATCATATACTTCAGAGAATAACGTACTGCGTACTTCTGTCTTTAAATCCGTTTTAGTGGTTTGCTCTTCCGTCCAGGTTAGCAGGTATAATGGCGTTCCTTTTGCAGAAAAGCCTTTGATGGCACAATTCTTAGGAAGGCTGTTTTCGTCAACAGTTTTGATTCCTATGGTGTCTTTTTTAGCTTTATTATTAATGAACAGGTAAAAATTTCCTTTTACGATTTCGGCCGTAAGGTTATCTGCTTTTGCCAGTGCTGTAGAAGCCGGTTTGGCAGGAGCTTTCTTTTTGGCTCCTTTTTTCTGTCCATAACTAAAAGATGCTGTTAACAGAATCAGTATTAAAAATAAGGTCTTTTTCATATTTTGATTTTTAGAAAGCCTAAAATACAAAAAATATAAAACCATAATTGTTAAAAGTAGGAAACAAAAAAAGCGCAGGGTTATGAATTTCAAATTTTATGCTATTCAAACCCTTTATATTGTTGATGTGATGAAAATCGTGTACCGTTTCGTGTACTCAAATTAAACCGCAATATAATCATTTTTTTAAATGATTCTGATTCCATTTCCTTTTTCATCAATTAGGTCAAAAGTTTCAATGAGTGAAATTATTGCAGGGTTTATTTTTGAAAGCCTTTGGATTTTCTTTTCAGTATCAGATAATACAATTGCAGCTTTATTTATGCTTGCATTCTTTTTCATTGCAAAGTAAATATCCGTTAAATCTGTTCCTGTTTCAAAATCGGAATTTTCAACAACGGAACTACATTTGATTTTAAAACCTTGCTTTTGCAATTCGGTTACTTTTGCATTCCAGTCGTTAAATTCTCCTTTATCAGGATAAACAACAATATTCTCTTTTTTGATTGACTCTAATAATTGCAATTTTAAGGAATTTTTACACGTTTGCCTGTGTTTTCATCAAAATATCTTCTTGCAATATTCATCCAATCGTATGAAAGGGGATAGTATTATTAGTTCTTTGTTAGCTTTCCAAATAATATCGGTTAGCTTTTCATCTAATGCTTTCCCTGTAAAAAAGTCTGCCATTTTAATATTGCTTTATTCAAATTGTATGTCCCGTCCTGAAATAAGTTGACACCAAATCGACTTTATTATGAAAGACAACGAAAGTAAGGCTCTTAAACGTAGCCAAAAGGATTATAACATGGCTTTTAAATTAGCTGTAATATCCCGAGTTGA
>JAESFV010000332.1_pt1 | contig 23916 bp, 24 predicted proteins | sample 9269471 | NCBI WGS metagenome assembly JAESFV01 (sample SAMN14502647, study PRJNA617108) | algae metagenome | isolation source: Symplocastrum torsivum CPER-KK1 and co-occurring heterotrophs from... | place: USA: Central Plains Experimental Range, Colorado | collected 2001-01-01
CTACCCCGTCGGTCAGGTCTTCGACAATCACGTCTATCCGGGCGTGCTGCACAACGCCTTCATGGACGTGGGCATCCCCGCCTTCACGCCGGAGATCGGCGCCGCCCGCGTGCTCGATCGCGGGATGATCGCGCTGTTCGTGGAGGGCACGATGAACGTCCTCAAGCATCACGGCATCGTCGCGGGACCCATGGGACGGACGGGCAAGGATGTGAGCGTGTTCATCGGCAACAGCGCCTTCCCGATCGTGGCGACGGAGGGCGGGCTCGTCGAGCATCTGGTCAGGCTCAACGACAAGGTCGAGCCCGGACAGAAGGTTGCCATCCAGCGCAACAGCTTCGGCGAGGTGGTGGCGGAATACATCAGCGGCGTGGCCGGAGAGGTGACCGGCCAGCGCAGCGACGCAATGGCCGAGCCCGGCAACCCCCTGGTGTTCATCCTGTTCCACAAGGATGATGGTCCGGATCGGGCTGAGACTTATCCTGAGTGACGGCCCCGCATTGGCAGTGTGGTCGGTAAAGGGCTCGATGCGGGGTGCTTGGTCCGCCAGTGCTGTACGCGCCAGGAGCGATCGTCGTCGCGCCAGGCACGCGATGTCCGATCGAGAGCTTCCGTCCATTGCGGCATTCGTCGATGAAACTGGTTCATGTCGATCGAATTTGGTCCGGGCCAATCTAAAGGCGCAGCAGCCTTTCCGCATTGCCGTGGCAGACCTTCGCGCGGACGTCCTCGCCGATCGGCGCGGATTCGATGAAGTCGGAGGCTACCTGCGGATCCTCATAGGGGTAGTCGACCGAGAACATCACATTGTCTTCGCCCAACGCCTGAAGCGTCGCGATCAGTGCTCCCGGGTCACATACGCCCGAGGTGGTGACGGCGATGTTGCGTTTGATGATCGCCGAGGGAAGGGCGTCCGGCGCGAGCGTCTCGCCGAGATCGAATTCCCTTCTGCTGTCGAGGCGCCAGAGCAGGAAGGGCAGTGTCTCGCCCATATGGCCGAGAATGATCTTCGCCTTGGGAAAGCGGGTGAGTGTTCCGCCGAAGACAAGCCGCAGTGCATGGGTTGCGGTCTCGGCCGTCCAGGCCCAGATCGGACCACCGATTTCGGGGCGATGGGCGAACATGGCCGGATGGTCGGCCATGGCGCCGGGATGCAGATAGACCGGGACGTCCAGTTCCTCGACACGCTCCCAGAAGGGCAGATAGCGGTCCTCGTCGAGATAATGCCCGTTGGTCTGGCCGTTGATGAGCGCTCCCCGGAGACCGAGTTGCCGGACGGCACGTTCGAGCTCGGCCGCAGCGGCCTCGGCATCCTGCAGGGCGAGATGAGCAAAGCCGGCATAGCGATCGGGCCGCTTCTGAACCTCGCGCGCAAGGAAATCATTGGCGCTGTGGGCGAGCCGGATGGCTTCCTGCGTATCGCCCATGCCCTGGACCCCCGGCGTGGTGACCGAGAGCACCATCAAATCAATGCCGGTTCGGTCCATCATCTCAAGCCGCAGCTCGTCGAAGTCGGACAGGCGACGTTCGACATCCGCAAAAAGCGCGTCGCTCCGGGTCGGTCTTGCCACGTATTTCCCAAGCTCAGGGGTAGTGAAATGCTCTTCAAGTGCGATCTTGCGCATGTGCCGCTCCTCTATGATTGCCGCTGTCGAATGGCGCCGCCATCCGATTATGGCTTGGGAGCGGGGCACGCCTCGGCGGGCGATTTGGTGATCTTGAGCTGATCCATCATGAAATCGGCGTTGCTTCTGGAGTCGGCGAGGAGGGCACCCGACCAGTATGCTGTCTTGCAGGTTGCGGCGTCGCAATCGCCGCCCGCGGTCTGCCATTCGCCCGTGCGGACCACGTCGCACGCGCAGATCGCCCTGTCAGGGTTGGCGGGATCCACGGTGCAGATCTTGTTGAGGCACTGTGACCAGGGGGTGCCGCTTGCGCATTTCAGCCCCTTCTTGCCGTGCTCGAACTGGGTGAGAGCGAACTGCGAATAGACCGTACGAACACCCTCCGCGTCCGTGCTTGGCTTGACCGTGTCACAGGCGACCGTCGCAAGGTTCGGCCCTTCCTGCACGTCACAGACGCAGATCGAGATGTCGGGGTTGCCCGGCTGGGGGATGCAGGGCGCCGAGGTGCACAGGGCGAATTGCTGATTGCAGAGATAGTTCTTCGCCGCCGCAGGCTGCGCGAGGCCAAGGGCCATTCCCAGAATGGCGAGCCCGAATCCCCAAATCATTGAGCGCATTACAATCCCCCCTCAATGCTGTGATCTTACTCGTCACCGTGGGTCTCTGTCCCATCGTGAGCATGTGTAACATGAAAACTCGCAGCGATCCGCCGCCCAACCCGCTGGAGTGTGGGGACGTCGAGATCGCCCGACGGGCCGATCAGCCTTTGCGTGACATCCGGACGAACATCTTCCATGCCTGCCGCATCGGCGCCCTTGGTGAACGGCGCCCACAATTGAGCGGCTAAGTCAGTGCAACCACCGTTCCGGCTCGTTCGCGCACGATGTCGGCGAGCATGTCGAGGCGGCCGATGGCGGCGCGCTGGCCGGTGGCGCGGACGAAGCGGCGCGCCGCCTCGATCTTCGGCGCCATCGACCCGGCGGCGAAGGAGCGGCGGTCGAGTTCGTCCGGCGTGGCGCGGGCGAGCGGACGGGCGTCCGGCGTGCCGAAACCGTCATAGACCGCGTCGACATCGGTCAGCATGACCAGCCAGTCGGCGCGTAGCAGCTGCGCCAGCAGGCCGCTGACCAGATCCTTGTCGATCACCGCCTCGGCGCCGGCCAGGCTGCCATCCTCGCGCCGGACCACCGGGATGCCGCCGCCGCCGGCGCAGATGACGGTGACGTCGTTGTTGACCAGCAGCGAGATGACGCGCGCCTCCATTATGTCCACCGGCTCCGGCGAGGCGACCACGCGCCGCCAGCGCTCCCCGTCGCGAGCGATCTTCCAGCCGGGGCCAGCCGCACGGGCCGCTTCCTCGCTGGCATAGACCGCACCGATCGGCTTGCTCGGATGGTGGAAGGCGGGATCGCGCGGGTCCACCCGCACCTGGGTCAGCACGGTGGCCACCAGGAAATCGTCGGGGAGCACATTCATCAGCTCGCGCTCGATGAGATAGCCGATCATCCCCTCGCTCTCGGCATCCAGCACGTCGAGCGGCGTCGGTGTCCTGGGCGTCGCCGCCGCCTGCAGCGCCAGCAGCCCGACCTGGGGGCCGTTGCCATGGGTGAGGATCACCTGGTGCCCGGCGCGGCGCAGCGGCGCGATCGCCGCCACAGCGGTGGCGACGCGGCGTGTCTGGGTCTCGATGGAGGGCGCCTCGCCCCGTTCCAGCAGCGCGTTGCCACCCAGCGCGACGACGATGCGCATGGCTCAGCTCCCGATGGTGGCGACGAGAAGCGCCTTGATGGTGTGCATGCGGTTCTCGGCCTGGTCGAACACGATGGAGGCCGGGCTCTCGAACACCTCGTCCGTCACCTCCATGCAATCGAGGCCGAACTTGGCCCTGATCTGCGCCCCTACCTCGGTTTTGTCGTCGTGGAAGGCGGGCAGGCAGTGCATGAACTTGGCGTAGGGATTGCCCGTCTTAGCCATCGCCGCCGCATTGACCTGGTAGGGCTGCAAAAGGGCGATGCGCTCGGCCCAGCGCGCTTCCGGCTCGCCCATGGAGAGCCAGACGTCGGTGTAGACGAAATCGGCGCCACGGCAGCCGACATCGACGCTCTCGGTCACTGTTAGCGTGCCGCCCGTCGCGGCGCCGATCGCGGCGATATGGGCGCGAAATCCCTCGTCGGGATGCAGGGCGGCCGGCCCGCACAGCCGCACGTCCATCCCCATCTTCACGCCACCCAGCGCCAGCGAACGGGCGACGTTGTTGCGCGTGTCGCCCATGAACACCACGGCCATGTCGGAGAGGTGCTTGTGGGTGAATTCGCGCATGGTGAGGAAGTCCGCCAGCGTCTGCGTCGGGTGGAACTCGTCGGTCAGGCCGTTATAGACCGGCACCCCGGCGAAGGCGGCGAGTTCTTCGACGATCGACTGGCCGAAGCCGCGATACTCGATGGCGTCATAGATCCGGCCGAGCACGCGGGCGGTGTCCTTCATGCTCTCCTTGTGGCCGATCTGGCTGCCCGAGGGGCCGAGATAGGTAACGTGCGCCCCCTGGTCATAGGCGGCGACCTCGAAGCCGGTACGGGTGCGGGTGGAATCCTTTTCGAAAATCAGGGCGATGTTCTTGCGCAGCAGATGCGGCACCTCGGTGCCGGCGAGCTTGGCCGCCTTCATCTCGGCCGAAAGCCGCAGCAGATGCCGGATCTCGTCCGGCGTGAAGGGCTCCAGGCTGAGCACGCTGCGTCCGCGGAAATTGATCGGCATGGCACTCTCCTCAAAGCGGGTCGCGCTGGATCGGGCAGGTCATGCAGTGGCCGCCGCCGCGCCCGCGGCCGAGCTCCGACCCCTCGATGGTGATGACCTCGACCCCCGCCCGGCGCAGCCGGGTGTTGGTGTAGACATTGCGGTCATAGGCGATGACCACGCCGGGCTCGATGGCGACGACATTGTTGCCGTCGTCCCACTGCTCGCGCTCGGCCTCGAACTCGTCGCCGCCGGTATCGATCACGCGCAGTGCGTTGAGCCCCAGTGCGTCGCGCACCACGTCGAGGAAGCCCGCCCGCTCCTCGGTGATGGCGATATCGCCGTTCTGGCTGCCCGGCGTCACCGTGAAGGTGCGCAGGCGGCTTACCACTGGCGGATAGGCGGTGGCGATGTCCGGTCCGCACAGGGTGAAAACCGTGTCGAGATGCATGAAGCTGCGGTCGCGCGGCATCAGCGCGGCGATGACCCGCTCCACCGCTCCGGTCGCGAACAGCCGCCGTGCCAAATGGGACACCGCTTGCGGCGTGGTGCGCTCGCCCATGCCGATCAGCACCGTGCCGCCGCCGACCGGCATCACGTCGCCGCCTTCGAGCGTGGAGAGGCCGGGAGCGAGGCCCCCGCCATCGCCTTCGCCGTCAACGGCGTCGTCGGGCCGGACCTCGAAGGCCTTCTCGGCGAAAAGGCCATGGAAGCGGTAGATCGCCTCCATGTGGATCGTCTCCGGCCGCCGTGCCGGCCAGTACATGGCGCCAAGACACAGGCCGCCATAGATCCAGCAGGAGCTGTCGCGGGTGAACAGGTGGTTGGGCAGGGGCGGCAGCACGAAATCGGACGGTTCGAGGCTGGCGGCGAGAAGGCCCGCCGACATAAAGGGCAGCTCGGCCTTGGCGATGCCGCCGATGAGCAACTCGGCCAGCTGGCGCGAAGGCATTTCGGAAAGCCAGGCGCGCAGATCGGCTAGCATTTCCGCGTCGAAATCCGACACCGGCAGGCGATGGTCGAGGATCCAGAGGCGGCCGATCGGATCGTCAAGCACCTCGGCCAGCAATTCGGTCAGCTCCAGCACCTCGACGCCGCGATCGCGCATCGTGTCGACAAAGGCGTCGTGTTCCTGCCGGGCCTTCTTCACCCAGAGCACATCGTCGAACAGCAGGGTGCGGCAGTTGGACGGGGTGAGGCGACGCAGTGCCAGATCGGGTCGGTTGACCAGGACGCGGCGCAGCCGTCCGGCCTCGGAGTGAACGCCAAGGGGGGCCATTTGTCTGTTCTCCTGCCGATCAAAGCGGGCTGATGACGCCGGTGGCGATCAGATAGGCGGCGAGCCCGCCGGCGGTGACGATGGCGAGGGCCAGCACCACCTCCAGCGGGGTGAACACGCGCTTGTCCTGCTCGCGGCGGGCCCAGATGTAGACCAGGATACCGGGCGCATAGAGCATGGCGCACATGAACAGGAAGGTCGGGCCGGCGGCATAGACCAGCCAGGCGCCATAGATCGTCGCCACCGCGCCGGTGAAGATGTCGCGCCCGGTGGTTTCGCCGGCGCCGTAGCCGTCGCGGGTCAGGGCGATCTTGAGCGCATAGGCGCCCGAGAGCACATAGGGCACGAGGATCGCGGCCGAGGCGATGAGGAATAGCGCCTGATAGGTCGAGTTGGCGAAATAGGTGATGATGAGGAAGAGCTGGACCAGCCCGTTGGTGAGCCACAGCGAGACCGAGGGCGAGCCCTTTTCGTTCTCGGTGGCAAGCAGCTTCGGCATGGTGCCGTCGCGCGCCGCCATCATCGGGATCTCGGCCGCCAGCAGCGTCCAGGACAGGAAGGCGCCGAGCACCGACATCACCACGGCAAGGTTGATGAGCGCGCCGCCCCAAGGGCCGACCACATGCTCCATCACCACCGCCATGGACGGGTTCTTCAGCCCGGCGAGCTCGGGCTGGGTCATGATGCCGAGCGAGAGCAGGGAAACCAGCGCATAGAGCCCGAGGCAGACGAGGAAGCCGGACACCGTGGCGAAGCCGATGTCGGAACGCTTGTTCGCACGCGCCGAGACGACGCTCGCCCCCTCCACGCCGATGAACACCCACAGCGTCACCAGCATGGTGCTCTTCACCTGCGCCAGCAGGCTGCCGAGTTCGGGATTGCTGACGCCCGAGAAGTCGAGCGTGAAGACGTCGAGATTGAACGCCAGCGCGGCGACGACGATGAACAGGACGATGGGGGCGATCTTGGCGATGGTGGTGATGAAATTGGTGATCGCCGCCTCGCGCACGCCCATCAGGATCAGCGCATGCACCGCCCACAGCATGAGCGAGGCGCCGACGATGGCGGCAATGGTGTTGCCCTCGCCGAAGGCCGGCGCGAAATAGGAAAGCGCTGAGAACACGATCACCGCATAGGAGACGTTGCCGATCCAGGCGGAGAGCCAGTAGCCCCAGGCCGAATTGAAGCCGACGAAGTCGCCGAACCCGGCCTTGGCATAGGCATAGGGGCCGGAATCGAGCCCCGGCTTGCGGATCGCGAGACGCTGATAGACGAAGGCTAGCGCGATCATGCCGATGCCGGTGATGACCCAGCCGATGAGGATCGCCAGCGGGCCGGCCCCGGCCGCCATGTTCTGCGGCAAGCTGAACACGCCTGCACCGACCATCGAGCCGATGACAAGGGCGGTGAGCAGGTTGCGACTGAGCTTTGCGGACTGGGTTGTGCGAGTCGTCGTTGCCGACGTGATCTGGCTGCCGTGGTCGATGGACGTCATGCCGCCCTCCCTGATTGGCCTTGGCCTGGAGGAGACAATGGGCCGTGGCGGGCAGCCCCGCCTTGTGCTGGATCAAGCAGAATAGTTCCCGGGACGACAATCTTCCGCCTTCCCGAACCAAAGTTAATAGAAACACACTGAAAATTTGAATAAGGTCAGTATTCATTCCTCATTTAATTGCCGATTTGGCTCTCCCCGTCGCCGTCGATTGCGCCAGATCAAAGAACCATCAGAGGGATGTGTTTGTCTTCATGCGTGTCATCCAGGCGCCAGTTCCGTGGACTGGCGACGCCCCGTTCTTCTGCAGGGGTTTAACACTTCCACTGCTTGCGCGGCATTGAAGAGGAGAGTGTCATGGCAGAGCCGACCAAGCTTCCTGTGAAGACCGAATCCAAGCCGCCCGTCCCCGCCTTTGGCGGCGCGTGGGCGCCGTTCGATGCGTTGCGTCGCGAGATCGATCAGGTGTTCGAGACATTCGGCCTCGGCGCGTTGCGCCCGCCGCTGGCTCGCTCCGTCGAGGCGGCCTGGCCGCGCGAGACCGGCTGGAGCCTAGCCCCGGCGGTCGACGTCGCGGAAAAGCCGGGTGAGTACGAGATCACGGCCGAACTTCCCGGCCTCGATGAAAAGGATGTCGAGGTACGGCTGGCGAACGGCACTCTCACCATCAGGGGCGAGAAGAAGGAAGAAAAGGAGCAGCGCGAGAAGGACTACTACCTTTCCGAGCGCCGCTACGGTTCCTTCGTCAGGTCCTTCCGTGTGCCCGAGGGGGTCGATGCCGAGCAGATCGAGGCGAGCTTCGCCAAGGGCGTGCTTACCGTGAAACTGCCGAAAACCGCGCAGGCGCAGCAGGCTGAGAAGACGATCGCCGTGAAGGCCGCGTGACGCCGCTCGCCGCAGGCCGGGTTGCCTCGGCGACCCGGCCTGCGGCCCGGCTGGTCCGCATCGACCGGCGGATTCGCCGCTCATTACATATGGCGCCATACGCGCCCGCAGGGAGGAAGCCATGAAGGCATGTGATGTCATGACATCGCCGGTGATAACGGCGAAGCCGACCGATCTCGTGGTGCAGATCGCCCGGATTCTGCTCGAGCGGCGCATCAGCGCCGTGCCGATCGTTGACGACGAGGGGCATCTGGTCGGCATCGTCAGCGAGGGCGACCTGATCCATCGCGTGGAAGCCGGCACCGAGCGCCGCCGCTCCTGGTGGCTGGAGGCCTTCGCCGATGATGGCACCCTGGCGGCCGAATATGTGAAGACGCATGGCCGCACCGTCGCCGATGTGATGCACAAGGACCCGGTGAGCGCCGGGCCGGACACGCCGCTGCATGAGATCGCCGCGCTGATGGAGAAGCACGGCGTCAAGCGCATCCCCATCCTCGAGAAGGATCGCCTGGTGGGGATCGTCAGCCGCTCCAACCTCATCCAGGCGGTAGCCCGCACCAATATGGGATTGGAGATTCCGCTTTCCGACAGCGCCATACGCGACAAAGTGATGGAGCGCCTGCGCCAGCAGCCCTGGACGCAGACCTGGCGGCTGAACGTCACCGTGGACGATGGCGTGGTGAGCCTTTGGGGCATCGCCAATGCCGATGGCGAGCGCCACGCGCTGCGGGTCGTCGCTGAGACGACGCCCGGCGTGCGGGCAGTCAACGACCATCTGATGCGGGAACCGATGGGCGGCTGGGCCTGAGCCTGTCCGCTCCCTCTTCGCTCGTGCCGACCCACGGTGTTGTGGCCAACGCTGCGCAGCCTGCGTCGAGCGAGGCCTGTCCGATCAGGAGATGACGATGTTCAGCCATGTTCTCATACCCACCGACGGGTCGCCTCTCTCGACCGTCGCCCTGCAGTCGGCCATGGCCTTCGCCCGCGATGCCGGGGCGAAGGTGACAGTGCTGACCGTGATCGAGCCCTTCCACGTGCTCACGGTTTCGCCCGAGCAGCTCGAAAGCACGCGCGATGACTACCTGCGAACGGCCGGGGCCCACGCGGCCGAGCACCTGAGCGCGGCCGAGCAGCAGGCGCGGCAGATTGGCGTGCCGTGCGACGTGTTGCAGGTCCAGAATGACGAGCCCTACCTCGCGATCCTCGAAACGGCGGCGGCGCGCGGCTGCGACCTGATCGCCATGGCCTCCCATGGCAGGCGCGGCATCGCGGCGCTGGTGCTCGGCAGCGTGACGCAGCAGGTGCTGACCCACTCGAAAGTGCCCGTGCTCGTCTATCGTTGAGCGCCCGGCAGCGGGAGACAGGTGAGGAACGATGCCGGCCGCCCCCCTGACGCCGCGCAACGCGGCGACGGACCCTTTTGCACCGATGGTGCTCTTCGCGCTGGCCGGAAGCGACGCGATCGGCCGCGCGGTTGCCGGCCATTTGGGAATCGACCTTGCGGCGCATGAAGAGCGGGAATTCGAGGATGGCGAACACAAGGCCCGGCCGCTCGCTCGCGTGGCGGGCGCCGACGTCTATGTGCTGCACAGCCTGCATGGCGGCCCGCAGGCCAGCACCGACGACAAGCTGTGCCGCCTTCTGTTCTTCCTTGCCGCGGTCAAGGATGCCGGCGCGGCACGGGTTACGGCGGTCCTGCCATACCTATGCTACGCACGGAAGGACCGCCGCACCAAGCCCAACGATCCCGTCACGACACGCTATGTCGCGGCCTTGTTTGAAGCCGTTGGCACGGACACCGTGGTCGCGCTGGAAGTGCACAATGAGAGCGCCTTCGAGAATTCATTCCGCTGCCGTTCGGTGGCGCTGAGCGCGGCGCCACTGCTTGTCCAGAAGGTTTTGCCGCTGCTCGGCGACGAACCGCTCTGTGTCGTGTCGCCCGACCTCGGCGGCGGCAAGCGGGCCGACCTTTTTCGCGAGGCGCTGCAAGCGGCCATTGGCCGGCCGGTCGGCAACGCCTTCGCCGAGAAGCACCGCAGCGCCGGCGTCGTGTCCGGCGAGCTTTTCGTCGGCGACGTGCAAGGCGCCACCTGCATCATTGTCGATGACCTCATCAGCACCGGCGGGACGCTGGTGCGCGCCGCACGGGCGGCGCGCGAGGCTGGTGGCCGGCGGGTGATCGCCTGCGTTGCGCACGGGCTGTTCATGGCCGGCGCCGCCGAAGCACTCGCCGATCCGGCGATCGAGCGGATCATCACCACCGACAGCGTGCCGCCCTTCCGTCTGCCCGTCGGTGCCGTGCGCGAGAAGCTCGACACGGCCGACGCGGCACCGCTCCTCGGCGAAGCGATCCGCCGCCTGCATGCGGGTGAAGCGCTGACCGACCTCATGGCATTCTAAGCCCACGCTCCAGCTGGGCCGCATCGCGGGCGGCGAGCCTCAGATAGGCGCGCGCCTGGCGCGGCCATTTATCGGGCATGCGGGGCGTCGGGTCGTAGAGATGGGCGATGGAGAGCCGCGCGCGCAGCAGGGCGCGCTGGCTGCGGTAGAACAGGAACAACAGGCCGCGGCGGTCCTCACCGAGCCGCGCCGCGAGGCGCCGGCGGATCGCTTCGCCGGCCCAGCGGGCGCCCAGCTGTTCACATTCGAGGTGCAGGAACGCTATCTCGTCGAGCGGATCGAGGGCGCGCAGGTGGTCATCGAACTCAAGGCAATCGATGATGCTCACCGGGTGGCCGGGCCAGATGTGCTCGGGGCGCAGGTCGCCATGGGCATCGACGATGCGTCCCTGCCGGACCCGCGCGGCCAGTTGCGCGCCATGAAGGGTGAGAAAGCGCTCCTGCGCGGCGAGGATCCGTCCGATAGGGCCCAGCGGCAGCTTGAAGCGCGGATCGCTCAGCACGTGCCGGTTCATGCGGGAAGCGCGGGCCCAATCGTTCAGATAGCGCTCCGGCGATGTCGGCGCCCGGCGGGCGCGTCGATAGAACGCTCGGAGGGCAGCGGCGATGCGCGCGACATGGTCCATCCGCAAATCGTGTCCGAGCAACAACGCCTGAAGGCTCTCCGCCTCTTTAAGCCGGCGCATCACGACCAGCCAATCGACGGGAGGTCCTTCGCCGCCGAGGGCGAGTCCGCTCGGACCAGCCGTCAACGGCAGCACGCCGAGATAGATGTCGGGGGCGAGGCGGCGGTTCAGCCGATCCTCGGCGCGGCAAACGGCGGCGCGGTGCTCGGCCGTGGAGAAATCCAGATAGGGAAAACGCACGGGCTTCTTCAGCTTGTAAACCCGGTCCGGGGTGAGAAAGACCCAGGACATATGGGTCTCACGCGCCTCGACGCTGGCGGGATAGCCGGGAAGATTCCGGCCGTCGGCGAGAAAGGCGAGCTTATCCTCCAGCCGGAACGCTGGTCCGGTCGCTTTGGCAAGGCTGGCGCGGGCCGTCTGAACCATCGCTCGACCTTAGACGCGTGGCGCACCTTGCCGTTGACGCCGGTCAATGTTCGACGTGGCCCGCGCTCTAATGATGCGAGCCGGGCACCACGCCGGCCGGCATGGCGGCCTCGGGCTCGGAGGGGTGGTCGATGATCTTCGCGGACCGTATCGATGCAGGGCGCCGGCTGGCGGCGGCGCTCGCCGCCTATCGCCCACGCCGTCCCGTGGTGCTGGCGCTGCCGCGCGGCGGCGTGCCGGTGGCGGCGGAAATCGCGCAGGCCCTCGCCGCGCCGCTCGATCTCGTCCTCGTGCGCAAGATCGGCATGCCCTGGCAGCCCGAACTCGCCATCGGCGCCGTGGTGGATGGTGCCGAGCCGCTCATCGTCCGCAATGAGGCGATCCTCGCGCGAGCCGGCGTCGACGAGGCGGATTTCCAGCGCGTGTGCCGGCAGGAGCTTGCCGAAATCGAGCGCCGAAAGGCCCGCTATATCGGCCAGCGCTCCCGCGCGGAACTGGCCGGAAGGAGCGTCATCGTCGTCGATGACGGCATCGCCACGGGCGCCACCATGAAGGCGGCGCTGCAGGCGGTTCGCCAACGCGGCCCGGCGGAACTGGTGCTGGCGGTCCCTGTCGCCCCCGCCGAGGCGATCGCCGACCTGCGGCCCGAGGTGGACGCTCTCGTCTGCCTCGACGTGCCGGCATTCTTCGAGGCGATCGGCGGCTTCTACCGCGATTTCAGCCAGGTGAGTGATGAGGAAGTCGTCGCGACGCTGGCGCGCTTCCCGTCGGGCGCGGGCTCTGCCGACATGTGAGCGGCCAGGGACAGAATTGTCCGCCTCCGTTGATCCCCATCAACACCGAGCCGGGGCGAAAGGCGCCCCATTCCGGTGGGCTGCAGGAGCGGCGCACAATACGGCGTGGCCGATTTCCCCGACAGCTCGGCGCTCCCCCTCCGGGGTGCACCCACCGGGTGAACGAAAGGACCTCCGCCATGAGGGAAAGCAAGCTTAGGGAGCGTGTGGCCATTTCCGGCGTCGGCTGTTCGCGGTTCGGCGACCTGCTGGAAACGCCGGAACTCAAGGGGCTCAGCCTCCAGGAACTGACCGCCCGTGCCGTCAAGGAGGCGCTGGACGATGCCGGGCTCACCGGCCAGGATGTGGATGCGGTGTTCGCCGGCAACGCCATGGTGCACAGCTCGCAGGTGCCGGGCACCTATTCACAGCTGGCGAAATGGACCGGCACCCAGTTCAAGGCCGGCGTTCACTTCGAGGCCCAGTGCTCGACCACCAATGTGGGCGCCTCGCTGGCGGCCATGTCGATCGCCGCCGGCGTCTATGACACCGTGCTCGTCTACGGGCTGGAGACGACCCGGACCAAGGTCAAAGGCTTCAGCCCTTATGAGCGCGAGCCCATTTCCCATCAGCAGACGTGGCTGTGGACCGACATGGCGGTCAACCAGGCCTATGGCGTGCCGCAGGGCTACGACATCTTCTCGACCTATAACGGGCTCGTCGCGCTGGGCTACTGCCGCAAATACGGAATCTCGATTGAGGACTACGATCGCGGCATGTTCGAGCTCTGCCGCACCCGGCGCCTGCACGGCTCGCTGAACCCGAAGGCCAACATTCAGGAGACGCTGGAAGACCGGGCGGCGGCCAAGGGCTTCACCGATGCCTTCGATTACTGGCGCTCGGACGAGCATAACCCGTTCGTCGCCTGGCCATCGCGCCTGCTCAGCCTCGTGACCACCGCCGACGGCGCCTCCGCCATGGTGCTGACGCGCGCGGATCTCGCCAGGGGTGGCAAGTCGCAGCCGGTGGAGTTCAAGGGCTTCGGCATCAGCTACAGCGATCTGCCCTGGTACGGCGAGGATCCCACCCATTGGGAATTCGACCGGCGGGCCATCGATGCCGCCTTCGGTATGGCCAGCATCGGGCCGGCGGATATCGACTATCTCCACACCCATGACTGCTCGCACATCTCCGGCCTGTGCACGGCGGAGACGATCGGCTACCTGCCGCCGGGCGGCGGCCTCGACGCGGCACGCGCCGGGCGGCTGCGCTTCGACGGCGACCGGCCGATGTCGACCCATGGCGGCCGCCATGCCTTCGGCCATGCCTGGGGCGCCAGCGCCGGCAGCGATACCTATGAGGCCGTGCTGCAGATGCGCGGCAAGGCCGGTGCCCGGCAGATCCCGAGCCCGCCGGAGATTTCCGTCATCCACACCCACGGCTACGCCATGATCGGCACCGTGGTCGTTCTGGGAGGACTGTGACATGCAGGATGTCGCCGAGCAGCCAAGCGCCATTCGCTGGTATTACGAAGGACTGGGGCAGAACGTGTTCCGGGCGGTGAGTTGCCGCTCCTGCGGCAAGCTGACCTTCCCGCCGACCGGGTGCTGCGAGCATTGCGGCAGCTGGGAGGTCGAGGGCGTCGAGTTGAGCGGCGAGGCGACGCTGCTCTATGCGACGCACAACATCACGCCCGCCTGCCATCCCCGCTTCGAGACGATCGCCCCGTATGTCTACGGCCATCTACGGCTCCGAGAAGGGCCGATCGTGCAGGCCATCATCCTTGGCGTGGAGGCCCGGCCGGAGTCCCTGCGCGCCCTGTTCGAACGGGGGCCGGTGCCGGTGAAGGCGGAGACGCTGAAGATGGAAGACCTGCCGGTGATCGCCTTCCGCCTTGCCGGCTGAGTCCGCCCAATAGTTATCAGCACTTCGTGGCCGGATCCCCCCGGCCACGAAGCGAGGGCGTCGCGCACCTCGCTCGCCGCGTGCCGAAAGGTCACCCTGGAGACGCATCGCTACACGCTACGACCGATGCGCCCACACCTTCTTCTCTGCCATCTGCGTCGCAGCAGGCCAATGCGCTACGCTTTCCATGCAATGATAGCGGCATCTGTCGTGCCGCCATCACGCGGCGCGGCCGCAGACGAACTGTTGATGGAAGCGCCGCCGACCGTCAGCAGGGCGGCGGAGAGAATGTCTCTCCGCGAGGGCCGGGACAGAGTCGTGCTAATCTCAAAATCAGCCATGATCCGAGCTCCAGACAGCTTGGGTTGTGGTCAGGCCGTTCTGAGCGGGCCAACGCTCTGAACGGCCGCCCGAAGCGGCTCAGCTTTTCCCAAAGCCCTCCCCGTACTTGTCGCGCCTGCTGGATGAACTCTCCTCCAGCCTCGCGCACTGCCCCAGCCAGAGCCATCCCATCCCGCGAGCCGGTCGGCCTTGTGTGGGCCTGCACAGACGGCGCACGTCCACGGGCCCTATCAGCCGTTGCGCGGGCCGATGCGCGGCGGCTTCCGACTCCGGCTTCCGGCGGCGACTGCACGGGTTTGACGCATGGCGGGACGCGCGGCGGAACTGGAGCGGATCGAGAAATCCCCACTGGCCTGCGACGTGCTGGATGTCGCGCTGATGCGGCGGGTGTTCGAGGACTGGCTCGCCTCGGCGGAAGAAGCGGCCACGCCGCCGCGCGTGCATCTGCTGCGCCATGCCCTCGGCCATGGCCTGCGCGTGGGGCAGTTCCTCACCCGCCTGGAAAAGCGCAACGACTAGTATTAGCGGCCACGTCACCGACCGTCGGTGCCAGCAGCGCTTCGGGTTCAGCCTTTGCCGGCGCTCAGCACGAAGAACGGGACATCGCCGGGATAAGGCGAGGCGGGGAAGAGCTGCTGCCAGGCGCGGAGGGCAGAAAATCCCGCCTCCTCCAGCATGAGACGCATCTGCGGCTCGGTGATCCCGTCATGCAGCGGCAGGCGGGCGGCCAGCTCGGGGGCGTAGGTTGAGCGATAGCGCGGGGCGACCGACCAGAGCCCGTCGGACACGACAAGCCGCCCACCGGGGCGCAGCAGGCGATGGGCGGTACGCAGCGCCTGCATCGGCTGTTCGAGCGTCCAGAGCACGTTGCGAAGGGTGACGATATCGGCGCAGCCGTCATCGGCCGGAATGTCGGCGATCAGCGCCGTCGCGAACGTCGCCTCGACCCCCGCCGCGCGTGCGGCGGCACGGGCCGCCGCGACCATGCCGGGCGAGGCGTCGTAACCCCGCACCCGGTGGCCGAGCCCGGCGGCGATGAGGGCGCAGGCGCCGGTGCCACTGCCGAGATCGACCACGTTGCGCGGGCCGTCGGCCTCGAAGGCGGCCTGCAGCACCGCGCGCCAGAGCTCGCCCTGCGCGACATGCGACGCGACACCGTCGAACAGCGGCGCGCGGGCGCTCCAATAGGCGGTGACGGCGGCCTGGGGGTCAGCATGGCTCATGGGACGCTCCTGACGGCCGGCACCGTCACGGGCGCTCTCCCGGCTCGTGATCGACGAGGTAGTCGATGTGGCGATGGCCGTTGGCACCGAGCCGGATCGTCACCTCGACCCCGAACACCTCGCGGATGAGGGCGGGGGTGAGCACCTCCTCGGGCAGGCCGGCTGCCACCAGCCGGCCGGCGGACAGCACGCCGATGCGGTCGCAGAACAGCGAGGCCAGGTTCAGGTCGTGCAGCGCGACGATACAGGTCACGCCGAGGCGCCGCACCAGCCCGAGAATGGAGAGCTGGTGCTGGATGTCGAGATGGTTGGTCGGCTCGTCGAGAATGAGCTCGCGCGGCGCCTGCGCCAGCGCCCGGGCGATGTGGACGCGCTGGCGCTCGCCGCCCGACAGCGTGTGCCAGGGCTGGTCGTGCCGCTCGGTGAGGCCCACCCGCTCCAGAGCGGCATCGACCGCCCGCTCGTCCTCGGTGCTCCAGGAGGCGAAGGCGGCGCGGTGCGGGGTGCGCCCGAGCCGGACCACGTCGCAGACGGTGAGCGCGATCTCGGTGGTCGCCTGCTGCTCGACAAAGGCGAGGCGCCTGGCGAGGTCGCGGCGACCAACAGCGGCGATGTCCTGCCCGTCCAGCGTCACCACGCCGCTTGCCACCTTGCGCAGGCGGCAGAGCAGGCGCAGCAGGCTGGACTTGCCCGAGCCATTCGGACCGATCAGCCCGAGCACGCGGTTCGGCTCGACGTTGAGGCTGACGCCGTCGACGATGAGCTTTCCGCCGGCGCCCCAGCGCACATCATGGGTGGCAAGCGTCATGCGGGCCGCCTCGCGCGGTAGAGGATGAACGCGAAGGCCGGCGCGCCGACCAAAGCGGTGACGATACCGATCGGCAGGATCTGCTGCGGCACGAGAATGCGCGAGAGCACGTCGGCGAGAATCATGAACACCGCGCCGATGACGAGGCAGGCCGGCAGCAGCCGGGCATGGCCGGGGCCGACGAGGAAGCGGGCGGCATGGGGGATGACCAGCCCGACAAAGCCGACCGTGCCGACGATCGCCACCATCGTGGCGGTGAGCAGCGCGGTGGTGGCCAGCAGCACCAGCCGCACCCGCGTGACATTAATGCCCAGCGAGGCGGCGGCATCCGCGCCGAAGGCGAAGGCGTCGAGCGCCTTGGCGTGGACCATGCAGACGAGGAAACCGAAAAGCGCCACCGGCGCCGCCACCCACAGGTCCGACCAGCGCACGCCGCCGAAATTGCCGAGCAGCCAGAACATCACCCCGCGCGCCTGCTCGGCGCTGGCCATTGTGGTGACGATGGTCGCGGTCGCGGCGTTGAACAGCTGCGAGCCGGCGACACCGGCGAGGATCACCCGGTCGCTGGCCCCTCCCGCCCCGGCGGCGAGCAGCCCGACCATGACGAGCGCGGCCACCGAGCCGAGAAACGCGCCGCCGGACAGGCCGAGCGTCGCCCCGCCAAAGCCGAGGATCATCACGCACACCGCGCCGGTGGAAGCGCCGGCCGAGACGCCGAGAATATAGGGCTCGGCCAGCGGGTTGCGCAGCAGCGCCTGCAGGATCGCGCCGGAAAGGGCGAGCGCGCCCCCGCACAGCGCCGCCATCAAGGCCCGGCTCAGCCGGTACTCGAAGATCACGCCCTGCTGGATGGCGCTGACGGGGTAGCCGAGATCGAACACGCCATTGCCCAGCGCCCGGAAGGCGACGGAAAGCGGGATCGGCATCTCGCCCACCGTCACCGCCAGCGCGATGGCGACCACCAGCGCGACGAGGGAGAGGCCGGCGAGGGCGACCCGCGCCGGCCAGTTCGGCCCGATGACGAGATGGCTCAATTGACCAGACCGAAGCCCTGCACCGCCTCGGCGATGGCCTCGAGGCCGTCCACCGTGTCCATGCCCGGCCGTGTGGCGCCGACATCGACGATGACGATCCGGTTGTTCTTCACCGCGGAAAGCTGGCTGGCCACGGGGTCGGTCTTGAGGAAGTTGAGCTTGGCCTCAATGTCGTCGGCGGGAAAGCGGCGGCGGTCCATCTTCACCAGCACCAGCACGTCGGGGTCGTTGGCGGCGATGGTCTCCCAGCCGACCAGCGGCCATTCCTCTTCCGTAGTGATGATGTTGCGGGCGCCGAGCTGGGCCATCACATAGGCCGGCACGCCGTTGCGGCCGGCGAGGAAGGCGTCGCCCTTGATGTCCTTGCTGGAGAACCACAGCGCCATGGACACGTCCCTGCCCTTCAGCGTCGCGACGGCGCGGGCGGCGGCCTCCTCGCGCGCCTTGAGGTCGGCGACCAGCGCCTCGGCGCGCTCCGACACGTCGAAGATCGCGCCATATTCCAGGATGTTCCGGTACAGCAGCTCGGTCGAGTACATCTGCGTGCGGACACCGTCGCCGGCGCCGGTATTGTCCTTGCCGACGCAATCGGTGGGAGAGACATAAACCGGCACCTTCACCGCGTCGAAACGGTCGCGCTTGCCGATGATGCCGTTCGGGCCGATGTGCCACTCATACATGGCAACCACGAGGTCCGGCTCCTGCCCGACCACCGCCTCGAAGCTGGGATCATTGTCGGCGAGCCGCTTCACCCCGGCATTCACCGTCTCATACGGCGCGGCGACCGGGCCGAACCAGAGCGCGCTGGCGACCACCCGGTCGCCGAGGCCGAGCGCGTAGAGGATCTCGGTCTGCGCCTGGCCGACGCTGACGACGCGCTTTGGCGCGTGGTCGATCACCACCGAATGGCCGCAATTCTCCAGCGTCAGCGGATAGGTCGTGCCGGCGGAGGCATCCGTCGCCAGGGCAGCGCCGGCGAGAAGGCCGAGCGCCAGCACGAGGGCCCGCCGGCCGATGAGGGGAAAATTCGTCTTGGTCATGTCACCGCTTCCTGAAAAGGAAGACGGGAGCGCAAAGGGAACCGGCACCGGCAAGGCCCATCAAGCCCCTGCACGGCCGGCAACCTCCGGAGCACCCCGCCCGAAAGATTGTTCGCGATCCGGGCAGGTCTCCTGGCTCGCGGGTCAATGCTGGCTCTGCCCGGCCTTCCCAACGCACGGCAAGCCGTGGCGTCAGTGGACGATGGGCAGAGGGCTCGCCGCTTACAGTTGCGGGGGCAGCCTCGGCTTCGGCGCGGGGCGCCTCACCGAATTCCCTCTTAGCTCCGGGCGTGGAGCCCGGAGAACCTAGATCGGCGGCGACCCTAACCGCTCGTGCCCCGGCGTCAAGGGAGCCAAGCACGAGGCGCCGCGCGAACAACCGCCCGAAGGCAGCCGCCACGGTCGCGCATACCGGCCGGGGTTCGCGCCCCTGAACCGGCATCCGAATGACCATCGCGGCCTGCCCGCCCCATTCACGTCGGCCGAATTGATACAATATATCAATATCGATCGCAAGGACCGCTCAGGGGAATGGCAGGCCATGAATGCCGCCGCGATAACGGGGATGGCAGCCTTCTTTCAAAGGCGGTGCGGCAGCGGCGTGCGCGGGCGAGCGCCTTCATGCAGGCGATGACGGCGCGTGGCCCCGGCGACGGCCGGCCACGGGGCCGGCCGCACGCGCGGGCTCAGCCGCGGACGATCTCGACCGGGCCGTGATCGTCGCAATGGTCGCCATGGGGATGGTGCAGGCGGCCGTCGACGAGATAGTCGATATGGTCGCCATGCGGCACCGCTTCATGGCCGCAGCCGGGACCATGGACATGGCCGGGCTCGTGGCCCGTGCAAGGCGCGCCGGCGGTGCAGCGGTCCGGATTGGTCGCGCTCACCTCGATCACATGCTCGTCCACATGGTCGCCGTGCATGTGATGCAGATGGCCGTCATGCAGGTAGTCGACATGATCGCCGTGGCGGATCGCGGTGTGCCCGCAGCCGGCGCCGTGCTGGTGGGGGTGATCGGGGTGAATCTTGCAACCGTCGGACATCTAAGCCTCCTCATGGGTCGGGTGATCCTCGCAGACATGGTCGATCGCGCTGGAGACCAGCGCAATCACATGGTCGTCGGCGAGGGCGTACAGGATCGACTTGCCCTGCCGCTTTCGGCGTACCAGCCGCACGGCATGCAGAAGCTGCAGCCGGGCGGAAACCGTCGAGACCTTCTCCCCCTGCCGGGCGGCGAGGGTGGAAACCGAGGCCTCGCCATGGGTGAGCAGCACGAGAAGTCGCAGCCGTGCCGGGTCGGCAAGGGCCGCGAACATCGCGGCGGCCTCCTCTAGGCGTCCGGGCGTCAGCCGTCGGTGAAGATCGAACCTCATGACGTCATTCCATAGATCGTTGGAATGTTGCCGTCAAGCCGGCTGCGATCGACGGCACGCTGATTTTCGCTCCCGCTGCTGCCGCTCCGACATCGCCATACCTTGCGGGGATTGACGGCAAAGGGCGTAGAGGTGAAGAGCGGCGGGTGAGGCGGTGGCCGAAACTCGGGCGGCGGCGAGCTTGCCCGGCTCCGAGCGAAATCCCATAGTCGCACGAACAGATTCTCCGTCCGTCGGCCATGGCGGAACGGTGAGCCTCGTTCCAGTTCCAGACGGGCGCAGCGACGCCGGCCTCCGTCATGTTCCTCAAGGGCCCGCCCCATGCCGCGCAAGCCGACGAACATCATCTATTCGGCCGACGAGAAGCCGCCGCTCAGCACGCTGCTCATTCTCGGCGTACAGCACGCGACGCTCGCGCTGCTGTTTATCGTCTACCCGCTGGTGGCGGCGGTGGAGGCCGGGCTGTCCTTTGACGACACGCAGATCTTCATCACCAGCTGCATCATCTTCATGGGGATAGCCACCCTGCTGGAATGCCTGCCCAAGCGCGGGGCGGGCATGCTGCTGGTGCAGATTCCCAACATGGCGCACATGCCGCTGGCGGTGCAGTCGCTCGCGGCGGGCGGGCCCGCGCTCTATGCCGGCATGAGCCTCATTGCGGCGGTGTCGCAGCTGACGCTGTCGCGCTTCATGGGCGCGCTGCGGTCGGTGTTCCCGCCGGAGGTGTGCGGCGTCGCCGTCACCATGCTGGGCGTGGCGCTGGCCGACCCGGCGCTGCGGCGGGCCTTCGGCATTTCAGGCGAAATCACGCCCGACCTCGACCTGCGCTACGCCCTTGTCAGCACGGTCACGCTCGTCATCATCATCGCGCTGGCGATCTTCTCGCGCGGCATGCTGCGGCTGTTCGCGGTGGCCATCGGCGCGGCCGTCGGCTGGGTCATGGCGGCGCAGCTCGGCGTCGCGCCGGAGCCGAGCCCGAGCTTCGCCACCCTGCCCTATGTCGACCTGCCGCGCCTCGGCTGGCCGGGCATCAGCTTCTTCTCCTGGGCGCTCATTCCGGCCGCCATCATCACCGGCGTGCTCTCCGCCGTCGACATGGTGGGAACCGTGGTGTCGATGCAGCGCATGGACGACGCCGACTGGCGCCGCGCCGATCTCGACCAGGCGGGCCGGGCGATTCAGGCCAACACGCTCGCCGACATGGGCACCGCCGTGACGGGCGGCTTTGCCAGCGCCTCGTCCTCGGCGGCGGTCGGCGTCGCCTTCGCTACCGGCACCACGGCCTGGCGGGTGGGCGCCGTCTCCGGAATCCTGATCATACTGGCCGCCTTCTCGCCGCGCCTCATCGGCGTGCTCACCATCATCCCCGCGCCTGTTATCGGCGCGATCCTGATCTATGCCGCCGCCTTCCTCACCGTCGCGGGCATGGAGCTGATCCTGTCCCGCCGGCTCAGCGACCGGCGCATCTTCACCGTGGGCCTGGCCATCCTCACCGGCATCGCCGTGGCGATCCTGCCGGATCTCGTCCGCCTTACCCCGGACTGGGCGCAGCCGATCCTCGAATCGCCGCTCTCCATCGCCACCGCCGTCGCCATCGTGCTCAACCTCATCTTCCGCATCGGCATCCGCCAGGAAGCCACGCGCGCCGTCACGGCGGAGGAGAACCCGTTCACCGTCGCCACCGAGTTCCTCGAACATCAGGGCGACCTCTGGGGCGCGCGCCGCGACGTGATCGCCGCCGCCATCCCGGTGGTGGCGGAGGGCGTGGAGATGCTGCTGGACACCGGCGTCGCGCCGGGCAAGCTGGAAATGCGGGCGCATTTCGACGAGGAGAATTTCGACGTCGCCTTGATCTATGAGGGCGAGCCGATCGCCATCCCCACCCATCGCCCCTCGCCGGAAGACCTGCTGGGCGACGCGCAGGCGGTGGCACGCTTCGTCGGCTACATGCTGAGCAAGCGCGCCGACAAGCTCAATGTCGGCACGGACGGCACCCGCCAGAAGCTGACCCTGCGCTTCGAGCACTGACAACGCCGGCACGGCCCCGCGCACGGGCCCTGCCCCCGCCGGGCCCTGCGCTTGCGCGGTTTTGGCTTTGCCGATACTCCTTGGCCGTCCTCGCGCGGGCGGGCTGGCGGGCGCTCGGCAGCGCCGCCATCCCGACGATGCCGCCGCCACGATTCCGCCGCCGAGATTTGCCGCCGAGATTTTCGCCGCCAAGCCGAATTCGGGAGCCAGGCCTTGATACATATCGACCGCATCGTCGCGGGCACCATCGTCGTCACCGCCGTCAAGGGACGGCTCGACAGTTCCTCCTCGCCGAAGCTGGAGGAATTCCTCGCCGGCGCCCCCAGTGAGGGCACCCTGCTGCTCGATTTCGCCGAGCTCACCTATATCAGCTCGGCCGGCCTGCGTGTCGTGCTCAAGGCGACCAAGATGGTCCGCGGTGCCGGCGGCACGCTCGCGGTGTGCGGCCTCATCCCGCAGGTGCATGAGGTGTTCGACGTCAGTGGCTTCTCCTCGCTGATCCCCATCCATCCCAGCCGCGAGGCTGCCCTCGCCACCATGACCTGACAATCCCGGCAAACCCGGCGGAGCGGGCGATGACCGACACCGAGCTCGATCTGCGCCTGCCCAACGATCTGGCCGAGCTCGACGCGCTCAGTTCGCGGATCGAGGCCTTCATGGAAGCGGCCGGCATCGCCCCCACCCCGGCCTACCGGCTGCAGCTGGCGGTGGACGAGTTCTTCAACAACGCCGTCGATTACGGCTACCCCGACGGTCGGGCCGGCGAGATCGGCATCGAGGTGCGGCGGGAGGGCGACCGGCTCCATCTGGTCTTCAGCGACGATGGCGACCCGTTCGACCCCTTCGCCGCCCCCGCGCCCGACCTTGAGGGCGCGCTTGAGGAACGCCGCGTCGGCGGGCTCGGCGTGCATCTCGTCCGCACCCTGTGCGACAGCTTCGCCTATGCGCGGGAGAACGACCGCAACGTGAAGCGCCTCACCTTCACTCTGGCCGGCTAAGCCTCGGGTCGGAGGCTTTCACGCGGCGCGCTGGGCGCGCTGCACCTGGGTCAGCCCGTTCACCAGCCGCCGCGCCAGCCAGACAATGCGCTCGAACAGCACCGTCATGCGGAACAGCGCGTTCTGCTCTTCGGCGGTCAACTCGCTCTGCGCGGAGAGGCGCTGGCGCAGATCCTCCATCAGCCGGTCGCGATGGCCGAGCAAGGCGAGCACCAGCTCCGGCTCCTCCGCCCCCAGGCTGTCGGCATGGTCGGCCACCGCGCTCAGCAGCAGGTGCAGCGCCTCGTTCAGCCGCTGCGCGGTCGGCACGGCGCGCACATGGGCGGCCTCCTGGGCATAATCGGCCAGCGCCTCGTGCAGCGCGCCGGCATTGTTGGCCGCGTCGTCCAGCAGCAGCGCCACCGCCACTTGGTCGCGGGCCAGCGGCGCGTCGAGCAGCGAGGCGAGATAGGCGCGGGTGGTCTCGGTCAAGGTCGCCCCGGCGGCGCGCAACACGGCGGCCGAGGGGGCGGCGGGGTCGCCCTCCTCGCGCACATGCTCGATCATCTGCGGCAGCCGGCCACTGAGGCGCGCCACCTCGCGCGTCGAAAGGTCGAGCGCGGCCTCGGTATCCCCCAGCGCCTCGCGCAAGAGGAAGGCGGGCTGGGAGAGCGTCTCGACCGCGTTCATCGGCAGCAGCCGCGCCACGATGCGGCGGGTCGGCGGCTCCAGCAGGGCGGAAATCAGCGCGCCGCCGATCTGCGCGCCGAGAAAGATCAGCGCCAGCGCCGCGCCGACATCGCCCTGCCCCGGGTCGAAAAGGTCGGCGGCGAGATCGGGACGCCAGGCCATGGCGAGGGCGAGTGCCACCAGCAGCAGCGAGCCGGCGCCCTTCTGCACCACCTGCAGCGCGAACACGACCCGGCCCGGCCGGGTCTCGCCGGGGAT
>JAESFV010000333.1_pt1 | contig 23321 bp, 11 predicted proteins | sample 9269471 | NCBI WGS metagenome assembly JAESFV01 (sample SAMN14502647, study PRJNA617108) | algae metagenome | isolation source: Symplocastrum torsivum CPER-KK1 and co-occurring heterotrophs from... | place: USA: Central Plains Experimental Range, Colorado | collected 2001-01-01
CGTCGTCGGGAACGAAGCTGTCGATACCACCCGGATTGCCGGGGCCATCGCCGATGATAGCGTCAGCAGAGCCGCTAAAGTCGAAGGTTGTGGTCAGCGGGCTGACGATCTCGTCGACCTGCGAGGGCTGGCCATCAAACACCACGTTCAGCTTCTCGAGCGCCGCCGGATCACCGCCGCCGAACAGGCCGCCGCCAACGTCGCTTTCGGCATCCTGGGAGATGATGATGGACCCGCCATTCATCTCGTTGACGATGACATCCAACTCATCGTTAGCGCCGTTCAACGCCTGGATGTCAAAGTCGATTTGGGTGCTGGTGCCCGCGACCGGATCTGTGATCTTGACCTCGCCCCCGGCATTTTGCCAGTCGCGCAGCATGATATCGGTGTTGGAGTTACGAAGCTCCACATCTACGACATCCTGATGAAAGGTCATGTCGACCGCCACGTGGGCTGCGGCCGATACCAGAGCGTTCGTGACTACGAGCTTCTCGATGTTATCGGTGAAGACGTTGGCAACCACCTGGTTAAAGGGTGCCGGAGCAACGACCGAACCGCCGACTGTCAAGGAGAGAGTGTCGGTTCCTTCGGCGCCGTCGAGGATGTCGTTAATCGCGGTACCGCCGTAGGTTACAGGGGCGGCGAGAAAGAACTGATTGGCTTCCACGGTGCCAATAAACGTATCGTCGTTTACGGTTGCGCCATTCGTTTTGTCAATGACCTGGACGCCAGTCTGGAGCACAATGGTATTGCCCGGCTCTGGATCAACATCGTTCACGTTGATCGTGATCGTCTCCTGATAGGCATTGCCAAACTGGTCAACGACCTTGACGGTTAGTTGGTGACTGGTCTGGATTTCGAAATCGAGGGACTCCCCGGCCTTCAACCGCACCTGGCCGTTGCCGAATACATCGAACTTGCCGCTCGGGTCGTTTACCAGCGAGAAGGTGAAGGTGTCGCCCGCATCCGGGTCAACCGCGGTCAGCGTCGTGATCAGAGAGCCGCCGGGCGCGTCTTCCGCGATGGAAGCGCCATTCGGCAGGATGTCGGTCGGAGCGACGTTATTCAGATTGGTCTGGAAGTCAGTCGGATCGACCGCGGCATCCTGCAGGAAGGCGTCGATCGGCCCTTGAAACTTGTTCACCACGTCAGCGCGGGCGAGGATCTGCGCAACAATGGTGACTTGCTTTTGCGACAGAAGAGCCGCTTCGTCGGCAGCAGAAAGCGTGATGCCAAGCTTGGACTCCATCAGGTTGATGAGTGCCTGCTTGTCAATCTTTTTGGGGTTGTCGACGTTAAACGCAGCTTTCAGCTCGTTTTGAATGAGCTTGGTCTTCGTATTTTCCTTGATGATACCGTTCTTCAGCTTCAGCGTATTCATCGCCGTCAAGAGGCTGGCTTCGCTATTCGCTGCGAAGCCGAACAAACCCTGGTGGACTAGAACCGCGTACGACCCCTGCTGGTAACTGGCTGGATACGGAATGGCCATCTGAAGCTCCCTGGACTTTAAGCAACCCGAAGGTCGCTGAACAGAACCTTTGTTAAGGGGTCCATGCCCCCAATGAGATGTCTATACAGTAAATTCCATACACGACGCAACCCATAATTAACAAAAAAGAAACCCAAGGCATTCTTTTCCATATCTCATGAGTCGCCATATTTTGGGTATGGTCTCCATAATGAGTTGATAATCCACCCAAAGTTGTTTTAAATCGTAGCCATCGTGAACAGAATGCCGCGCTGAAGGGTCGCTCATTTCCATGGTCGCCGGTCCGAATCCGCTTGAAGTCGCGATGAAGAACTTCAGGCCAGCGCTTTATTCGACGCTGTTCTTCAGTTTTTTTGTCAATCTTCTGATGTTCGTCGGCCCGCTTTACATGCTTCAAATCTACGATCGCGTGCTGACGAGTCGCAGCATTCCAACGTTGATCACGTTGACCGGAATAGCGCTGTTTCTGCTGACTTGTTACGGTGTGCTGGAATTCATCAGGTCAAGAGTCCTGGTGCGCGCGGGAATCCGGTTCGATCAAGCGCTGTCCGAGCCGCTTTTCAAACGCTCGCTGAAGGCAGCCGTCAGCAGCCGCAGCAACGGTTCCGCGCAGTCCTTAAGAGATATGGATTCCATCCGGGAGTTCTGGACCGGCCAGGGAATCATTACCTTTTGCGACGCGCCATGGTTTCCGGTCTTCGTGGCGATATGCTTCTTAATGCACTTCTACCTCGGCGTGGTCGCATTGGGCGGCGCGATCATTCTGTTCGTCCTCGCGCTGGTGAACGAACTTATTACGCGCCGGCAGTTGGAATCTGCCGGCCGAGCTGCGATCGAGGCCAACGGCAACGTCGGAGCATCGTTCCGAAACGCCGAAGTAATTCAGGCACTTGGCATGCACAGTGCTGTGCATGATCTGTGGAAGGAGCGACACAAAGACGTCCTGAGCTGGCAGGCAAACGCCAGCGACCGCGCCGGTGCCATCGTTGCTGGTTCGAAGTCGGTCCGGCAAGCGCTGCAGGTCGCTATTTTGGGTGTAGGCGGGTATCTCGTCATCCAGCAGCAGCTTTCGGCTGGTCTGATGATTGCCGCGTCCATCATGATGGGCCGGGCGCTGGCGCCCGTTGAGCAAGCAGTCGGTCAATGGAAGAGCTTCAACGCGGCGCGCTCAGCCTATGCACGCCTCAAAGCCATGCTCGACACCGTTCCCGGCGATCCAGATCGAATGTTGCTTCCGCGTCCGGAGGGGCACCTGAAGGCGGAAGCTATGTTTGCAAAGACTATCGACGGATCGGGCGCGATCTTGAAAAATGTGTCTTTCGACATTCAGCCGGGTACCTTGGTTGCCGTTATCGGGCCCAGCGCGGCAGGCAAATCGACCCTTGCCCGATGCATGGTCGGAGCCTGGCCGGTGGCGCAAGGTGCTCTCCGCATCGACGGGAGCGAAATCCAGCACTGGGATCCGGAGCTTCTTGGTACTCATATCGGATATCTGGCCCAGGACGTTGAGCTGTTCAGTGGAACGATTGCGCAAAACATTGCCAGGCTCGGCGCAGTCGATGAAAGCAAGGTATTGGAAGCAGCCCAGTTGGCGGGCGTCCATCATCTCGTCCAGCAACTTCCGAAAGGATATGACACCCGCATTGGCGATGGCGGTGTGGGGCTTTCGGGCGGACAAAGCCAGCGCATCGGATTGGCCAGAGCACTATATGGCAACCCCGCTTTGATCGTGCTGGACGAACCGAATGCGAACCTTGATTCCAGTGGGGAAGAGGCGCTGGTGGAAGCCCTCAAGAAGCTCAAAGCAGCAGGCAAAACCATTATTGTCATCACGCACAAACCGCAACTTCTGACCGTAGTCGACCGCATTATTGTGCTTCATGAGGGCGCGGTCCGCCTTGATGGTCCGCGCGATGAGGTCCTGACGAAGTTAATGGGCCCGAAAGTGGTTCCGACCAACCAACAACAGCCACCGGCCATCAAGAAACCTCCGATCCAACCGGCATACGGGGCGGAAGCTCCCGCGTCGCAAGGGTAAACAAGAGAAATTCCAGTTCTGAAGGCCATGACCATGTCCAAAATTGCTCCGCCTCCGCCCACCAACGACCGGGCCTTCTTGATTGCGGGCTACGCCACCGTGGGCATATTGTTTGGTGGCCTCGGGACTTGGGCTGCGGTCGCCAATGTCAGCAGCGCCGCAGTGGCACCCGGCTTGGTGAGCGTTGAGACCAACCGCAAAGCCGTGCAGCATTACGAGGGCGGTATTGTCGATGACATCCTGGTTCGCGAGAACCAGCGCGTGTCGCAAGGCGATGTTCTGGTTCGTTTGCGCCCCACGCAGGCCACTGCCAACGCAGAGATTTTCGTAAGGCAGCTTGATGCAACGCTGGCACTCGAGGCTCGACTCGCAGCAGAGCGCGATCAACTCCCCAGTATCATTTTTCCTCAACGACTTCTGGATCGTCGCGGGGCGGAGGGAGTTCAACGCATCATGGACGACCAAGTCACCCAATTCAAAGAGCGCCGCGGGTCGGTCGATAGCCAGATTCAGATTCTGCAAGCGCGTATCGATCAGACCTCAAAAGAGATCCAGGGGCTGGAGGCACAGGAAGTAGCGGTCCGCCGGCAACTGGATAGTCTCCAGGAGGAGGTGGATCGTGTGCGCCCGGTCGCGGAAAAAGGCTTCTTCCCGTTCAACCGCCTGATGGCGATGGAGCGTGACATCTCGAACATGACCGGGCGCCAGGGTCAGCTCAAGGCTGATATTTCCAAGGCGCACGAGGTCATCTCTGAAACACGCCTTCAGATCATCCAGATACGCCAGAAATTTTCGGAAGACGTCCTGCAACGTCTGCAGGAAACACGGGCGCAGATTGGCGACCTTGAGGAAAAATCGCGCGTTGCCCAGGACGTGCTTCAGCGGATCGACGTGCGGGCGTCACAGGCCGGAGTGGTTCAGAACATCAAGGTTCATACGCAGGGAGGGGTCATCCGCGCCGGCGATACCATCATGGAAATCGTACCAATTGGCGATACGCTGAATATTCAGGCCCGGGTCTCTCCGCTCGATATCAATTATGTTGTCCCGGGACTCGAAGCAGAGGTGAAATTTCCCTCATTCAGGTCACGCAACCTGCCGCTGATGTTCGGTTCGGTCAAGACCGTTGGCGCAGATGCTCTTTTTGATGAGGCGTCAAAACAATCCTACTATCTTGCAATTATCGAGGTTCGCCAGGATACGATCCCTGAGTTTTATCGAGAGCGCATGACCGCGGGTATGCCGGCTGACGTGATGATTAATCTCGGCGATCGCACGGTGCTTGATTATCTTACAAGCCCGTTGGTCGATGGCCTTGCAAAGTCGTTCCGGGAAAAATGATCAGAGCGACAGGAAAATTGCTATCCGCCCTCAGGCAACAGGCAAATTGTTATCCGCCCTCGCTCAATACACCGGCGCTACCGCGCGGCGATGCTTTTGACCAGCGCGATGACATTGTTTTTGACGTCGTCTTCCTTGATCTGATTAAACGCGCTCAACAATTCCATCGCTTGAGACAGGCTACCGTCGCCGCTCTCCGATACGCTGGGAGGGGCGCGCCGTGAGTTTCCATTCGGGATGGCGATCATCTTCTCCGAGCTGGCGACGAAGTATTCGAAATCGCAATTCACGATTCGTGCGAGATCGCGCAGCCGGGACGCGCTGACGCGATTAAGTCCGCGTTCGTACCGTTGCAGCATTTGCACCGAGAGATTGAGTTGCCTGGCCAGCTCAATTTGAGACATCCCGCTGTTAATGCGGGCCATTTTGATACGTCGGCCAATGACAGTGTCGAGCTCATTCAGCGAGCGTGCTGATGTCACCTTTTGATCCTGTAGGTTCGAAGCTTTAGCCATGGATGAGTACGTTATGTATATATTTTACGTTTAAAGCAAGGCGGGGAACCGTTACCTTTAGGTAAGTTTCCGAGCCCATATTGCGCATAAATATACCTATGGTAATGTTTCGCCTAATTTCCGTCAGCGGGCATTGTTTGGGCGAGGTTCGATGAGTGGGTCAGCTTTGGTCCGATTGGCGGAAAAATTTTTGGCCGCTCTGTCCGAGTACCAGAATTTTGTGGCGCTTTGCTCTGAGCTCGAACAGGCGACAGCAAAGTTGGCGGAGCAACGAAGCGCCCGCGGAAACGGTGCTTACTTCGCCGAACTTGAGAGGGCCGAGCAGGAGACAGGGCTTTCGGCTCATGAACAACGTCTGTCGGACCTGATTCGGGAATTGGATGCATTGGCTTCAGAGATGATCCAGCACAAGCCCAAAACCCTGGAAGAGTTTGGCGCACTGGCAGTGCTGACCGCCTGGGCTGAAAATGAAAGCTCGGACGCAATGCCGACGTGGCAGCCCAAGTGGCAAGTCGATCTCAAAGAGGCGGTCCTCCGCTTCGCGAGAACATGACCGACGTTACAGCCATACAAGTGCGGTGAGGCTCATAATGCGTGAAGCCCTCATTCAGCTATGGACAGATCACGGCGTCAGCAGCGCGACGATCCTGGCCGTGGCGTTGTGTGGCTTCGTGATGGTTTTTCGCGAGATGCAGGCACAACGAGCCGCTGCGATCCATGTAGAAAACTTTATCTGGGACGCAGCGCGAGTCGAGCAATTCCTGTCATGGAGAAAAGCGGGTCTCGTAGAGGAAGACTCGCGCGATAGCCGCGCCGATATTTTCAAACCCGTGCCTCGCGTCCGCGAGGTGAGCGAGGCTGACTTGATTTTTTTTGATACGCTTGAGCTCCGCCATCTTCAGGCAAAGGAGGTTGAAGCGATCCTGCACGGGCAAAAGTGCGACAGGGGTCTTTTGAAGGCCATGAAGGTGATCGAAGCGAGCATTGATCGAAGGTCTTGGCGAATGTCCAATAACAAGCCTACGCCGGGGCTAACGGGATCCTCGCGGGGCGGCCAGTTGGCGCATGATGTCCACGTCGCTCCCTCCGGACGGGAGTTCGATATCCTGTCGGGGCCGATCCTCGACATGAGATCGAGCAAAGTATCGGATCTGGTACCAGACGGCGTTTCCGAATTGTTTCGCGTAGACAACAGCCCTCCGGCCGAACCATCCGACGAACCGGCGAGCGACCCTTACATGCAAGCACTCGGTACCCACTTCGCCCGGGTCGCCAATTCAAGAGGCTCGATGGTTCAAACGGAAATGCGCGACGGGTTTGTCTAGCCGGTACGCGATCGCTCGTGCGTGAACGTGAAGAAGGTGGTCTGCAAATTGAGAAGGAATGTCGGTTGCGGCATCATGCTTTCGAACACGGCTTCGGTTGCTGGTGGGTTAAGTGCTGCGGCTAACGAGTGATACAAGCGCTTTGGAGAGACCATGAGCGGAGCCAGAAGTTTGACCTCGATCGATCGCTCAGTTGCTGAGCGCCTCAAGACTGCGCGGCTGGAAAGCGGCGTGACGCAGGAGCATACAGCGCGTGTTCTTGGGGTTAGCTTTCAGCAAGTTCAGAAATATGAGAGCGGTGCCAATCGAATCAGCGCTGGAAGGCTGCTTCAGCTCTCACATCTATACAAAAAGCCCTTAGATTGGTTTTTTGACGATACGCCCACCCTTGCAAAGACCCCCGTCCGTCGGAGAGTGCGTTCCCAGGATCGGATGGCAACGCGCGCGCTCTAAAAGCGGTTTTTGCTTGATGCATCCCCTCGCAGGGGTGATCCGAGCCGCGATCACAAGCCCGCGACTCGACTTGGGGAGGTCAATATCGTATCGCGGCCACCGACGGTTGTGTAAATCGCGTGTGTTCAACGGCACACCGCGACGGAATAGCGAAGGTTGCCATAATTGACCATTTGACTTCCCGAGGGTAATAATATGAGCACCCTAGGGACTGGACAATGCTCCAGATTTTTGACCGGAGTACCGCTTCGGACGCGGAAACCTTTTCCGCGGAGATCGATTCAGTTGCGGTGACGGTCCCCGACGCAGAGCTTTTGTTTCGCGGCGAGTACCATCGAGTCGGGAGCAACGGGCTCAAAATTGTCGGCGAAGACGGAAAGTCTTTTTTCATCGCCGATTACTTCGTCAAGCAACCGTATTTGATGTCACCAGAGGGCGCGACGCTAAGCGCCCAGGTTGTCGAAGCCCTGGCCGGCCCCTTGGCGCCGGGTCAGTTTGCTCAGGCGAGTGGACCAGGTGCTGCCCCGGCGCCGGTCATAGGACGGGTCGATGCAGTCGCCGGCTCGGCCACGGTTGTCCGCAACGGTGTGACTGTTTCGCTGAATGTCGGCGATAATGTGCGCCAAGGAGACGTCGTCCAGACCTCCGGCAGTTCCTCAGTCGCGATCGTTTTTGCCGATGGGAGCACATTCAGCCTGAGCGCGAACGCGCGCATGGTGCTGGACAGCTTTGTGTTCAATGCGGGCGGCACCGGAAATGCGGCGGCGATCAGCCTGGTGCAAGGTGCCGTTAGCTTCATTGCCGGGCAAGTGGCAAAGACCGGCGATATGCGGGTGGAGACCCCGGTTGCCACGCTGGGCATTCGCGGCACAGCTGTGCTCGTGGAGATCTCGGCGAACGATGGACGCACGAGATTTTCGGTCATGGTCGAACCCGACGGCTCGACCGGGGCTTTCAACGTTTACAACAAGACGACAGGTGCGCTGATCGCCACCGTCAACAATTCGCAAATCGCCTGGGTGGTCTCGCCAGTTGGTCCACTGCAGATCATCGCCCAGCAAGAACAGAAAACGCCAACACAGCTCCAGCAGGAACTGGGAATCGTCCAGCAGATCTTCACAATCTTCAACAATAACCAGCAGAACCCCTTCGTGCCGCAGGATTCGCCGGAACGGAGAGGGGACAACCCAAACAAAATTCAAACGGCGCAGGGCGGAGGGAGTTCGGGTGAGGCTCTCTCGGTTTCGGTGCAGATCCCCGGTGCCAACTCTTCGGCAGATGGTGGTTTTGTAACGGCAACGGTAACCCTCAATCCGATCGTGTCGGGACCGACGAGTCTGCCGAGCACGGCCGTGACGACACCCGCGGCGGGCAGCACGGCCCCACAACCCACCGAGGGCGGTTCCGGCAACCCGTTTGATTTCAGCAAGGCGAAAACGGGTCAGGTCATCACCGGTTCCGATGCAGACGATCTGATTATAGGCTCCGGCTTCGATGACACGATCGATGCGGCTGCCGGGAACGACCTCGTGATGGGCGGCGCTGGAAACGACGAAATCATTGCAGGTCATGGTGAGGGAGACGATCGCTATGATGGTGGTGTCGGGACCGACACCGTCAGCTTCATCAGCGCAAATGGTGTCGTGTTCCACCTCAATGAGTCGGTGCTAGCGAACGGAGATAAGCTTAGCCGGGCGCAGAGCTTTTTTACAGGAAGCGACGCCTTCACGAATATCGAGAGCATTGTCGCAAGTCCAGGCAATGACCTGTTTTACGTCCATATGGACGGGAACTGGTCGATTGACGCCCTCGCAGGGTTTGACACGCTAAGCTTTGCCAATCGCAGCGAGGGTCTTGTTATCAGTCTGGGGGCTGGCGGCTCGACTGGCGTCGCGGGGACGGCCACCTCAACCCAGCTCGGAACGGTTGGCTTTGTGAATATTGAGAGCATCGTGGGATCGTCCGGAAACGATGCGTTTGTTGTGAACGATCTGCCCGAATGGGTGGCGGTCGGGGGAGAGCCGATATGGATTGTCGACGGGGGTGACGGCACAGACGATCTGCGGGTGATCGGTTCGAACGGCCTAACCTATAACCTTGATCCCGATCCGTCCGGCGCGTCGCAGCCGACCATTGACCTGCCAAACGGCCAGCTCCGGTTTTCTGGTTTCGAAAGCATTATAGCCGGGGCGGGGCATGACACGTTTGTCTTTCGCGATTTGTCTACGCCAGTCATTGATGCGGGCGCCGGCACCGATACGCTTCGGCTGGTCGACGGACTCGACATCCTGGATCTGTCAGCTGGCCCCAGCATCGCAGATTTCGAAATTCTGGACCTCGCAGCAGACAGCACCAGCAATACAATCCATTTTGATCTGACGGACTTCGGCCGGATCGGAAGCCTGCCGCTGCGGATTCGTGGCAACGAGGATGACGTTATCAAGTTTACCAACACTGCTGACTTGGATGCCGAGATTGTCCGGGTCCAGAGCAATGTCCTCTCCGAAACAGCGTTCAGCGACGGATTGACCGACGGTGTCCGGTTCGATGTCTATCGCGTGTCTGCAGGAACGGATCAGCACCTGGTCTATATTCAGCGCGGTGTGCAGGTGGGCACGCCGGTCGGGGCGAACGACGACCAGGGGACAATGGGCGAAAAGCAGAACGCCCAATTCGATGTGCTTGCCAATGACACCGGCGGCATTTTGGCAACGTTGACGGCGCTTGATGTCGTATCGGTTGTCGGCCCGCCGGGGACCGCTCTCGGCACCCCATCCATCACGATTGCCGATAACAAGATCAGTATTGCGCCCGGAACGGCCTTCAATGCCTTGGCACCAGGGCAGGTCGCTACTATCACCATCGATTATACAATGCAGAACGGAATCGGCGAGGTTTCGTCTGCGACTGCTACTATCACGATCATTGGTGCAAACGATCCACCCGTCGTTTCAGGTGCGGTTACCGGTCAGGCAGTTGAGGACGGGCCTGACGTAACCCTGAACGGGCTTTCCAATGCGTCAGACGCAGATGGAAACCCCTTGGGTCTGATCGTAGTGCTCAACAATCTGCCCGAGGGGGTTACCTATAACAGCACCACCCAATCGTTTACGCTTGATCCGGGACACGCTGCGTATCAATCGCTAGCCGCGGGGCAGCAGACCGTTTTGCAAGTCAACTATCAGGTATTTGATGGCGTAGTCTCCACTCCGGCAGCCGTTTCGTGGACGGTGGTTGGGACAAACGACGTCCCCGTCCTGGCGACGCCGATTGCCGATCAATCTGTGACCGAAGACACTCCGTGGAGCTTCACGGTGCCGAGGGATGCGATTGTCGACGTGGATGGTGATCCGCTCACCTACACCGCATCGCTCGGTGATGGCTCGGCGCTTCCCTCATGGTTGACATTCAATGCGGCGACCCGAACGTTCTCTGGCACGCCTCCCACAAATTTCTATGGCGAATTGGAGTTGAAAGTAACGGCTACGGACGCGATTGCAGCCGTGTCGGACGTCTTCACGCTTTCCATCACCGCGGTCAACGATGGACCCGTCGCTCCGGACGTTGTGCTCAAGGCCAACGCGCTCGGGAATGGTGGCTTCGAGCTTGCCCCGGACTTCGCAGGCTGGATTGTCGATAGTCAGCCATCGGGGCTTGACGATTTGTACAGCAGCACTGTCGTAATTGATCGTACGGGGACGATTTTCGACGACGACTATGCAGTTGCCGTCCTCAGCTTCAGTGGAACGGTTCCAGTTCGAGGTGGCACAGGTTCGGGTCCGTCGATCACGAGCGAGGTGTTCACGGGTATCGCTGGTGATCAAATTAAGTACGTTTACCAACTGTCAAGCAGCAGTAGCGCCAGTCAAAGCGACAAGGGCATTGTCGTCGGCCGCATCATTGATGCGTCGACTGGCTTGGCGGTGCAGACGATCCAGAATGAAGCTTTGCTGGGACAGTCGACCGGTCCGGTTATGTTGGAGGTGCCGCTTCAATATAGCGGCCAGTTCCGGATAGAGTTTGAGGTGCAGTCCCAGGATGCCACACTTGGCTTTGTTGTGGGCGCGCGACTAGACTTAGGATTTGCGGGAATCCTGAGTACAGGCGTTTCCGAGGATGACGCATTCAATTTTGATCAGTCAGCCTTCATTGCCGGAGCGACCGATGCCGAGGGCGACCTTATTTTCCTCGATTCGGTAACACAAAGCGCCTATGGCGCTAGCGTAACGCTTAACCCTGATGGCACCGTAACTTATGATCCGACCGCGTCTGCGAGTCTCCAGGCGCTGAATGCCGGGCAGACAATCGAGGACAGTTTTGAGTTTACGTTGCGCGATGAGCACGGCGCCATCTCCAACATCGCAACTGCGCGGTTGATTGTCTATGGCGCGAACGAGTTTTCGATCTAGGGAGTGCGGTCGCCAGGTTTTGAGGGTGTCCGAAAGGCGCGTTCTGAAATGGCAGATATAGCGCACGGCTGTCTCTGTTGCGCGAGAGCTCTACTCACCTATGACCGGAGGTTATCCGTCGCAATGGCTTTCGGAATGCTATGGCGGGCAATTCTACTGCTCGGAATGTTTGCCGGAACGGCGATCGCGGAGGACCAGCCTGCGGAATCGCGGTTTGCCGGGAAGCCGGCCCAGGACATTCGCATCGGCGTCTTTGCCACGGTCAAAAAGGATTGCACGCCCGGTCCTTTGCCAACCGTCAAATTGCATCAGGCCCCGCGGAATGGCGTCGTGGTCGTGAAGCGCGGTCGGGTGAGGGCAACCAATTTCAAGAACTGCCTTGCAATCGAGGTTCCGGCCTTTATTGCGTTCTACAAATCACGGCCGGATTTCAAAGGCGAGGAAGAGCTCGAGCTTGAGGTAATCGGCGCTAACGGCAAATCCCGCATCCAAAAGGTCCGTGTGAACGTCAATGGAAGCCCGGATCAGCCAGATCTGCAGCGTCCGTCACGACAACAAATCTGAACAAAGTCCCGCCTGCTACACCTGATTACGCTGCTCATGTCCCCATCCTCGCCAGGGGATTGCCAACGCGTTCGGCGCTTGTTCGGCTTTGATTCACGCAGAGTCTGACTAGAAAGATAATTCAACCCTATTGATTTTAGATTTCGGGTTAGAGTGTCGAGTCGGTGACGCTCTTGTGAGCCATCAGTGAAAGGCTTTGAGAGGGGTTTGACTGAAACCAGCCGGCGTCTCAATTGGTTGCGAGGCTATCCGCTGAGGTCGACGTCGGCGGTGCCATCGCTGGAACACCGTTTGACCACAATACTCATAGCGTTCCCGGTATCGTCGCGGACGATTTTCGCTTGGGCTGCAGAGAACGCGACTTCGATAAGGCCCGGGTCAGCGTTTATGGTTCCACAGCATTCGTTCAAGCCGTAGCTCTCGGTAACCGCTAACTCGTATCGAACGGGCCCCGATATGTGCCCGACCTTCAAAGTCCCCGTACCTGACAAACTCCGAGCGCGTTCCATCCCGATCACCTCGCGAGACCCATGAGGCCACCAACCCAGGGGGGACTTGGGCTGGCGGCCTCGACTAGGTTGCCCCTGGGGTAAGGGGACACGGGGGTCTGCACACCTCTTCGGGGGTGTACAGTAAACTTGTAACACCTCATTAAGGTGTCGTCAACCAAACCTAATATGGGGTTAACGGTAGCGCCGTCCTACATATGCGTGCCGAGTGCTGTGACGATGTCCAAACCAGTTGCGTGCCCTTCGGCGCCCGAGGCGGTGGACGTCCGCGGCAGGGGACCCGCCTGGCTTGGCGGCTGGATCCGCCGCCGCGATGCTGCCGCGGAACCTCCTTAAATTGGTATCCGGCCGGTTTGTCCGCTAAGAGATCGGCCGACTAGCCACGCGTAAAGGATGCGGATCAGGACGAATGTCGGAATTTCGGACTTATTGTCTGACGGCTGCGAGGAATTTTGAAGCGCTGACAGACCTTGAGAATGTCGTGCAAATGGCGATTAACGGGATCACAGACGCATTCAGGCATGGCAATAAGGTCATGTTTTGCGGAAATGGCGGGTCGGCAGCGGATGCGCAGCATCTCGCCGCCGAATTGGTAGGGCGCTACCGGATGGAGCGGGCGCCGCTGCCGGCGCTGGCGCTGACGGTGGATACATCGGCCCTGACCGCCATTGCCAACGACTATTCATTCGATGAAGTGTTCTCGCGCCAGGTGCATGGGATCGGGAAAGCGGGGGACATCCTTGTTGCCATTTCCACCAGCGGTAACAGCAAGAACGTGCTGCGGGCGATCGAGGCTGCCCGAGCCCGTTCCGTCAGGACCATCGGGCTTACCGGCCAATCCGGCGGCATGATGCGGCAACTGTGCGACATCTGCATCTGTGTGCCATCGGACCTCACCAACCATATTCAGGAAATGCATATCGCGGTCGGTCACATCATCTGCGGCGCGGTCGAGCGACGGATGAGTGACGCGCGGCAGTCGGAATCGTGATCGCCAAACACGCACGCGCCTCAGAGATCAACTATTGAAGATTTGAGACAGCGTCGCCTTTTTCGCGCCGCGGAGTCGCCGTCCTTTCCATCTGTCGGGCGCAGACGATTCAGCTTTCATCGAGGGATAGAAGCGTCGCTACCGCGATTTCAGATCCATTCGGGATGTCCCGACACGCGGTGAACGAACGGTGTCTGCGAGCCGCGTTTCTGAGCGTGGTTTCGACGTCTTCGCCTCCCGCTGTCCTCACCCTCTGCGGGAGCGTTAACCAAATATCCCCCGGTGGAGGAGGCGCGGCCTCGCCTGGGCGACTTCACAAAGTCTCAGGGTTATCGAGACCTTTACATACCGCAGCACGTAGCGGGAGCTTTGCACGATCTGTTTCGGTGAAGTCTGCCGCACAAGTCGCAACCTCGCAGCGTTGCAACGGGCGCAAATCATCAAGGGAAATGCTTAGTAAAGGCGCGCTTTGTAAAACTTTTATCGAGCCGCTTAAGTGCTGGTTCACCGCGAAAAATCAAACGCATTCTCCGTAACCACTCTATCAAGCTTCGCGTGCGATGACCGTCCCAACAAAAAGACCGGGGGCGGTCATGTCGAAGCGTTCGAAGTCTTCGGACTTCGCCAACAAGTTTTTTGATTTTTCTGCGCTGTCGATCAGCACGCAGGGGATCTGGCTCGATTCATCTGCCGCAGATCCGGCAGATGGTCCGATCGATCCCCTGTTCGGGGAGCAGGAAAATCTGTTCAGCAAGGCAAACGGCAGTGCTGATGCGGTCAATATCAATGTCACTCCGGTTTGGAGCCTGGGCTACAGCGGCCGAGGAATCTCAGTCGGAGTGTACGACACGGCGATGGATATCGCTCATGCCGACCTGTCCACCAACGCAGTCCTGAACAAGAAGATCAAGGGCGGGAACGCGACGATCATTTCAGAAACGGGCGACGAACACGCGACAAGCGTAGCGGGAATTATTGCCGCCGCACGAAACGGCGAGGGCGTGGTCGGGATCGCCTATGATGCGAAGATCTCGCCGATCAATATCTTCGATGATTCTCAGCGCGACTCCGCTTATGTCTGGAACGTTCTGAAGCAGCAGTCGCTTTTCCACATCACCAATCATTCATGGAGTTTCACCGGTGCGTTCGCCGCCAATCCGCTTGTTGCGGAATATGCAGCGGCGCTGTCTGGCTTCACCATGGCTGCTGACCTGGGACGCGGGAAGCTCGGTACCATCGCCAATGTTGCGGCCGGAAACTATCGTCAACTCGGACTGAGCACGGAGACCAACGGACTTACGGTTGACCGTCACGTGGTCGTCGTCGGCGCTACGGACCATCTCGGAAGCGTCGCCTATTACTCCAATCCCGGTGCATCGATCCTCGTCGTAGCGCCCTCGAGCGATAGTTACACAGGCATCACCACGACGGATGTAACGGGCCTGCCGGGCTATTCGGCCGACGACTACACCTCAACGTTCGGAGGAACGTCGGCGGCCACCCCGCAGATTGCCGGAATCCAGGCCGCGATGCTTGAGGCCAATCCCGGTCTTGGCTGGCGGGATGTGCAGAAAATTCTGTCGATTTCGGCTAATCATACAGGCTCCGAGATTGGTGCCGGCACCTATCGGTATGAAGCATCGGCCTGGATCGTCAACGCCGCCGGAAACTGGAATGGCGGCGGGCTGCACTTCTCCAACGATTACGGCTTCGGCATGGCCGATGCTTATGCAGCCGTCCTGCTGGCCGAAGACTGGTTCAAGGCGTTTGCCGGGCCGGCCGTCAGCACCAACGAGCTCAGCTCCGCCGGGAGCACATCGGGCTTCTGGATTGTTGGACAGGCGAAGACAACCGATATCCAGATCGAAATCGGTGCCGACCAGACCGTCGAGGCCATGGTTCTGGACCTGAACGACCTGAGATTCAGCGCCAGCCGAAATCTCACTATTGATCTGATCTCCCCAAGCGGAACGGTGTCGCGACTTCTGGACCAGAATGGGCTTGAGGGAGCTGTGATTTCTGGCGGCTGGCAATTGATGTCGCGCGCCTTTCAGGGTGAAAGCGCCGCCGGCACATGGACCATCCGGATCTCCAGCGCGTCCGCGAGCGATGTCGGGAATCTGGGCAACCTGTCCCTGACCGCCTATGGTTCATCAGCCGAGGACAAGTCGGTCTTTTTCTACACGGATGAGTTCAGCAAATACTGGACCGAGGAACGGTCTCTGCTCGACTACCAGTCCGGCCCGGCGACGATCTTTGCGTCACCGGTCACCGGCTCCATTCTGCTCGATCTGCGGAGCGGTACAGGTTTCATAGGCGACAGCCCGATCGCGATTGCGGCGGGAACATATGTGCGGACCGTCATTACGGGCGATGCGGGCAGCGAGTTAACCGCAGGCGATGCCAGCGTGCGGTTCTTTGGCGGCCGCGGCACGGATACCCTGACCGGTGGGGCTGGAAACGATGTCATCGATGGCGGTGACGGTGACGATACGATCGATGGCGGGGCTGGCAACAATGTCCTTTCCGGCGGCGCAGGAGTCGACACACTGAGTTACGCCTCTGCGAGCTCAGGCGTCGCAGCGAGCCTTGCGGCGAAATCGGCGCAGCAGACCGGCGGCGCGGGTGTGAATACGATTTCGGGATTTGAGAATCTGACGGGCTCGTCATTTGCCGATAGCCTCACCGGGGATGCGTCCAACAATGTTCTGGACGCCGGAGACGGCGACGATTTGCTGATCGGGGGTGGCGGCGCCGACAGCTTCATTGGCGGAGCAGGAATCGATACGGTCTCCTACGCGCTGAGCAAGGTCGGCGTTGTCGTGGATCTTGGTGCCGGTACTGCTTCCGGAGGTGAGGCCGAGGGCGATACATTTGAAGGTATCGAGAACGTCATTGGCACAAAGGCTGCCGACTGGATCACCGGTGATGACGGTGGCAATGAGTTGGACGGGGGGGCCGGCAACGACACTCTCTCCGGCGGAGCAGGCAACGACGTCCTCATTGGCGGGGCCGGAGCCGATATTCTCATAGGGGGTCCGGGTAGCGATGCCGTTTCCTACGCGACGAGCCGATCCGGAGTCTTCATCGACCTCGCCCGCGGGATTGGATCGGGCCGCGATGCTCAGGGCGATACATTTGTCGAGATCGAAAATGTCATCGGCACCGACGCTGCCGACACGCTAATCGGCGACGAGGGTGCGAATGAATTATACGGTCTCGCAGGTAACGATCTCCTCATTGGTGGCGGAGGCGCCGACCTTCTGGACGGAGGGATGGGGGTCGACACCGCGTCCTACATCGGCGCGGCCGAGGGCGTAACGGTCAATCTGATGACGGGTACTGCTTCGGACGGCGACCAACTCATCAGCATCGAGAACCTGGTCGGTTCCGATTTCAACGATATCCTGACCGGGGACGACGGCAACAACCGGATCGAGGGCGGCGACGGCGACGACGTCATTTCGGGCGGCATGGGCAACGATACCCTGATCGGCTGGGCCGGGAGCGACACCGTTCTTTATGACGACGCGATCTCCGGGATCGTCGTAAGCCTGGCCCTCACCAAGGCGCAGAATACCGGCGGCGCCGGGACCGACACGTTGTCCGGCTTTGAGAACATCGTCGGTTCTGCATTCGACGACGTTCTGATCGGCAACACGCTGGCGAATGTGCTTGATGGCGGTGCGGGCAATGACGTGCTGATCGGCGGGGCCGGCGCGGACGTCCTGATGGGTGGCGAGGGCGTCGATACTGCGTCCTATGCCGCCGGCAAGATTGGTGTGATCGTCAATCTGCGGACCGGCACCGGGCAGGGGGGTGACGCGGACGGCGATACCCTGATCGGCGTTGAGAACCTTATTGGCTCCGCAGGTACCGATCATTTGCTGGGCGATGCAGGCGACAATATCCTGGATGGCGGGGCCGGCAATGACGTCCTGTTCGGCGACGCAGGTGACGATCTGATGATCGGCGGGGCAGGGGCCGATGTGCTGGACGGCGGCGAAGGCAACGATACCGTGTCGTACCTGACCAGCAAGCGCGGTGTGATCGTGGACCTGGAACTCGGTACAGGTCGCCTGGGTGATGCGGCCGGCGACACTTATCTCAGCATCGAGAATGTGATCGGATCGAACGCCGCGGACGCCATCACCGGTGATGCCTCCGACAATGCCCTATACGGGCTGGCCGGCAACGACGTGCTGCACGGCGGGGCCGGGAACGACGTGTTGGAAGGCGGTGCAGGCTTCGACACCCTGACCGGCGGATCGGATGCGGACGTCTTCTATTTTTCCGACCCCAATTCCGGCGCGGATATTATCACCGATCTTTCGGCCGCTGAGGGTGATCTGATCCGGATTTCGAAGGCCGGGTTCGGTATCAGCACCACCGACTTTTGGAATTTTCTCGATGTTGGTCTGACCGGGAGCGCGAGCGGGCATGGTCAGTTCCTTTTCGATACTGATAGCTCACAATTGTACTGGGATACCGATGGTGCCGGCAGCCAGTCGCCGGCTCTGATCGCTACACTTCTGAACGTCCAGGAATTGACGCTGGCTCACTTCGACTTTGTGTAGTCGAAGCGAGCCGTCGCCAAGGATCGCAGTCCAAGCCTTAGGAGAACAGGAAGTCGGACTGGTTTGCGGTCAACAGGGCGATCGTGGCCTTGTTGATCGTGAGTGTATCGTCGGCGCCGAACGTAATGACGACGCCCTGGGCCGTATCTTCCATCTGCAACGCAGCGAAATCCGCAACGCCGGCTCCGGTCAGGTCGAATATGTCCTGGCCCGCAGCATAGTCGGTGACCGTGTCAGGTCCATATCCGGTGGCGTAGACAAAGGTGTCGTTGCCTGCGCCGCCTGTCAGCATGTCGCTTCCTGCGCCACCCTCCAGGCGATCGTTGCCTGCACCGCCCCGCAGCGTGTCGGCGAAACCGGAGCCTGTGATGGTATCGTTGCCGGCGCCGGCATCGACGATGCCCATATTGACGACGGATGTCAGGGCAGAGAAATCGAAGACATCGTTTCCGACCGATCCCGTGATGCCCTTGCCGGTACCCGCCCATTGCTCAATGGATGAGTTTTCGGCGTGGAAGCCGTTCAGGGTCACGGAGCCGGCAACCTGAACCTTATCCACACCGGTCCCGCCGTTGATGATGTCGGCAGCATCTTCCGTGCTCCTGAGCAGGAAGATGTCATCGCCGTCGCCACCGTTGAGCGTGTCGATCCCCTTGCCGCCGGAGAGCGTGTCGTTACCGTCGCCACCGTTCAGGACGTCGTCGCCGCTGGCCCCGCGGAGCATGTCGGCGAACTGTGTGCCAGTGATGACGTCATTGCCATTGCCACCGTCGACCGGGCCCATGCTGGTGACTTCCTGAAGATTGCTGAAGTCAAAGACGTCGGCAGCTTTGGACCCGATGATGCCGGCACCGTTGCCTTCCCAGCGTTCGATCGAGCTGAACACTGTGTCAAACCCGTTGAGAGTGACGGCCTTGGTGCCCAGGACCCGAATGGTGTCGGTCCCGACATTGCCCTGGATTGTGTCCGCGGCGTTGTCCTTGGCGTTGATCTGGATGATGTCGTCGCCGGCATCCGCATCAATGCTGTCTACGCCCCGGCCGGGGGTGATGATATCGGCTTCCCGAGTTGTGGTATTAGACGGGTTGGTGCTCGGACCCGACACCGGGCTCATCAGGTCGGCCTTGTTCGTGCCTGTAATCGTGTTGCCGGTCACGTCCCGGATATTGATCACGAACGCCGCCGTCGAAGCATTGCCGCCGATGCGGTCGAGCGCCTGCACAATAATGGTGTGCTGCGTCGCCGTCTCGTAGTCGAGCTTCGTCCCATCCGCGACCGTCACCAGGCCGGTTGTCGGATTGATCTGGAAGCCGCCATTCGATGTGTCACTGATGATCGAATAGGTCGCATTGTCCGCCAGCACCGGCCAGGCGTCGGAGGCATCGATGTCGATGCCCACATCGGTGCCGTTGGCAGCGCCTTCGAACACCTGGTTGACCGTTGCGGTGATGTCGACGGGCGTTCCTGGACCAACGTCAAGGAGGTTGACGGTGATGGTCTGTGCCGCCGACGAGTTGACCCCGTCGGATGCGGTGACCTCGACTTCGAAGCTGGTCGCACCAGCTTCATAGTCCTGCGGCGCGACGAGCGACAATACACCGGTCGTCGCATTGATCGTGAACAGCGCCTGATCGGTGCCACCCGTAATCGAATACGTGACCGGTCCGCCAACCGTGTCCGCGTCGTTTGCGACAACAGCACCGACAACGGTCGAGCCTTCCGCCACCGACAGGGAGGTCGTCACGATCACCGGCGCATTATCGCTCACGTCGGTCAGATTGACGGTGATGGCCTGTGTCGATGTGTTGGTGCCGTCAGATGCGGTTACCTCGACCGCATATTGCGTCGCGGTCTCGTAATCTGGCGGGTTGACAAAGCTCAGCGCGCCCGTTGTGGGATCGATATCGAACAGCGCCTGATCCGCGCCGCCGGTGATCGCATAGGTGAGCGGGCCGCCGACGGTGTCGAGATCCGTGGCCGCAACCGTGCCAACCGCCGTCGTGTTCTCGGCGATGGTGAAGGTTGCCGGGCTGGTAAAGGCCGGGGCGGTGTCGTTCTCGTCGGTGACGCTGACCGTGATGGTCTGCGGCAAGGACGAATTGACCCCGTCCGACGCTGTGACCTGGACCGAATAGGACGCCGAGCCGGTCTCGAAGTCTGGCGCATTGATGAAAGACAGAGCGCCTGTCGCCTCATCGATCGTGAACAGCGCCGCATCGGTGCCGCCGGTGATCGCGTAGGTGATTGGGCCGCCAACGGTATCGAGATCGCTGGCCACTACCGTGCCGACTGCAGTGATATTCTCCGCGATGGTAAAGGTCGACCCACTGGTGATCACCGGTGCCTTATCGTTTACGTCGGTGAGATTGATCGTCACCGTCTCCGTGGAGCTGTTGGCGCCGTCCGAGACGGTTATTTCCACCTCGAATTGCTGTGACGGTCCTTCGAAGTCCTGCGGCGCGAGGAATGAAATCGAACCTGTCAGGTTATTGATGGCAAACAACGCTGCATCTGCGCCACCCGTGATGGTGTAGGTGACCGATTCTCCGGTCAGGTCAGGATCGATCGCCACCAGGGTCCCGATCAGCGTCTGGTTTTCCGGAACGTCGAACACCGTTGTCTGCAGAACCGGTGGGTTATCGTTCTGGTCGGTGACGGTTACGTCTGCAAACTCGAAATTTTCGACGTTGTAGACGGTGTCGGTTCCGTCCTGGCCCGGCCGGTTGTCGGCGATGGTGAAATGGTCACCATGGTCGGTGATCGTATAATCCGACCGGTTTCCGGAGTAGACGGCGGTGTCGTTACCTGCACCACCGCTCAGGTAATCGTTGCCCTTGCCGCCGATTAGGATGTCGTCGCCGGCATCACCCGCCGCCGCGCCTCCCGATTTGTCGTGACCGAAGAGTTCGTCGTTGCCGTCACCGCCAATCAGGGTGTCGTTTCCGGTCTTGCCGATGATGCGGTCATTGCCGCTGGTGCCGGTGATGGTCTGATCCGTGTCGTCCTGAGCGTTCTTGTCGCCCTGCAGCTCGGTCGCGATCGAACCGCTCGGCAGAGCGATGTCGAAGGCCGAGGCGTCGAAGTCTGCGGTGACGCCGTCGATGTTGAACACCGGACCCCAGGCAGTCTCGGTACCGGAGAGATCGAGGCCATCGATCGTGAGACCGTCGATATCGCCGAAATTCCAGATCGCGACCGTGTTCTTTTCGAACTGGCCGGTGATCGTCACATTGTCGATCGAAATCTGACCCATCGGCGGGGTCGCAGCGCCCAGTAGATTGTTGGGAACGCCGGTGATCTCGATTCCGTATTCCGGGAGAGTGAGGCTGTTTGGCGCCGTGACACCGCCCGAGCCGCCTTCGATAGTGACGTTCTGGATCGTCGCATCGCCGGTGAAACCGAACAGCTTGATATGCGCTGCGCCGGGGGCACCGTCATAGCCGTTATTGGCGAAGGTGGTATCGGTGACCACCACCTCGGCCGCGCTCGGCGTCTGATTTGTGTCTGCGTTGTAGACGAACAGCGCGTAGCTACCGGCCCCGCTAATGCTGGACTGGTGCATCGTCAACGTGCCGACATTGGCATTATCGGTGACGTACACGCCGTAGTCGCCTGTATTGCCGACGATGTCGAGGTTCTGCAGTGTGACATCGTCGCCGCCGAGATCACCGCTGATGGTGATCGGCTCGCCATCAGCCGGCTCGATGGTGACGTCGCCGACGCCCACCAGGGTGATACCCTTGGTGATGACGAGGTTCTCGGCATATGCGCCAGCCGCGATGGTCACCACCGCTCCCGCGGGGGCAGCGTCGATCGCTTCCTGGATGGTGCCGAAGCCCATCTGCGTGCTGGTGCCCGGCACCGTGACGACCACCGGCTGGTCGATCGTGTTGTCTCCAATCAGGGCTGCGTTATCCGCCGGATCGTAATCGAAGATGCCCTTGGTGAAGGTGTTGCCTTCGATCGCGCCACTGGACGTACCGCCGGCCGCTCCGATGCCGAGATCTTCCAGCTCGTTGTCGAAGGTGTTGCCGGTCACCTGCAGATTATCGTTGTTACCGGGATAGGCGTCGACCGACATGCCGACATAATTGCCGGTCAGCGCATTGCCCGACACAGTGACGTTATCGGCGCCCTGCACATAGACCCCGGTAGCCCAGCCACTCATCTGGTTGTTGGTGACGGTCAGACCGTCGCCGTTGCCGACCGCATTGACAACGCCGCGCGACCCGTCGCCGTCCGGTGTTCCGGAGCGATCAAGTATCGAGTTGGTGATCGTGACATTCGCAGCCTGGACATAGACGCCTGCGGTCTCGCCGAACACACTGGTGCCTTCGGTGATTTCGAAGCCGTCGATGGACACGCCGTCCGCGAAGACGATGAAGCCACCCTCGAGGCTGGACTCCGCGTCACGGTCGCCGTCATGGCCGACGCCATGATTGGCACCCAGGATGGTGAGCCCGGTTTTGTCGGCCGAGATCGTGACCGCGCCGGTATAGGACCCCGGTGCAATCAGGATGGTGTCGCCGGACATGGCCGCGTTGACAGCGTCCTGGATGGTGTCGAAGCCGCCATTGCCAACCAGCAGGAAGCGACCGGCGCTGCCATGCTCGACGATTTCGATATCGCTCAGCGTATCGTCGCCCTGCGTATCGGTATCTACCGACCAGGTGCCGCCGGTATAGGAGAAATCGCCCGCCTCCAACGTATCGGTGTAGGCCACCGTGTCGCTGAGGGCTGCATTGCCGACATGCGTGTCGTTACCGGCCCCGTCACCGATGACAACGCTCGATTGCGTGTCGTTATCGACTGCGACAAGCGCCGCATCGGTGATTGTCACATTCTGGATGTCCACGGCCGGACCAGCGACGGATTTGCCGTTTTCACCGGCGCGAATGCCGGTCGAGGTGCCGTCGATGGTGCCATTCTGGATGATCAGAATGCCGTCGAACTCCGCCGGATTTCCGCTGTAGCTCGGCGCATCATCGCGCGCCTTGACAGCGATGGCCGCAGCGTTGCCATGCGGCGTGCCGAGCCCATTCGAGAGGCCGACATCCGTCATCTGGAAATCTTCGATGACAATGTTCTGGTAGTCGGTCTCGTATTTCAG
>JAESFV010000334.1_pt1 | contig 23163 bp, 21 predicted proteins | sample 9269471 | NCBI WGS metagenome assembly JAESFV01 (sample SAMN14502647, study PRJNA617108) | algae metagenome | isolation source: Symplocastrum torsivum CPER-KK1 and co-occurring heterotrophs from... | place: USA: Central Plains Experimental Range, Colorado | collected 2001-01-01
AGCAGTTAGTGCAAGTCATTAGCTGCTCTTGCCAGTCCTATCCATTTCATCCAATTCATTTTGAAACGCCAATTGCGCTCCACTCAGCTTCGCTGAGTCAGAGCGCTTTAGTCTAAACTCCAGTTACATAGACTGGATGACTTTTCGACCCATTCCCTAAGTCTTGCCTAATAAGGTGGTAGCTTCCTACTCGATAGAAGCTACTGGTGGTTCCTCTTTAATCCGCCGGATGGGTAGATTGGCAATCAGCGCTGTTGCGCGTTGGTTACTTTCTAAGGAAAACTCCAACCCATCTGTGTCGATTTCAACATAGCGCGAAACGACTTCCAGGATTTCATTACGCATCGACTCAATCATTTCCGGACTGAGATCAGCGCGATCATGGGCAATCACCAGTTGGAGGCGGCGTTTGACTTCCACCCGACTGTTACTGGCACCAGTCCAGGGAAAAAGTCGTTCCAGAAGTTCGCTAATCATAAGATTTACATGGGTTACGAGTTATGAATTGAGAGTGATGAGTAATGAGTTAGTGCTTAAACTCACAACGCAAAACTTAACCTCGGAACAGACGGCGGATGCGGTTGAGCAGGTTGTCATGTTCCGCCATCAGGTCAAGGAAAGGAACTTTGTCGCCTTTTAAGCGCCGAGCGATGTTGTTAATCGCAATTCCAGGCAAAGAGAGGTTTTCAGCTAATACCAATGGTTCACCTCGGTTGCTAGAGACAATGACGCGCTCATCATCGGGAACAACGCCAATCAGGGGAATAGCAAGAAGTTCTTGAACATCCTGAACAGACATCATCTGTTCGGCTTGCACCATTGCTGGTTTCAAGCGGTTGACAATTAGGTGAATGCGCTTGATGCCTTGTGCTTCCAGTAAGCCGACAACTCGGTCAGCGTCCCGCACAGCAGCAATTTCCGGGGTTGTAACAACCAAGGCTTCCGAGGCGGCAGCGATCGCATTTTGAAAGCCTGTTTCAATTCCAGCAGGGCAGTCAACCAAAACGTACTCGTACTTCTCGGATAATACACTGAGAAGTTTTTTCATTTGGTTGGGAGTGACAGCCTCCTTGCTGCGGCTTTGGGCAGCAGGTAGTAAGACTAGTCCCTCCTGCCGTTTATCTTTCACCAAAGCCTGCTCTAATCGGCATTGACCCGCTAGGACTTCCACGGCTGTATAAACTACTCGATTTTCTAGACCCAATAGCAAGTCTAAGTTTCTCAAACCAAAATCCGCATCCACGAGGGCAACTCGATGACCACTGCGTGCGATCGCCATCCCTAAATTAGCCGTAACAGTAGTTTTCCCCACCCCTCCTTTCCCAGAGGTGATGACAATAATGCGACTCATGAATTCAACAATAAGTGGGTTTTAGCAAAATCAGTAGCTCTTGCGATACGAATTCCTCCCGGTGTCACATAAGCCACTTCAGGATAGAACTGTGCTGGAGGTGTCTCTGGTGCCCTGGCTACAGCATCAGCAATTCGTAGCTGGGTGGGTTCCATTTGTAGTGCCATAATCCGACACTGGCGATTTCCTTGGGCGCCAGCGTGAGCAATCCCACGTAGACGCCCCCAAATAAAGATGTCTCCGGCTGCAATCACCGCACCTCCCGGATTTAAGTCTCCTAGTATAACAATAGTGCCGGGGTGACGAATCTCGATACCGGAACGTACAGTTATTTGCAAATATAAGGGGTCGGCAAGTAACTCAACAGGGGACGCAGGCTTGTTATTGAGGGTGTACGTGGGAGGTTGTTGTTCCACAGAATACCCAGCCGCTGCTGCTGCAACAGCCGTTTGCCGTCGCGTGGTGTAGACGCGCTCTAACTGAAGTTGGACTTCACTCAGGGCATCCGCGATCGCTTGTAGCTTCTGTCCATCCAACAATTGGTCTTGAGCCATTAGATGCACAATTGAGTTAGCTTGCCAAAAGCGATCGCCAGCATTGAGGCGATGCTTCAACTGCTGCCAAAGCTCAAGCCAACTAGCAGTTCCAGGTAGTTCCGCATCCGGCGGCAAAATTAACAGTAGCTGTTTCCCCTCACTTTTCAAGTGGACTTGTACCTGGCAATCTACCGTCAAGTCATTTGGGGGAATTGTTGAAACGAGAGAAGGCTCGACAGAATCAGAGGTCATGTAACAACAGGTTCTTACGTCGGCACACCGACTAAACTAAACGAACATCCTACCTTAAAGAGCTACGGGACGGTCGAGGGTTCAAGAGACAGGCAGATGGGGGAGGTAGGAAGTTACATATAGATAAACTTTGGGAGTTTTCACTCATCACCTCATCATCTCATTCCCCCATCACCTCATCATCCTCAACTCAACCGTTCGTAAACCGTGACCAAGGCATTGTTGTCTCCTACATTGCCAGGAAATAGCACCACTGGCAAATTGGGAAACTGAGGATGGTTAGCAGGTGTCCGCACCATTGAGCAACCTGCCAAAACTTGACCCAGTAGCCGCGCTGACCTCAAGGCAAGACCCGTACTCAAAACATCATTGGAGGTAATGCCGCCCTTACTAATCAAAAATCCTAGATCACTAGGTAACCCCCGGACAACATCCATTAATAATCCTGAAACAGATGCCCCAAACTTTAGGCGAGTTTGTACATCCTTAAAGGAAAGTTCCTCGCGACTGGTATAAACCACAGGAGTCTTCCCCTCTGCGTGAATCTCATGAACCTGTGCTAAAGTGCTTGCCAAAAGCTCCGCTCGTTGAGCTTCAGACTCATCCAGCAAATGAACGACGTCTACCATCACACCAACAATTCCTGGAGCTTCTAAGAGCGGCTCTAGCTGTTGTGTCGTCTTTTTAACGTGGGAACCGACAATCACTGCTCCAGGTTTCCCCTGCCGCACATACTCTGCCATATTCGCAGCGGCTACAGGTTGAGGACCAAGACTAGCCAGAGAGGTTAAGATGCTAGCTGCACTACGAAACAAAAAGTGTTTCCCCTCAGCGGCAACCGCTAAGACATCTACAGCAAATTTGTCTAAATCTGCTTGAGTTTCAGCATCGACAACACCACACTGATTGCCACTGAGATTTTGAAGACGATCTAAACTCCCCTTACGAATATCATCCAACAAAAATCGCTCTACAGCATCCGCCGGAATGCGACCTTTCGTCTTTTCTTCTACATAATCCGGCAAATAGCTGTGGTGATAGGCAAAAACGGAATCTCGCGCAAACTCAGTTTCATGTACTGGTGTCTCAACGCCATCAACCATTAAGTAATGCACACTATCGCGGGTGACTCGACCCCCTTCAAAGAAAGCAGGAACCAAGAAATGGGCATCAAACGGGCCAACTTCTTGGGCAATTACATCGGTTTCTATTGGGTAATGTCCGCGTAGCGTTGAGTCAGAACGACTAACTACTAGAAAATCCTGAATCCCTTCCGCTTCCAAGGCAATTTTCAGGTTATGGCAGACTTCTCTAGTTACAGCAGCAGCTTGTTCTGGTGGAAGTGCTCTCGTATTTGTCAGGACAAAAAAGATCGGTGAGTCATCGCTTAGCCCTACCTGTAATGTCTCCACATCCCAGCGCGTTAGGAGTAAGCAGCTATGAACGGTTTGAGAACCTGTAGGGTCATCATCCAGGACTATTATTTTTGGTTTTGTCGTCATATTATGATGGTTAAACCTCAGATCTTAGAGTGATTGGTTATGATATACAACTCATTTTTCAGTAAAGCATCAAGAGTAGTATAGGTTAAAGTTTTTCACCTAATTCTCATTAATAGATGAAGGCTATAATAGGTTACTTTTAGTGAGAAAATCTACTATTTTTAGATAAAAAATCCTTTCTTAAATCCATAGTGTCCAAAAATTTAAAGTGGAGAAAATGCTTTAACGTTTATTCTGTAACTTTGCCATCTCTTCCTGAACACCAGTTGCTATCTGCAAGGCTTCATTCAAAAGTCGCCCATATTCACTGGCTCGATCCTGAACTTGCAGAGTCTGTAAAGTTCTTAAATTGGTTACTAATAGCTCTGGATTCCTGACGAGGAAGTTCTTATTATCCCGCAAAATCCGCTCGGCTCTTAAGGCTTTTACTAAGTCCTCTCTGGTGAGGGTGAGGGCTTCAATAACTTTTTGGCGATCGCTTATACTCATTTCTGTAGTTCCGGCTGCCTCTAGCTGGTCATTGATGTGTATTGCTTTAATCACGGCATTGTAGCGATCTACTTCATCCAGCAAGCAGCACAAAGCCGCTGGACTATTGCGTTGCAACCAAAACCACCGTGCGGCAATCACAATAATTGGCACTAAGACAAGAGTAATAAGAGTCGCTGGGAGTGAACCACCAATTAGGGGAAGAATCACAAAAACGTGCAGCAAACCAATAATAATTGGTGTTAAAGCAAGGCTCAATAAACACTCTTGAAAGAAGAAACTCCATCGTTCTTTTGCCTTGTGGAGAATGGCTGGTCTAAAAACCTCAGTTGGATCAACACCACTCAGGTGTCTAAGTTCTCCTGGCGAAATTTCCAAGCCTTGCAAATCCGGTTGCACAGAATGCGTTGCTCCTTTTACCGTGATGATTACATTGAAATCTGAGTAAATAGGCGACGCTTATAGCTCCAAAGCTGTCAGCCATCAGCTTTTTTGTTTTCCTGACTAGTACTGCTATAACCTCTACAAGCGTTGATTTTGTAACTTTCTCATTTCCTCCTGTACATCCACAACTATCTGTAAAGCTTCATTCAATAATCGTCCATGCTCACTAGCTTTGTCACTCACTTGCAACGCGGTTAAGGCAATCAGGTTGTTGTCAAATAGCTGAGAGTTCGATTTTATAAAGCTCTCATTTTCCCGCAGAATGCGTTCAGTCTTTAAAGCACGAATTATATCTTCTCTGGCAAGTGCTAGAGCATGGATGACTTGCTCTCGGTTCCTCAAGCACACGCCAGGATTACCTACTGCTTCTATTTGGTCATTAATATCAATCGCTTTAATAACAGAGTTATATCGCTTAACATCCTCAAACATCCTGACAAGATTTCGGTGTTTATAACTTAGATAAATTTTGTTGAAGTCATTGAATAACAACCCCACTGCCGCAACAAGGTGGAGCGCGACTAACGTCTTGAAGTATTCGGGAAATACCTGAACAAGAACAAAGTTACTAAGACCGATTAAGATAATAATTAAGAAGGTTTTAGTGATTTCTGATAAAAATTTTGGGAGAGTCGGTGGGCTAAAAACAGCATCAATACTCACACCGCTACAGCGTTTCAATTCTCCTTTGGTGATTTCTAGTCCTTGTAAATCAGTTTGCATTTGAACTAAATAGATTTAAAAAGGAGCGATCGCTTCTTTCAGAAAAAGCCATGTCCACCGTCATAAAGCTTTTTCATAAATTCGGTAAGTCTTATATATCTTGCCGCCTGATGCCTCAATGAGCTTGCGGGAGGGAACATTATCTTCGTAGACCCAAGATAGTTCTGCCCGTTTATAGGGTTTACCTTTTTGAATTCCCCCTTGCATTCCCAAATAAATCAAAGCTAGGGGTACCATTTTCCGGCGATACTCCGGCAATGAGCAAATCACGATTACCCGCCCTTGATCAATCTGACGGCGATACCACAAGAATTTTAAAATTCCCAACCCGTTCAGTTTTCCTCCAACTTGTTTGAGTGGGATATTGTAGTCAGGTAAGCCCATAAAACAGCCAACCATTTCGCCGTTGTATTCCGCAATTGGGAAGACATCGGGGTCTACAAGACTTTGTAGAGATTTAGCTTCTTCCAAAAACTCTGCCTCGCTACGAGGCGTAAAAGACCAGTTGTTGGAAAAGGTAGTATTTAGGAGATGATAAAGGCTGCGGGCATCTTGCTCAAAACCTTCACCCTTGGTTCTGATGGGACGGAAGCTGATGCCAGATTTGCAAGCAATGCGATAGGCTTTCTCAAATTCTGCTGCAAGAGGTGTATCTAAAGGGAAGTCATAGGCATAGGCATCTTTGGCTTTGTGCCAGCCATCCTGTTCAAGAAATTGTGGATAGTAGGGTGGGTTGTAGGAAGTCATGACCATTGGCGGTGAGTCAAAGCCATCGACTAAGAACAAACAATTGTTGTGAGTCGATAAATCGATTGGCCCTCGTGCCGTTGTCATTCCTTGCTGTCGTAACCACTCTTGGGCAGCATCCAGCAGCGCTTGAGCAACGGCAAAATCTTCAACACACTCAAAGAACCCAAATAGACCAATCTTGTGACCTTCCCGTTCAATCAACCGCTGATTAACAGCAGCAACAATGCGTCCTAGTGGCTGAGGAGTTTTTGAACCTTGGTCTATGGCAATAAACTGCTGTAGCTTTCCGTATTGAAAGAATGGATTCGTCGGCGCAAACTGCTTCGCGATATCACTACGCAAAGGTGGCACCCAATTAGGGTCATGGCGATAGACTCGTGCTGGTACATCCAGAAACAATTCACCATCTGCTGGAGTGGTTACAGCGCGAACCTGAAACATGGTAGTTGACTCAATCACATTGATTCAGAGTTTAGAGTTTAGATTTTGGATTTTGGACTGCCTTATCAATCTAAAATCCAAAATCCAAACGGGTTATGCACTAATCATTGGTTTATACAACAAGTCTCGTGTTGCCACCATCGCTGCAACCAACCGATCCATTTCCTCCTGAGTATGGAGGGAGTTAACTGTAATCCGGATGCGAGGTTTGGCGATAAACCAGATGGGTGACACCCAAAGACCATGGTTTTCAATCATGTGCCGACCAAAACTTTTGGGATCGATTTCTGGGGGAAGAACCACTGGCACCACATTAGTTTCACCAATAGCGGCAAAACCCTGTTCAATTAAACGCGATCGCAAATACCGTGTGTTGTCTTGTAAGGTTTTCACCAATTCTGGACGGCGTCGCACCTGACGAATACTCTCCAAGGCTGCTGCTGTTAGAGGAGGTGATAACGATATTGTGCCAATTGAAGTAGGAGACACATTCAGCAAGGGGATAAGTTCAGCAACATGACTGCTGATTCCCGCACCCGCTGAGGCAGCAAACTTGGAGAACGTCGTCATAATCAGGGGGATAATGCCTCGCTCGATCGCGTGCTGCGGCAGAATGCCAAAATGCTCGTATATTCCTCTTCCTGTCGCACCCAGCGCCCCACTAGCATGAGCCTCATCCATGAGGAGTACGCTGCCATCGTAATTTTGCAGCACATCCAGCATGTCAGGTAAGGGGGCAATGTCACCATCCATCGAAAACACGGCATCAGAAACCACCAGAATCCGGTCATCTGGGCGAGCATAGCGATGGAGTTTACGTGCCAAATCCTCAACATTACAATGCCGATAGGCTTTGACTCGAACACGCGGACTATGACCAAACACCTTTCCGGAACGGGTGCCAGCATTAACGACAGCAGAGACAATACAGCCGTGATTCAGGACATCTGTAAGAATTAACGTCTCGCGGGTGTGTTGAAATCCCGGAACAGGAATCGCCAAGTGGCAGAAAGCATCCATCAAGGCTTGCATCGCCATCCAAGCATTTAAGAACAGCTGAGTATGAGGTAAGTGTTTAAACTCAGAAATCTCATTTTCTAGCTGACGATGCAAATCAATGCGACCGCTTAAGACAGAACAGGAACTATTCGATGTGCCGTATTGGAAGATGGCATCAACAGCCGCTTGGCGCACTGCCTCGTCTTGAACTAAACCCAGAACATCATTGGTGCAGAACGTCAAAACAGTTTGACGCTTACCCGTTGTTGCCTCTTCAATCTCAACTAAGTTTCCCTGCTTTTGATGACAAATATATTCATCAGGGTCAAGACCACTCTCGTACCAACGCTGGACATACTCTTTGACAACTTGCACTACTTTACTCCTCTCACCTTTTCCTAGATAGCCTATCGCCTATGACTAATGACGTGTATTTTTTAGCCAAAGCTAAGTGACTAGCCAGATCGAATACCATACCCAATGAGCGCCGAGCTGACAGTATGTTGCGAGGTCGGGAGCCAACGTTCCTGTATACCTGGATACTCAGACAATGCCCGTATCCAGTTGGGTAGAAAGTTGAGCCGCTGCTCCACGGTCGCGTTTACAGTTGCCTTCATCCTATCAGGGAGTTTTCCTTGGTTGCCTCAGTGTGGTCTGATGTAAGCGTTGGCGACATAGCGTCCGATACGTTCGAGTTTGTCTGCCGCTTGTTTTGCAGATGACTAGATTGTTGCATAAATTGTTCATATTGCCGGACAATCAACCGCTGAACCGCGATAATTGCCGGATTGATTTCTACATAGCGCCGCTGCGGATTTGTAAGATACGTTTGCTGTTCGCTTTCGACCATTTCGATATCCTGGGCAAGGAATCTCAGCAGCATAAAGCGTTGCAGCAGCGTTTGCAAGAGTGGTTGTAGGGGTTTAAGTATCCATTGGGGGAGACGAACTCGGAAAAAGAAGTAGGCAAATGAGCGACTTTGTGTTAGTCCTACAGGCAACCGCATCAGGTATAGCGAAGAAATCCCTTGGAGAGAGCTGTAGTAGTGTGGGTAGCGGTAGTGAATTGAGATTGGGAGGGTTGTTACCTGACTCGCGCGATCGCTTAAACCCAAGAACTTAGCCATGCGACCTTTGTAGGAGACATTGTATTCAGCACAGACGGATGATTCTGTCTCTTTCAGGCTTAGCAGAACTGGGTCGAACCAACCTTGCAGCTTTTTGTGCAGAAAACCATGAAAAACATCCATTGTATTTTCATTGCACATGGAAAAATGGGCACGGAAACGAGCCGTCACAGGTACCATCAGCCAGTGCGCTTGGTCATATTCCGCCATTAAGGGAGGCTGCTGGCTCGTTGCCAATGCAGGGTCACCGGGGAAGACCCAGATGAGATTATATTTTTCCTGGACTGGGTAAGTACGGGCTTGGGCACGGGGAAGTTTTTGTTCGGGAGGCAGGTAGGGAACATTCACACATTCACCCTTGCCGTTAAATTCCCAACCGTGATAGGCACAGGTCAGGTTACACCCTTGGACTTCACCCTTGTGTAGGGCAACACCCTTGTGGGGGCAGGCATCTTCTAAGGCATGGACTTGACCATTTGTATCACGATAAACCGCGATCGCTTGTTGCCAAATCGTGACAGGTATAACTTGCCCAGACTTAAGTTGGTTTGCCCAACCCACTGGATACCAGTAATTTGGGTTGATGCCTACCTCCCTGACAGCGTTTTGCACCGTCTGGCTTGTGAGAGTCGTCGCCAGTTCCATGAGTGATCTATCTGTTGCCTGTTTATCTGACAATATTTAGCGTCCTAAGTTCCCATAAGTCAATCAATTTGTTAGCAGGAATCAAAAAAAACGCGATCGCCGTCTAATAATCAGAATCTAGCTGTGTACGTTAGGATTACAAAAAAATTTCGATGTCTCTAGTGATATTGCGTGATTCCAGGCTTTTGGTGCTGCTAGCCGCAGGCTCCCTCACCTCCATGGTCGGGGGAGTTGTTGCTCCAGTCCTGCCCGAAATAGTGCAACAACTCCAGCTCAATCCAGGGTTAGCCGGTAACTTGGTAAGTATGCATTGCTTGACATTTGCCTTGTTTAGCCCATTGCTCGGCATTTTGGCAGACCGAATTGGCAAGCTACGAGTGCTTATCCCATCGCTAATCTTCTATGCTCTATTTGGCATGGTAGGCGCTTTGATGCAGAGCTTTTGGCCATTATTAATTGCACGAGGCTTAATTGGGGCAGCTAGTGGTGGAATTGCCGCTGCGAGTTTAGGGCTTCTAGGGACGATGTATGAAGGGGAAGAGCGATCGCAAGTAATGGGCTTTGTCACAAGTACCCTAACCCTTGCGGGTATTGTCTTTCCTCTTTTGGGGGGCTGGGTTGGTTCCACCCATTGGCAATATTCCTTCTACCTTTACGGACTAGCACTACTGCTGATTCCTCCTGTGGTGTCGATTTTCAGGCATAAGTCTGCCACGCCAATCCAGTCGGTTGCAAACAGCGATCGCCAAAAGCTGGGAGACGTTCTGAGATCGCCCCAAATCTTACGCTTACTCCTAACGCTGTGCTTAGCGTCAGTAACAGTGTATGCTGTCGTTGTCTATGCTCCCATGTACCTCAAGGCAACGATTGGAGCAAGTACTACTATCAATGGCATTGTCTTGGCATCACGCGCGATCGGAGCGGCTGTGATCTCGGCATTTGGAGCCAGATACTTAGCCAAGCGCTTTGGTATGACTGGGGCAACTACCCTCGGTTTAGGATTGATGGCACTGACCTTGATGACAATTCCACTGCTGCGCCAACTCAACCAGATTATTCCCGCAGCCGTCCTGTTTGGCGTTGGTTTAGGCACAGTAATGCCAGCTCTTTACGGTGCGCTGGCTGACCTCGCTCCCTCCGAACTGCGATCGAGTGTATTGGCAGTTGGTACCGGAGCTGGTTATCTAGGACAGTTTCTTTGCCCAATTTTACTCGGCACGGTTCTCTCCTACAGTGGACTGCCAGAAGTATTTTATTCAGCCGCAAGTATTGCCTTAGTTACAGCGCTTTTGCTTATGGCTCCGATTGGCAAAAAGGGTATTGGGACTAGCGGCTAGTATTTGCCCTAGAGACAAGGGAGAAGGTTTTTGCACAAACGCCTCCTTCTCCTCGCCCTAAAACCGAGATAGCCGCGTCTCGTCCAAATAAAAACGCCTATAGATCATCCGGCAATCTTACTTCCTGCTCTACAGCCAATCCAGCTAGAAAATTCCGGTCTTCGCTAAGGTGGGAAAGCTTCAACTGGAAATCAGGAATTCCCTTTTGCACCTGACGTTGCCGGAGTGTTCTGAAGCTTCCAGGAGCGAGAAGGCGCAGTCGGGGAGAAGGCACCTGATCGGGTCGTTTAACGGCATAGGAGGTATGAATCTCCTGGAGCTTGAGGTCAAATCGATCTAAGAAGGCTTGAGGATTTTTTAGTGTCTGACCAGAAGCGAGTTCAATATTCACCAAGTAATGCGCGGGAATCTCAGACTCAGATAAGGTAATACAAAAATCATCTAAGAGTAAGCCAAATTCGTCTTGCAGAGCTTGCATAACTTGAATGACATGAAATTCCGTTGTCTTCTCAGTTATAGAAGACAGTATCCCACCTCGACGATAACGGAAGACGATCAGGGGAGCTTGTTCATAAAAACCGACTACCTGCACAACATCGCCAACATCGTAGCGGTAGAAGCCAGTGTAGTTGGTTATTAAGATGCGGTAGTATTCGCCTACCTTCACCTCAGTGGGAAGTAAGGTTTTGGGATGGCTCTCTTCCCACTGGTCTACAGGAATAAATTCAAAGAAACTGCTCTCGATCGCCAAAATCCCACTATCCTCATTGAGGCTGTGGCAAATACCAAACATTGATTCGCTAGATGAGTAAGCGACACCAAATGTCGGGGTGTCTCCGAAGTAAGTAGGAAACTGCTCAAAGTAGAAATCTGATGTTCCGCCACGTGCGGTTGCGATCAAAGATAAATTTGGCCAAGCGAGTTTCGGAGTGAGTCGTCCCTCTGTCTGCAAAACTTCCCTTAATTGAGTCGCTCTACTGGGATCGGCTAAGCAGCGCCGTTCTAGGCTTGCCCGAAGCTCTGGTTCGAGTTTTAACCAACTGGCAATTGTTCCCTCCTCGATGTCATGAATCAACTCTTCAGCGTACTGTTCCAGATAGTTACAAACTCGCAGGACGAGCATGGGATAATTTCCTCCCATGTTTCGCAAATCTCGTTCCCGCAGGGCAAAAAGTAGACAAACATAATGGCGAGCCAGCATATCAGCGGGCTTCAGGGTATCGAAGGGGTGAGCAACAATGTGTTCGTAGAGTAGTTTCCCCAAGCGAAGGACTCCCACACTAGCTGGGCCATAATCAATGCCGCCACTGGTACGTCCGAAGACTTGCACCGAGCCAACTGACATGATTTTGCCCAGTTGTCGCCCTTGCGATCGCAAAGCCTCATCGGCAAACCCCATACTGACTTGAGTCGCTTTTTGATAGGCATTCTGAGATTTTCTGGTGACGGGAATTAGTTTCTGCTTCCCGGTCGAGCCACTGCTTAGACTGAGATAGACAACCGGGTCAGGCGTCATAACGTTCTTTTCGCCTTGGGTAATCCGTTCGATGAGGGGTTCATAGCTGCTGTATGGTAAAACTGGAATCCGCTCTCGAAATTGATCAAGGGTTTTGATCTGGCGGATCTGATATTTTTTACCGAGTTCAGTATCTTGATAACCTCGTAGTAGAGAGTACAAAAATTGTTCCTGCACAACACTCGTCTGACGAGTTTTTTCAATAAAGTTTGTCTTGGTACGTGCCGCGATCGCTTTCAAAAGTGGCAGCAAGTAGTTTGCCATTAGGGTTCCACACCAGTTCGCAAGATGAATCAGATGTCGATTAAAGCAGATTTATCAGGAACCGCAAACGATGAGTAGGACACTTGGGGAAGTGATAGGGAGGTGAAACGCCTTTTTTTCTTTGTTCCACAATGTTGGAGAAATTCTACTCACGCTCAACCTGAAGTGGATGTAAAAATATTGAGGTGGCTGTTCTTTTGTGAACAGCGCGTGAGGAATGTAAAGAAGGAGAGTGCATGAGTGCCTTAGCGCGACTTTCTATTGACGGAGCTTCCTCTGTGGGAGTAGGTATCGTCTGTTTTGCCGTAGCATTTGTTTTGGCTAGTTTAGTGGAATACTGGCTACATCGCTTGATGCACGTTTCACAACGGATTGGCGAACGTCACCGCGACCATCACCGTCGTAATGAAGGTCAGGGAGTGTTATGGGAATTCCGGGACTATGTTAAGGGTAGCTGCGTGGTCATGTTCTTAATGTTTTTCTACTCTTGGGCGGCGGGAATCGGTTGGTTTCTTGGCGCACTTGTCTATGCCGCGTTTTCCGCCTATGCTCACCAACTCCAGCACGAAAACCCATCCAAGTGCTTCTGGATGAAGATGCCCGTTCACTATGTCCATCACAAATATGGGATGTGGCATCATAACTTTGGTCTCGCAGTAGACTGGTGGGATCATGTTTTCGGTACCTACAAGCCAGTGGAATGGTTAACACAAGAAGAACTAACCAAACCGGAGCGGGGGTATTTACAACTCCGATGGCGCTAGAGTGTCCAAACCTTTATGTGAGGGAAGCTTACTGAGGCAGGACAGGAGAAACTTAAAACTTTTCCAATCGCTATCGCTTTCGTCAGAAGCTTAGTGATATTGTTCCTACAACGCTTTGAGTTTTTCTGACTAGGGATCACGAATTATTGTGTGAGGCTTAAATTGAATGCGTGTTTTACTCCTATATCCCCTTTTTCCAAAATCATTCTGGTCGTTTGATAAAGCGTTAGAACTGATCGGACGAAAGGTTTCACTTCCTCCTCTAGGCATGATTACCGTCGCGGCAATCTTGCCTCAAACCTGGGAGTTCCGCTTGGTAGACCGCAATGTTCGATTTGAGACGGAAGCTGATTGGGAGTGGGCAGATCTGGTAATTATCTCCGGCATGATTGTCCAGAAACCCGATATGGTACACCTGATTCGTGAAGCCAAACGACGCGGCAAACTGGTAGCCGCAGGTGGCCCCTATGTCACTTCCGTTCCTGATGCGGCACAAGAAGCTGGGGTAGACTTTTTGGTTTTGGATGAGGGCGAAATTACTCTGCCGCTCTTGGTTGAGGCTCTATCAAGGGGAGAAACCTCAGGAGTATTACGCGCCAATGGCGAAAAGCCTGATGTTACGACTACACCGGTTCCCCGATTTGACCTGCTGGATCTGAACGCCTACAACGAGATGTCGGTACAGTTCTCGCGGGGTTGCCCATTCCAGTGTGAGTTCTGCGACATTATTGTGCTTTATGGACGCAAGCCACGCACGAAGACACCTGCACAAATGATCGCTGAGTTACAGGCTCTCTATGACCTAGGCTGGCGGCGCTCTGTGTTTATGGTGGATGACAACTTCATCGGCAACAAGCGCAATGTCAAGCTCATGCTGCGTGAACTTGTTCCCTGGATGGTCGCTCACGACTACCCCTTCCGCTTTGCGACTGAAGCCTCAGTAGACCTGGCACAGGATGAGGAATTGCTAGATCTGATGGTCGAGGCAAACTTTGGTGGAGTATTTTTGGGAATTGAAACACCAGATACAGAGAGTTTAGCCCTTACTCAGAAGTTTCAAAACACACGAAACTCTTTAATCGAATCAGTTCAGAAAATTAATCAAGCTGGACTGAGTGTAATGGCTGGGTTTATCCTTGGGTTTGATGATGAGAAACCTGGTGCAGGCGATCGCATCATCGAGTTTGTGGAAGCAACGGCAATCCCCAAAGCGATGTTTGGAATGCTCCAAGCGTTGCCAAATACAGCCTTGTGGAAGCGGCTACAAAAGGAAGGTCGTCTCCTAGAGGAGAATCAAGAGACACAGGGTCATCAGATGGCTCTAATGAACTTCGTACCTACTCGACCAGTAGAAGAACTGGCTCGTGAGTATGTCAACTGCTTTTGGGAACTGTACGAGCCAGAGCGCTATCTCGCACGAGTCCATCGGCACTTCATGAACATGAAGCCAGCTCCTCATAAAGTACCGTTTCGGATGCTGGATCTGGTCGAGATGAAGGCGGTACTGACTATCTGCTGGCGACAGGGAATCAAGCGCAGCACCCGCTTCCAGTTCTGGGGTCAACTATTCTCAATCATCCGGCGCAATCCGAAGATGTTTGTGCCTTACCTGAGCAATTGCGCCTTGCTTGAACACTTCATCCAGTACCGTCAGAGTGTACGCGAAGAAGTCGAAGCTCAACTAGCTGAGTATTTGGCAAACAAACCCAAGCCTCAATCCTTGGCTGTTTTAAGTTCTTAAGAATAATTCGGGAGATTGAAGTTAGAAAGTCCAATGAAAGCTTTGCGTAGTGCAGTTGTTAAGAAACTGGAAAACTGGGTTGCTCGATCTTCTTTGGTGGGAAACTCTACCTTTTTTAGTGTTGAGCAGTTTCCTTGGGCAACCCAATTAGAGGCAAATTGGTTGGTGATTCGCAAAGAGCTTGAGCAAGTGCTTGAGTATGTCGATGAATTACCAAATTTCCAAGATATTTCGCCTCGCCAACGCCGCATTGCTAATGATAATCGCTGGAAAACTTATTTCTTTTTTGCATTTGGTTTTAAGGCGACAAAAAACTGTGAAAAATGTCCCGAAACTACGAAACTTTTGGAGCAGATTCCGGATATAAAGGTCGCCTTTTTTTCGATTTTGGCTCCGGGTAAGCATATTCCTGAACATAGGGGAAAGTATATTGGCGTGATTCGGTACCATTTGGGACTGATGGTGCCAGAACCCAAGACAGCTTGTCGAATTCGCGTTAATGATGAAGTGGCTTATTGGGAGGAAGGCAAGAGCCTGCTTTTCGACGATACCTTCCCTCACGAAGTTTGGAACGATACGAATGGCTACCGCGTGGTGTTGTTCTTGGATGTGGTTCGTCCCTTGCGATTTCCTCTATCAGTGGTGAACTCGCTTGCCTGTCGCCTAATTGCGGCTTCAGCGATTATTCAAGATGCTAAAGCCAACCACGAAAGCTGGGAAAAGCGTTTTGCAGAGGTTGTGAAATGAAGTCAATAAAGGAGTTCAGAATACCTTATTAGATGAATGTAGATGAATTTCACTGGCTTAAGTGAAAACTAGTCATTTGTAGAAAAACCAGGCTTGGGGGGCTTCCCCCAAACCCCCCATTGGGGGACGGAGTTCCTACCTAGAGACCCCCTGCACAAAGGGTGATCGATGTGATGAATTTCCTTAAGTCAGTGCTATTTGAATCTAGATAGTTCTTATCCCAAAGCTTAAGAGTTAATCTTCTTTCTGTTGAACTTCTGCAACTCCTGAACTCCTGAACTCCTAAATTCTTCATTAACCCCTTACGCTTTAAATACCATTGCTGGATCGAGGCGAGTGACCTTTTGAATCGCAAAGATGGCTGAACCGACACACATCGCCACAGTCAGCCCGAAAACTGCGATCGCGGATACTGGTGTAATTAAAATCAGGATGCCCTGACTGAAAAACGTCCAAGCCGCTACGCTATAGCAGAGTGCCATGCTAGGAAGATAGCCAAGAACTGCCATCCACAATGCCTGCTCGATAATCATGCCATAAACCACCCAATCCGACGCTCCTATTGCCTTGAGTGTGCCAAACTGCTTGAGATGGTCAGATACAGAGGAGTAAAGAATTTGACCGACAATAATTACTCCGACAATGACACCGACAAGCGCACCTAAACCTAAAATAAATCCAATCCCTGTTCGTCTTTCCCAAAAGGTTTGGTTCTTCTTATTAAACTCGGCACTTGTAAACGCACGGGTGTTTGGCAAAGCGGCTTCTAGTCTCTGCTTGAGTACCTGTAAATCCTGCCCTGGTTTGGCTTGAACCAGTACATATGTAATTAGGTCAGATGCGACTAACTTGTTGGGTGCAGTAGGGGGTGTAGATTGAGTACCAGTCTGAGGGGTGTTTAAATAAGTGTTGGTACATTTCAATTCTGTTGAGCCGGATGGCAACTGGCACGACACACTAGAAGTCTGACCTGACGTGGAGAAAGCATTGGCACTTTCTAAAGAGGTGAACATAAACGCATTAGATACAATCGAGTTGTTTCCTTGCGTTAAACCAACCACCCGTGCTGGCAAGGAGTTAACCTGTACTGTTGCACCAATCCCTTTTATGTTTAGTGACTTCAGGCTAGTTTTATCCACTATTACTGTGTAAGGTGTATTGAGTTCACTTGCACTTCCTTGGATAACATTTATGGGTGTGAACAACCCCCCTTTGGGGTCAAATCCAACAACCCTAACCCGCATAATTTCATTAGAAGACTTACGCCATAAAGCGCCACCGAAAATCAGTGCTTCGGCTCGTTCCACACCAGCTACATTTCGAGCCTCAATGACATTTGATAGAGGGATAGGTAGTGTCAGTTCAATTTGTACCCAACTGTCTGAAGCGACCCAAATGTCGGCAGCAGAGTTATTAATCAACTGACCTGTCGATTCAGTAAACCCATTAAAGATACCGGTTTGAAGCGTGACCAATGTCACAGCAAACATAATCCCTAGTTGAGCAACCAAGAATCGAGGAATGTCTTCAAGCAGGTTCTTCCGGGCAATGGAAACCATAGGAAAAGCTTGTACAAAAAATAGTCAGCTATCCACTAGCGTAAACCTTGGTAGGTGGAAGCCGTCCAGTAACAAGCGCAATCTCTGACTCCGGGTTATTGTGCATCTGCAACTTTAGAAGCGATCGCTAGTTGATGTTGCTCAATCCAATCGGCTGCCCATTGGAACTGCACCCCGGCACGACGGGCGGCAGTTTCATCTTCAGGGCGATCGCCTACATAGAGTGTATTTTGCGGGCTGTGCTTGTGCCGAACCCTCGCCAGGTTCAACATTCCTGCTCCCGGTTTACGATAGTGTCCAGACCATTTGGTTTTACTGTGGTTATGAACATTGTGATGAGTGACGCGAAAACATTTCTTGCCTTCAAAGTCAGGGCAGAAATAGATTTCCTTCAACTCCGGGAATAGCTCAAGCGTGTACTGCTGTTCCTGAATGCACTGTTGGATAGACTTGTGCCCCGCGCCGACTCCGCCTTGATTGGTGATGCCAACAATGATCCAATCGTCTTTGTAGGCACGAAGGGCAATGTCAGCACCCGCAATAATTTGTTGGTCTTGAGGATGTTGGAAGTATTGCTGTCCGCTGAGTGGTTTTCGGAGCGTGCCGTCCAAGTCTACCAGTAATAGGCTCATCGTTCCCTTGTGGTATTTGCTATTTTATTCGACATCCTAATTGGCAAACCGTTCCCTCTCCTCTGGCTAACGGAACCTCTACTGAAGCGATCGCCCTATCTTCAGAATGAGTCAGCGATTGAACATCAACACCATCTGCTGAATGTGTTCAAAATCATCAGGGTTATCCAAGCGATCGCGGCTGGTCTACAACCTGCTCATTCGCTCGATTTCCATCCGTCTCAACCTGTCCTGGTAGAGAAAATCTAACAGAGAAGTAATCGTACACAATTAATTACACAAAATTTGGGCTGGAATTCTTGCCTAGTAAAGAATCAGTATGTAATTAACTCTGTTGGGTTACTTAAGCTAGTGAGGATCTGTCTAATCACTTGTTAGATAGCTAACCGCAACTGTCTGGCTTTACCCTCCACGAGAGATATTGGTTCAACTACTTCACCCTTGGCAAGACAATCTCGCACAACCTCTGCAACAACTTGCGCCAAATCGCAGGGAACAGCATTACCAATCTGTCTGTAAACCGAACTTTGCCCACCAATAAACTTGTAATTGTGTGGGAACGTCTGCAACCTTAATGCCTCATCGACTGTCAAACGCCTCTAGACTTAGAGGAACCTATACGTCTATAACCACCATATAAAAGTATGTCTAAAGTCAAAAACCAACATTATGTTCCACAATTTTATTTGAAGAACTTTGCCGTCAATGACTACATATATGTATTTGACAAGACTTTAGGCACTCAACTAAGCATGAAGGGGATAAATATAAAAAATATTGCTAGTGAAAGATATTTTTATGATTTATCAATCGATCTACTTTCCAAAGAGCTTCAAGACAAGGTTGATATACAATTTGTTGAGAAATCACTTTCAAAAATCGAAGCTAACTTTCATAAAAGATTAAATAACCTCATATCTAGGTATACACTGCAAGTATCAGAAAACATCCAGTCTGTCACTGCTATTAGTGAAGATGAGAAATTAGATTTATCTATGTTTTTGGCAATTCAGGATACTAGAACTAAGGATTTTAGGAACTCAACTTTAGAAGCAGAAGAGAAAGTAGTTAGGGAATTAATTAATCGTTTTGGGAAGAAGGCTAAACCTTTAATAGAGAAGGAATTTGAGTATTTCAAGGTTGGCAAAGTAGGCAAGAAAAAGAAAGGAAAAGAGAGAAAATTTGAACTTGCAATTGACGAAAGACGTAGAGAACAAATTGCTCAACAGAAACACATTAAACATCTGATAAATTTAGATTATATCAGAGAGCTTGCTAAAATTTTAACGAGACATATTTGGTTGATTGGTGTCAATCGTTCTTCCATACCTCTCTACACCTCAGATAATCCCTTAGTTAGAAACTCCTGGGAGCGAGGACATTTCTTTTCCAACACTGGATTTGCCTCAGAGGGAATTGAAATTGCATTCCCAATTACGCCAAAGTTAATACTTATCTTATGTGAAAGAGGTTTCCACAGTTATGCTCAAATTTTCGAGCAGAAATATGTAGACTTACAAACAGAAAATGTTAGATATTACAACACTTTGCAGGTATTTAATTCCAATAGACAAATATATTCAATCACTAATGATTTTGAGTTAGCCTTAGATATCTTTCTAAATCATCCCGAATCAAGAGTTAGAAATAGGTGGAATGTCGAATAATTTACGTCAATCTTTGCTGTGTTGCCGCCGTTGGGGAATGAGAGGCTTTCAGCAGTAATCCCCCAATATATTTAATCCCACAGCTAACAGGGCAGCCCAGTAGTAGGGTGCGTCATAACACACCCTACAGGTAGAGGTTCTGCGTAAGTCCTTAGCTACTGTTTTAACTGTCAAAAACACTAGCTAAGGACTTCGTCTAATTTGGCACGTACAGTCTGGATATCTTGCCACATTAGCCACTTTGGTCCACCTTGTTCGCGTGAGGGATTCCGCAGTAGGTAAGCTGGGTGGAGAATTGGCATACACAGCCGCCCTTCCCACTCAATCCAAGTGCCTCGAATTTTGGTGATACCTCGCTTATCACCCGTTAACCCTTTGACTGCTGTAGCACCAGTCATGAGAATAATCTTTGGGTCAATTAAGCGAATTTGTTCCAACAAATAAGGCTTACAAGCTGCAACTTCATCAGTGGTGGGAACCCGGTTACCCGGTGGACGGCACTTATTGATGTTAGTGATGTAAACATCCTTTTTGCGATCAAGCTTCACTGACTCTAGGATTTTATCGAGTAGTTGCCCCGCTTTTCCTACAAAGGGTCTACCGGTTTCATCCTCATTTTGTCCTGGTGCTTCTCCAATGATCATGAGTGGGGCGTTGAGGTTACCTTCTCCAACAACAGCATGGGTACGGGTAGTGCCTAAGTCACATCGCTGGCAGACGTTGCAATGTTCAGCAATTGGTACGATTGAGTCGTAGGTGCCGGAAGGAATGGGAACAGCAGCACTGGTGGGAATTAGCTCAGGCTGGACATTAGCAGACGTAGACGCAGCCAACTCGGACTGGTCAAAAAGGCTCATTTGTTCTTCAGTAGACATGAATCTAAGGGCATTAAGTCAGGGCAAGGCACAAGGCGGTAGGAGAGCGTGAAAGCCCTCTAAATTTTAGAGTGGATTGATACTAATCGGAGAGTAACTACCAAGAGAGAATATTTTGTAAAGAATTATCCCTTTGGAGCAAGGCATCTTGTGGAAAATTAGTCATGATAAAGGCAACTAAGCTATTAAGTGCCGGAGGGAACCATGTCATCTGCACCGCTGTTTAGCGATCGCATTGATGCTGGTGAGCAACTGGCTCAAGTGATTTGCACACACCTCGACCAGATTCAGGCGGCTGGTGTTATTGCTCCACCGATTGTCTATGGGCTACCTCGTGGTGGCATTCCAGTAGCAGCACCTGTAGCACACTCCTTGGATTGTCCTCTAGATATTGTAGTAGCAAAAAAAATTTCAACACCTCAGAACCCAGAACTAGCCATTGGTGCTGTCACCGCCGAGGGAAACGTTCTTTGGTCACGCCAGAAGCTGTTTGGAAAAAAAAATGCAATTCTCCTGGAAACCTCACTGCGTCAAGCTCAAGAAAAAGCTCAAGATTTGCTGATTCACCTCTCTCCTGGATGTCCTAAAGTTAATCCTCAAGGAAAACTCGCAATCCTGGTTGATGATGGCATTGCAACGGGGATGACGATAGTCGCCGCAGCACAAGCCCTGAAATCACGGAATCCAGACCAGGTTTGGATTTGTTCACCTGTAGCGCCAACTGGGTTGTCGAAGTGGTTATCCCGGTGGTGCGATCGCGTTGTTCTTTTGGAAACACCTGAACCATTCTTAAGCGTTAGCCGCTTCTATGCCCAATTTCCTCAGCTTACAACAGAGGAAGCTCTGAATTGTTTGCAGCAGCACAACTACCCCCTTACTGTAAATAACTGACAAGCGACACTCCAAAGCAAAGGTAGCCAAAGTCTCAATCCTGAATTACCCTAACGAGTAGTCCTAATCTCAACTACTGGTTGTTGATTTTCCTCAAAAATCTAACAACTAACAACCAACAACTAACAACTAACGATGAGACTTTGCCAATTTTGGTGGCGCACCTTAATTTTCTCGACCCAGCATAATCCACCTGAGTTTGTCGAACTGATAATGACTTCCTTGACGATGGCTCTACTGGTAAGCTGGGAATTTACCCACAATTGGCCTTACCTGGTTCTCAGTTCAAGCTTTGCGATCGGAGCGGCGGTGTCAATGTGGATACGTGAGATGATTAGGCCTTCGGCACATCCGCGTGTCGTGCAGGTACTAGCGTTACTGTTGTTCATCTATAGCTTTTATGCCCTTGCTGATGTAGCTCCTTATGTGCATTTGTAAGGCTTGACAATTTGCACTTCAGTTTTTCTGTTTTGAAGAAGACTGGTGCAGAATTAGCCGATTTCCCTGTGGATCGTAAGCGTAAATTTCTCTACCGTGAGAGGCTGTAGTAATGTCTCTTGGAGGTGGGTATCCCAAGCGGGTGAGGCAAGCGATCGCGTCTTCCAAGTCATTAACTTCCAAGCACAAGCTCATCCCACTTTGGCTAGAATCAGCAAACTCGTGTTGGTGGTTTTCTTTCGGCTTAAAGATTGCCAGCCGCAATCCTGAAAGCTGAAACTCGGCATACACATTTGGAATGTAAGGCTTTGGCTCTTGATTGAGCAACAGAGTATAAAACTGAACTAGTGTTTCAGGATCAGTTGCTGCCAAGGTAACAAAAGCTTCCCTGTATTGAAACACCATTAGAGACTAAAGCCTTTCCTCATCTTAGACAGGTCTCTCAATTGGCATTGCATGAGTTCAATTGATGCCTTCCTCGTCATGATTGCGCGTGCTGCACCACAACTACATCACCTTCCTGCAACCTGATATCTTGACTCAAGTCTCCTTCTGACAAGAACTTGTAGAGGTTCACGTCAATTGTTTGTGTAGATCCGTCAGCAGACTGCCGACGAACTTGAACTTTGCGGACATCGGCATATTGGGTAATTCCGCCAGCCATCTGAATTGCTCGTGTGATAGTCGGCAAGTGCTGTTGCGCTGTGGAACTTTCTTGTGTTTCTACTCCTTCAAGAAAGTAAGCACCAGGACGCTGCACTTCACCAATGACTCCAATATGGATGCTTTGAGCAATTTGTGATTGAGCATTCAGTTGAGCCTTATCCAATTCGTGTGTCTTTGAATTGGTATCGACAATAGGAGTAGCGAAGCTTGGGTTAATCAGCATAGCCATTGACAAAGCTGCACCTGAAAGGGCTATCAAGGTTCTGTACTGCATGAGACTTACTCCAAAAAGTGTGAGATTTTATGTCTGCCGTTGAGGACAATGATTGATTTGATCAAGTTCCCAACCGTTATATCGCACCATCACCAACCCTAATTTAACCTTGGGCACTCGCCGAGAACCTTCAAAAGTAGAACATCTCAGGTTCTTCTTTACACTTGGCTCTTGCGAAGATTGCGGTCATCCCATAGTGCCTCAAGTGTCTCCGAGACTAACTCGGCAAACATGATCAAGTGCTTCTCATCCTCCTCGGTAAAGCCGCCCTCATACTTCTCAGAAAGTGAGAAAAACTTCCGAATCGAACTCCAGTCCTCTTGCACCACAATTGCGATCGCAGATTGATGGGCACCAATCAGAACACGGATAAGTTTAACAGCGTTACTCAGAATGCGATTGACATCATTAGACCTCTTGCAAAAGTCGTCGCTGAGGTACTATGGGGTCTAAACAAAGGCGATCGCAAAAAACGGGTGAGCGTTGGTCTAGCCTAATTCATAAGAATATCTGATGAAATACGAACAAGCTAAA
>JAESFV010000335.1_pt1 | contig 22801 bp, 5 predicted proteins | sample 9269471 | NCBI WGS metagenome assembly JAESFV01 (sample SAMN14502647, study PRJNA617108) | algae metagenome | isolation source: Symplocastrum torsivum CPER-KK1 and co-occurring heterotrophs from... | place: USA: Central Plains Experimental Range, Colorado | collected 2001-01-01
CCACGGCGTTGGGCGTCACAGGCTGGCCAGATGGTACGGCCACGCATGCCGCCAGGGTGTGCCTGGGCGCCTGGCTGGCCGAGCGGGGTGGGGCTGGTAACCTGGAAGGTGACGCCATCGTGCAGCGCCTGCGCCTGACCATCGAGCGCTATGGCGAGGGGCGCTTTACTCGTTGGGACAGCGTGGCGGCCAAGGTGGACGAACATGCACCGCGAACGGTTGACCGCCTCGGCTTCCGGCGCACCATCGAGCACGGTTGCGGTGACGTGCTTTACACCACGGCCACCTACTACCTGTTGCCCACCGCCTGGCGTGATGAGGTGTTCAAGGGTATGAACCTGCGCAACGTCAACCGGGTGCTGGTGGAGCGGGAGATATTGCAGCCCGGCAAGGATGGCAAGGCCGCCCAATCCATCGCGCTGCCCGGTATGCCCAAGGGGCGGGCCTATGTGGTGGACGGCGCCAAGCTGTTTGCTGATGAAGAGGAAGCCCTAGCTGCTGCTGCCTGATATTGCCGGCCCAAGGTTCGCCCTGGCCGGCGCTTTCCCTTGCTCTGCCCGGTATCGTAAAACGACCGTTTATTGATACCAGCAAAACACCCTGCCTAATTGGTATCAACAAATGCGGGTTTACTATTTATTGATACCGATAGATAATGATCCCACCTTAAACAATACCAGCAGGGCACATCATGAATCGCGTCTTCGCCTACGGCCGCGTCTCGACTCTGGAGCAATCCACCGACAACCAGTTGTTGGCTTTGCAGCAGAAGGGCTTCGATGTGCAGCCGCATCGCTGGTTTGCTGAGCAGGTGTCTGGTGGTGTTCCTGCGCTGCAGCGTCCAGAGTTCTCCAAGATGGCAGATCGAATGGAAGCCGGCGATGTGCTGGTGGTGCTCAAGCTGGATCGCCTTGGCCGCGACGTGCAGGACGTGCTTTCCACCATCGAAGTCCTGGCCGCCCGCTCCATCCATGTGCGCAGCCTCGATCTGGACGGCGTAGACCTGACCAGCGCAGCCGGTAAGCTGCAGCTCACCGTCCTGGCTGCTGTAGCTGCCTTCGAGCGCGACCGCATCAAGGAACGCACCAAGGAAGGCTTGGCCCGTACCAGCAAGAAGGCCGGTCGCCCCGAGGCAGTCGAGACCACCAAGCTAGTGCAAGCCTGCAAGGCCAAGGGCATGAGCCAGAGCCAGGCGGCTGCCGAACTTGGGCTTAGCCTGCCGACCGTCAAGCGCCACTGGAACAAGTGACGCCAGCCGCCCGAGCCGCTCGGCTTGGGCACCATGCCTCTGCCTTTCCTCCTGCAGGCCCGCCTGCGGTGTTCCGTTTGATCGCCCGCTACCGCTGCCAAAATCTCCGACCGGCTTCCGCATGATCGGAACACCATTGGTGTTCAGAACACCAAGTGTTCCACCTTTCTCGCAATTGTGTTCCATCGCCACAAGCCCCGCCGTTGCTGGGCTGAGGCCGTTGAGGAACACCAAGAACACCGAGAACACCAGTTATTCGATAGGTATGGATTGCGCCTCCCCGTACCCCGTGAGGGGTGAGTGCCGGCAGCGGTAGAAGTCTATGTGCCGTGCTCATGATGCTGGTGGTCTGGCGCCGTTGGATCTGGCCGGGGCCCCTGCATGGGACGGCCTGTCACGGGTAATTCGAGCCCCGCTCTCGGGCTAGTGCATGGCTCTGAAAGTTAGTGAATTATTGAAATTGGTTAATTGTTGAAATCCCAGGTTAACCATGAGAATGACTCATGTAGCCAACGGGTCCTCCCTATAGGCCGGCACCCTATGCGGGTAATTCGAGCCCCGACCGCGCTCTAGCTGATCTGTCGTCAGGGATGTCCGTCTTTCATGCTGGGTCCTTCCTCAGTGGGTTCGGCTATGCGGTGGCGTAGACCGCGGACTTTTTCCAGATAGACGAACTGCAGGAGGGGTTCCGCTTCCGTTCGGAGGCTGCCAGCAGGGGTGAGTGCTGTGCGAATTGGAGGGGGGGGGGTTTAGGAATACGTTTGGGGATACGGCAACAATATCGAAACGCTCAAGGCCTGTTATAACGTGGCCTTGAGTGGCTATGTTCGATTCCAGCAGGGACGCCATCCTGATTGCTCTCCTTCGCGTTCAGCGAACGCTCGTCGCAACGCGCTGTTCTACACGTACTCCTCGATCACCTGCAGCCTGTTGGTCATCCGCTGATGCCACTGCGGCGTGATGCCGTGCGGCCATTTCAATTGTCGGCAGGGTCTCGCCACATCAAGGCGTCTCGCCATTATTGCAATGAGAAGTGTTTGCATTCAGGATTGGCGCTCCTTGCCAAGAGCGTGACCTCACATGGAATGTTCTCAACAGTCATTGCCGGCCTCGGGCCGGAGAGGTTTTCTACCGTCCTTTGCCGCGAATGCACCTGCTTATGGCCATGCTGCTGCGGTCATCGACCGCAAGGCCTTGCTGGCCGCCTATCAGGCTCAGCGTCATCCGTTGCTCAATCTGGCGACGCGCGTGCTGGGCTGTCGCAGCAGAGCCGAGGATGTCCTGCAGGATGCCTTTCTCAAATTGTGGGAGGGCAGTCTCAATCTGTCCCGGGTCGAGGCGCCCGAGCGTTATCTGAGTCGCCTGGTGCGCAACCTGGCCATCGACCATCTGCGCCGCCTGCAGCTGGAGCAGCGCTACGGTGCGGCCGCCGAGCTGGCTGACCTGCAGCCTTCGGAAATCTCACCCGAGCAGGCCGTAGGCGGGCAGCAGGCGGTGCGCCAGTTGCTCGATGCCCTGGCGGAACTGACCCCGCGCATGCGTCGGGTGTTCAAGCTCAGTCAGCTCGATGGCCTCACCCAGCGCGAGGTGGCGACTCAACTGGGGGCGTCGCCGGCGCTCATCAATCTGATTCTGCGCGATACCCTAGGGCATTGCCGTATTCGACTCGACGGGCAGTGCGCGCGCAACTGCCCCCTGGCCAAGAGGTTTTGAATGAAGCTGCTGCGTCTGGTTTTCCACGAATATCGCTGGTCCATCGCGCTGGTGCTGGGGCTCAGCCTGAGCAGCGCATTGCTCAGCGTGGCGGTGATTGCCTTCATCAATCAGCGCATGCTCACCCCGGCGAGCAATCCCGGCGCGGCGCTGGGACAGTTCGTCGCCTTGCTGGCCTTGCTGCTGGTGCTGGCCTCCGCGGCGCAACTGTCACTGACGGCGCTGGGGCATCGCTTCGTCTACCGTATGCGCCGCGCGTTGGTGAAGCGGGTGCTGGACACCAGCATCGAGCGCCTGGAGATCATTGGCGGCTCCAACATCATCGCCAGCCTGTCCAGCGACATCCGCAACATCACCCTGGCCTTCGTGCATTTACCCGAGCTGATCTATGGCACCGTGCTGACGCTGGCGGCGTTCGCCTATCTGGCCTGGCTGTCGCCGGGTCTGTTCGTCACCACGCTGCTGTGGATGAGCTTCACCCTTGGCATCGGCTGGTTGCTGGTCGGGCGTCTCAATCATCACCTGCGCATGCTGCGTGAGTCCGAGGATCGTCTCTACGGCGATTACCAGGCGGTGATCGACGGGCGCAAGGAGCTGACCCTCAATCGCGATCGCGCGCAGCGTCTGTACGAGGACGAGTTCGACCTCAGCGCGCGCGCCTATCGCGATCACGTGACCCTGGCCGACCGTTACCACGGCCTGGCCAGCAACTGGGCCAACATCATGGTGCTGGGCACCATCGGCCTGGTGTTCTACCTGGCCAACGGCCTCGGCTGGGCGTCCACAGCAGTGGCCTCGACCTATGCGCTGACCATTCTGTTCATGCGTACACCGCTGGTGTCGGCGGTGGCGGCGATCCCGGCGCAGATCGCCGGACGTGTGGCGCTGGACAAGGTCGAATCGCTGGCGCTGGCGCCGCATGTGGAGGCATTCGAGCATCCGGCCGACCCCTTGAGCGGGCAGTGGCAGGTGCTGGAGCTGCATGAGGTGGAATATCGCTATCCGGCCCAGGATGGCGAGCCCGGTTTCGACGTGGGGCCGGTCAGCCTGCGTATGGAGCGCGGCGAGACGGTATTTCTGGTCGGTGGCAACGGCAGCGGCAAGTCGACGCTGGCGCGTCTGCTGACGGGGTTATACCTCCCGCAGCGCGGCGAGATACGTGTCGATGGCCGGGTGCTCGGGCCGCAGGAGTGGCCGGCCTACCGCCAGCTGTTCGCATCGGTGTTCACCGACTATCACCTGTTTTCGCAGCTGCTTGGCCCGCATGGCGTGGCGGCATCGGATGAAGAACTCGAGCATTGGCTGGGCAGCCTGCACATGGGTCATAAGGTACAGGTGGCGGCGGGGCGCCTGCGCGACACGCGCCTGTCTGCCGGTCAACGCAAGCGTCTGGCGCTGCTACTGGCGTTGCTCGAAGCGCGCGATATCCTGCTACTCGACGAATGGGCCGCCGATCAGGATCCGCTGTTCCGCCAGGTGTTCTACCGCGAGCTGTTGCCGCAGTTGAAGGTTGCGGGCAAAACCGTATTCGCCATCAGCCATGATGATCACTACTTCGATCAAGCCGACCGTCTGCTGAAGATGGATGGCGGGCAGCTGCATGAATTGCAGGGCGAGCATCGCGCCCGGGCCAGTCGCAACGCGCTGCTGGAGATCGGTGGCGCCGCCCATTCCTGAGCATTGATTGCCCTCGCTGCGCCCGCATCATGCGGGCGCAGTCGTTTTACCAAAGTGATTTTCCATTCCCCTGGCAATTACCCTAAACATTCCTCCCTCTCGTTCGTCAGTGTTAATGAGAATGTTTTCCAGTTCATTCCGACTGGCGAACCGCCCATTCAGCATGCAGATATCGGGAGGATTTATGGGGCTCGTTCATGACTATATCGGGGTTGGCTTCGGGCCCTCTAACCTGGCTCTGGCTATCGCCACCGAAGAGTTCGCCCAGCGCAATGGGCGAGAGCCTAATGTCTGCTTCATCGAGCGCAAGCCTGCCTTCAGCTGGCATGAAGGCATGCTGATCGACGGTTCGAGCATGCAGATCTCCTTCCTCAAGGATCTTGCCACACTGCGTAATCCCGCCAGCCGCTTCACCTTCATCAGCTACCTCAAGGCATGCGGGCGCCTGGAGGATTTCATCAACCTGAAGACCTTCTACCCCAGCCGCGAGGAGTTCAACGACTACCTCGGCTGGGCCGCCGATGCGTTCGCCGGGCAGGTGCATTACGGTGAGGAGGTGACCAGTATCGAGCCGTTCTACAGCGCTGGCGTCTGTGCCGGTGTCGAGGTGGTCTCGCGTGGCAGCGACGGGCAGAGCACGCGTCGCCGCGCGCGCAACCTGGTGCTGGGTATCGGTGGCGTGGCGCAGATTCCGGCGGCTTTCGCCGGCATGACTGATCCACGCATCGTGCATTCCTCGCGTTACTTGGGCGCGCTCGATGCCATGCTGGGCGATGGCAGTCGCCCACGTCGTATCGCCATCATTGGTGGTGGGCAGAGCGCTGCGGAAATCTTCCATGATCTGGCATGCCGCTTCCCGCAGGTCGAGGCCAGCCTGCTGGTGCGCGGTGGCAGCCTCAAGCCGTCGGACGACAGTCCGTTCGTCAACGAGATCTTCAACGCTGACTTCACCGACCGCATCTTCGCCCAGGATCCCGTGCAGCGCGCACAGATGCTCAGCGAGTACCGCAACACCAACTACTCGGTGGTCGATCTGGAACTGATCGAGAAGATCTACCACCTGTTCTACCAGCAGAAGGTTCGCGGTCAGCACCCTCATCGCTTGCTCACCCATCGTGAGGTCATGGCCGTTGCCGCCGATGACAGCGGCGTGGAGCTGACCCTGCGCAACACCCTGGGCGGCGAGCCGCACAGCGAGCGATTCGATGCGGTGATCCTCGCCACCGGCTATCGCCGCGACTACCACCGCACGCTGCTGGCGGGCTTCGCCGACTACATCGAGGGCGATGCCGTCGACCGCCAATATCGCCTGCCGCTGCGGGCGGACTGCCAGGCGCAGATCTTCCTGCAGGGCGGCTGCGAGGGCAGCCATGGCCTCAGCGACACCCTGCTGTCGGTGCTGGCCATGCGCTCCGAGGAGTTGGTCAGCTCGATGTTCGTCGAGTCTCCCGGCATGCAGGTACGCGATTCGCTGCGTCTGGCCGCAGGCTCGCTCAGCTAATCGACAGACGCAGGTTTTTCCTTCTTCCGCGAGTGGTTCGGCAGTCCTGCCGAGCCGCTGTGCAGGCACGAGTTTTCACGGGTGACGAGATGAGATCGATGGTGGATCAGGCGCAGCACTTTGCCGACATTCTGGACTATCACGCCGAGCGCGCGCCGGGCCGTGTGGCCATCCGGCATATCGTGGCGGATCAGGGCGAGCCGCTGCTGACGACCTATGCCGAACTGCGCGAGCAGGCGCTGGCTGTCGCCGGCCTGCTGCAGCGCCTGGGCTGTGAGGTTGGTGAGCGTTGTGTGCTGATGCTGCCCAGCGGCGCTGACTATGCCGCAGCCTTCTTCGGTTGCCTGTACGCCGGCGTGATCGCGGTGCCGGCCTTTCCGCCGGAGAGCAACCGGCAGATGCACATCGAGCGCCTCACCGGCATTCTGCTAGATGCCCAGCCCATGGTGGTGCTGGCGCCGCGCGAGGTGATCCAGCGTTGCCAGGCCGACCTGCAGCCGCTGCTCGCGCCCGGGGCGCAGATGATCGCCATCGAGGATGTCGATGCCCACGACCGCGCCGGCTACCAGCCACGGCTGATCACCAGCGATGCGCTGGCTTTCCTGCAATACACCTCGGGTTCCACCCGTGCGCCCAAGGGGGTGATGGTCAGCCACGCCAACCTGCTGGCCAACGAGCGCAGCATGAGCCGTGGTTTCAATGCCAGTCGGGAGGAGTCCTGGGTCAGCTGGCTGCCGCTGTATCACGACATGGGGCTGATGGCCGGGCTGCTGCTGCCGATCCTGCATGGCGGCACCCTGACGTTGATGGCGCCGAACTTCTTCCTCGCCCGGCCGGCGCGCTGGTTGCAGGCCATCAGTCAATACGGTGGCACCTTCTCCGGCGGGCCGGATTTTGCTTACCGCCTGTGCGCCGAGCGCGTGCCGCAGAGCAGCCTGGAGGCGCTCGATCTGAGCAGCTGGCGCCTGGCGTTTTCCGGCTCCGAGCCGATCCGCCTGGACACCCTGCGGGCCTTCAGTCAGCGCTTTGCGGCGGCGGGCTTCAGTGCCCAGGCGCTGGCGCCGAGCTATGGCCTGGCCGAAGCGACGCTCTATGTGTGCGTCGATGCCGCCGAGCGCGAGCCGCAGGTGGAGACGTTCGCCAGCAGCACAGCGGGCCAGGCGGACAGCCGTTTGCCAGCCTGTGGCTGGAGCGATGCCGAGCACCCGCTGCGCATCGTCGAGCCGCAGACGCTTCAGGTGCTGGTGGACGATCAGGTCGGCGAGATCTGGATCGCCGGGCCGAGCATCGCCCAAGGATACTGGCGCAACCCCGAAGCGACCGCCGAGGCTTTCGTCGAGCGTGATGGCCAGCGCTGGCTGCGCACCGGCGATCTGGGCGTGGTGCGCGAGCGTCAGCTGTTCATCGCCGGGCGCCTGAAGGATCTGATCATCCTCAATGGTCAGAACCATTACCCGCAGGACATCGAGCAGGCGCTGGAGCAGGACATCGAACTGCTGCGCCAGGGGCGTATCGCCGCGTTCGCCGTCACCGACGAACAGGGGCTGGAGGGCGTCGGCCTGGCGCTGGAGATCAGCCGCAACGTGCGCAAGCTGATCAGCGCCGAGATGATCTGCCAGCGTATCGCCGATGGCATGGGCGAGCGCTTCCAACTGGCGCCGCAGCTGATCCTGCTGCTCGAGCCAGGCACCTTGCCGCGCACCACCAGCGGCAAGCTGCAGCGCTCGGCCTGCCGCAGCGGCTGGCAGAACGGCAGCCTTGCGACCTTCGCGCAGTGGTACAAGGGACGCCTGCAGGGCGCCGAGGCTGCGAGCCCAGTGTCGCAAGCCAGCGCCGTGCTGCCGCAGGTGCTGCAGGCCTGGCAGGAGGTGCTGGGCTGCACGGATCTGGGGCAGGGCGACCACTTCTTCGCACGCGGCGGAGATTCGGTGGGCGTGATGCAGGTGCTGGCACGCCTCAACGCCGAGCTGGGGCTGGCGCTGCAGGCCGACAGCCTGTTCGAACGCCCGCGTCTGGGAGATTTCAGCGCCTGGGTCGCGGCGCAGCCGCGTACGACCTGGCAGGTGCCGCCTCTGCAGGCCGAAGTGCGTGACGCGCAGTGCGCGCAATCCTATGCGCAGCAACGCCTATGGTTTCTCGAGCGCTTGCAGGGTGATGCCAGCGCCTACCGGCTGGGCGGTGAGCTGCGGTTTCAGGGGCGGCTCGACGAGGCGGCGCTGCAGCGCAGCTTCGATGATCTGGTCAGTCGCCACGAGAGCCTGCGCACGCGCTTCGCCGCTGGCGAAGAGGACGGCGTGCCGCTGCAGCGCATCGATCCACCCTTTAGCGTCGACCTGGCGCGTTTCGATCTGCGTGGCGAGGCAGATGCCGAGGCGGCGCTGGCACGCCTGCGCGAGGAACGGATGAACCTGCCGCTGGATCTGCAGCAAGGCCCGTTGTGGCATCTCGCTCTGGTGCGGGTGAGCGAGGACGATCAGCGTCTGCTGGTGGTGATGCACCACATCATCTGCGACGGCTGGTCGATTCAGGTACTGATCCGCGAGTTCGCCGAGCTTTATGGTGCCCATGTCCTCGGCCTGGTGCCGAAGCTGCCGGCACTGCCGGTGCAGTACGCCGACTACGCCATCTGGCAGCGGCGCTGGCTGCTGGCGGGCGAGGGCGCGCGTCAGCTGGATTACTGGAAGCAGCAGCTGGGTGACGAACAGCCGTTGCTGCAACTGCCCGCCGACCACCCGCGCCCGGCGCGGCAGAGCCATCGCGGTGCGCGCCACGCCATCCGTCTCGATGAGGCGCTGAGCCAACGTCTGCGCGCCCATGCCTCGGATCAGGGTGTCACTCTGTTCATGCTGCTGCTGGCCGCCTTCAAGGTGCAGTTGCAGCGCTACAGTGGCCAACGCGATATCCGCGTCGGCGTGCCCAGTGCCGGGCGCGTATCCCGGGAAACCGAGCCGCTGATCGGCTTCTTCGTCAACACCCAGGTGTTGCGCAGCGAGTTCGGCGGCGAGCACCGCTTCGCCGATGTCGTGGCGCAGGTGCGGGCGGCAGCCCTCGGCGCGCAGGATCACCAGTTGCTGCCGTTCGAGCAACTGGTCGAGGCGCTGGCGCCGCAGCGCAGCCTCAGCCACAACCCGCTGTTCCAGGTGAAGTTCACCCAGCAGTTCGCCCTGGCCCAGGATCTGGCGCTGCCTGGCGTGACCCTCAGCGCGCGGCAGCTGGACGAGCAGGCGGCGCACTTCGATCTGGGGCTGGACATCACCGATTTGCCCGGGGGCATCGAGGCTGCCTTCACCTATGCGCAGGATCTGTTCGAAGCAGAGCGCATCAATGCCTTCGCCGCCGATTTCGAGCGTCTGCTGGAGCAACTGCTGGCGCAGCCGCAAGCGCCGCTGGCCAGCCTGCAACTGGCGGCACAGCCTTCGCAGGTCGCGGGCGTCGAGCGCAGGTTCGCCGCTGCGACAGTGCTCGATCTGTGGCGGCCGCAGGTGCACGGTGAGGCCGTGGCTCTGATGTACGATGGCGTGTCCTGCAGCTTCGCCGCGTTGGAAGCCCAGGCCAATCAGCTGGCGCAGCACCTGCTTGCCCTGGGTGTGGCTCCGGAGCAGCGCGTCGGCCTGTGCCTGCAGCGTTCGCCGTCTTTCGTCATCGGCCTGCTGGCGGTGCTCAAGGTCGGCGCTGCCTTCGTGCCACTCGATCCGGCCTGGCCGGCGCAGCGTCAGGCGTTCGTCCTGGCCGACAGCGCCTGTGTGGTATTGCTCTGTGAATCCGCGTCGGTGCAAGGCTTCAATGGCCCGCAGCTGGACTTCAGCGCCGATGCTGCGTGGCGTCAGCGGACCAGCGCCGCGCCGAGCGTGCCGGTGCACCCGCTACAGGCGGCCTATCTGATCTACACCTCCGGCACCACCGGCCAGCCCAAGGGCGCGGTGATCAGCCATGCGGCCCTGGCCGACTACGTGCAGGGCGTGCTGGAGCAACTGGCCCTGGCGCCCGAGGCGAGCATGGCGATGGTGTCCACCGTTGCGGCCGACCTGGGCCATACCGTGCTGTTCGGTGCGCTGCTGTCCGGACGTACCCTGCACCTGCTGAGCACGGAAACCGTGGCCGATGCCGATAGCCTGGCGGACTACCTGAGCACGCAGCAGGTCGGCATCCTCAAGATCGTGCCGACTCACCTGGCCGGTCTGCTACAGGCCGGCGCAGGTGAGCGGGCGATACCTGCGCATGCCCTGATCTTCGGCGGCGAGGCGCTGCCGGCCGAGCTAGTGAAGGAGGTCAAGCGCCTGCGCCCGCAGTGCCGGGTGATCAATCACTACGGCCCCAGCGAAACCACGGTCGGCGTGCTGACTCACGAGGTCACGGACGCCGAGCTGGTCGCGTTGAGCGGCGTGGTGCCGATTGGCCGGCCTTTGCCCAACGTCCGCGCCCTGGTACTGGATGCAACCCTGACGCCGCTGCCTCAGGGTGCAGTCGGCGAGCTGTACCTGGGCGGGCCTGGTCTGGCGCGCGGCTATCTCGATCGTCCGGGGCTGACGGCGGCGAGCTTTCTGCCCGATCCCTTCGCCAACGGTGAGCGTCTGTATCGCACCGGAGACCGTGCGCGCCTGCTGGCCGACGGGCGTATCGAATTCCTCGGGCGTGGTGACGACCAGGTCAAGGTGCGCGGCTACCGCGTCGCCCTCGGCGAGATCGTCGCGCAACTGCGTGGCCTGGCGGGCGTCGCCGATGCCCATGTGCAACTGGACGAACGCGGCCAGTTGCTTGCCTACGTAGTTGCGCAGGAGTCTTCTCTCGACCTCGCGCAGGTGCAGGCGCAACTGGCCGAGCGCCTGCCGGACTACATGCTGCCGAGCCATGTGCTGCTGCTCGAACGCTTCCCGTTGACCGCCAATGGCAAGCTCGACCGTCACGCGCTGCCGCAGCCGCAAGCGGCAGAGCAGGGCTTCGAGGCGCCGCACGAGGGGGTCGAGACGCAACTGGCGGCGCTCTGGCAGCAGGTGCTGAAGGTCGAACGCGTCGGTCGGCACGACAACTTCTTCGCCCTTGGCGGCGACTCCATCCTCAGCCTGCAGATCATTGCCCGTGCGCGACGCCAGGGCATTCGCCTGACGCCCAAGCAGCTGTTCGAGAAGCAGAGCATCGCCGAGCTGGCGCAGGTCGCTGTCGTGGCAGAGACGCCGGCAGCACCCGCAAGTGCCAGCGCAGAGGTGACGCACAGCTTCGCCCTGACGCCGATCCAGGCGCGCTTCTTCGCCCAGCCTCCGGCGCGCATTGGCCACTGGAACCAGTCCCTGCTGCTGGCGGCGGACGAGCCGCTCGACGCCCGTGCGTTGGCCGAGGCACTGGCGGCCGTGGTGCGTCATCACGCCAGCCTGCGCCTGAGTTTCCAGCAGGATGCGCAGGGCAGCTGGCAGCAGCGCTATCGTGACGCGCAACCGACGCAGGAGCTGCTGTGGGTCTGCCAGGTGGCCGCCGCCGACGACTTGCCGGCGCTGTGCGACGAAGCCCAGCGCAGCCTGGATATCGAGCACGGGCCAATGCTGCGCGCAGTACTGGCGCAGTTGCCGGACGGGCGTAATCGACTGCTACTGGCCGTCCACCACCTGGCGGTCGATGGCGTGTCCTGGCGCGTGCTGCTCGAGGATCTGCAGCAGGCCTACGCGCAGCGACTGGCCGGACAGACGATCAGCCTCGCCGCCGTTACGACCAGCTTCCAGCAATGGTCGGCGCATCTGCAGACCCTGGCTGGCAGCCCGCAGCTGGCGGCACAACTGGAGTACTGGCAGGGCTTCAGCGCCGCCGAAGCCTGCCTGCCCTGCGACCGCCCTGAAGGCAGCGCCAAGGTCGCCGATGCCGGCCAATTGCAGCTGCAGCTCGATGCCGCCACCACTGCGCGCCTGCTCGGCGAAGTGCCGGCGGCCTACCGCACGCAGATCAACGACGTGCTGCTGGCGGCGCTGGCCCAGGCCTTGTGGCAGTGGAGTGGGCGCCGGCGTACGGTGATCAGCCTGGAGGGTCATGGCCGCGAGGACGATCAGCTCGATCTGAGCCGCACGCTGGGCTGGTTCACCAGTCTCTACCCCGTGGCGCTACAGGCCGGCGATGACCTGGGTACGACCCTCAAGCAGGTCAAGGAAGGGCTGCGTCAGGTGCCGGACAAGGGCATCGGCTACGGCGTGCTCAAGTACCTGGCCAAGGCTCCGCTGGAGGAGCTGACGGGCCAGGGACTGACCTTCAACTACCTGGGCCGTTTCGATGACCAGGCCGGTGCACGCTGGCGTCTGGCTGACGAAACGAGCGGCGCGCCACGCGACGGCAGCGGCCCGCTGGCCAATGCCCTGGCCATCGACGGTCAGGTGCGTGGCGGTTGCCTGCAACTGATGCTGACCTACAGTCGCGCGCGCTTCGAGACGAGCACCGTCGAGCGCCTGCTGGATCTGTACGAGCAGGCGCTGCGGCAGTTGATCGAGCATTGCTGCGCGCCCGCAGCCGGTGGCCTGACGCCTTCCGATTTCCCTCTGGCAACGCTCGGTCAGGCGCAACTCGACGCCTTGTCTTATGCGCCGCAGCAGATCGAAGACCTCTTCCCGCTGGCGCCGATGCAGCAGGGCATCTTGCTGCACAGCCAACTGGAGCAGGGCAGTGGCATCTACCTGATGCAGGATCAGTACGCCGTGGCCAGTGCGCTGGATGTGGAGGCCTTCACCCATGCCTGGCAGCAGGTAGTGCAGCGTCACCCGGCGTTGCGCACGGCCTTCTGCAACCTGGAAGGGACGCCACATCAACTGGTGCTGCGCCAGGTACCTTCGCCCGTGCAGTTCCTCGATTTCAGCGAGCTGTCGCGCGATGAAGCCGAGGCCAGGTTGCAGGCGATCCTGCGCGAGGAGCGTCAGCGCGGCTTCGATTTCACCCAGGCGCCTTTGCTGCGCCTACGCCTGGTGAAGTTCGCCGAGGCCGATCTGCGCATCGTGCAGAGCCATCACCATGTCCTGATCGACGCCTGGTGCCGCGGACTGATGTTGGCCGAGTTCTTCGCCCAGTACCGCGCTCGCCTGCTCGGGCGCAGCCTGCAACTGCCCCCGGCGCGGCCTTATCGTGATTTCATCGGCTGGCTCGCACGCCAGGACGAGGCGGCCAGTCGTCGCTACTGGCGCGACGAGCTGGCCGGCTTCGACACGGTGACGCCACTGCCGTATCGCCGCCAGCAGGGCGAGGCGGGCATGCACGACGTCAGCCTCGCGTTCGATGCCGAGCAGACCCGCGTGCTGGCCGAGCAGGCGCGGCGTCATCAGCTGACCGTCAACACCTTCGTCCAGGCGGCCTGGGCGCTGCTGCTGATGCGCTACAGCGGGCGCGACGATGTGCTCTTCGGCGTCACCGTGGCCGGGCGCCCCACCGAGCTGGAAGGCATCGAAGAGGCGCTGGGGCTGTTCATCAATACCTTGCCGCTGCGCGTCCGAGTGCCGGGCGCGGGCGCGACTGGGCTGCAATTGCTGCAAGCGCTGCAGGCGCAGAACGCCGGCATGCGTCAGCATGAGCAGTTGTCCCTGGCCGAGGTGCAGAACCTCGCCAACACCCCGCGCGGCCAGCCGCTGTTCGACAGCCTGTTCGTGTTCGAGAACGTGCCGCTCGGTGGCGAGGTGCAGGAGGCCGTCGACACCTACCGCATCACGCCGCTTGCCAACCGCACCCACACCAACTATCCGTTGACCGTGGTGCTGCTGCCGGGTGCCAGCCTGACCCTGCAACTGAGCTTCGATACCCAGCAGTTCGCCGTGGCCGATATGCAGGTTTTGGTCGAGCATTTTCGTCGTCTGCTGCTGCAACTGAGCGAGGCGCCGCAGCGTCCTTTGAGCGAGCTGCGCCTGCTCGATGACAGCGAGCGCGAAGCCCTGTGCCGGCTGGGCCATGGCCAGACTCAGCCGCAATGGTATGCGCAGAGCTACCTGGCGCGCTTCGAGGCGCAGGTCGAGCAGCAGGGCGCACGTACCGTCGCCCGCTGCCAGGGGCAGACGCTGTCTTATTTCGAACTCAACGAGCGGGCCAATCGTATCGGTCATGGCCTGATCGAATGCGGTGTGCAGTTCGATGACGTGGTGGCGCTGTATGCACCCCGTGGTCTGCCACTGCTGAGCCTGATCATCGGCGCCTTCAAGGCCGGTGCTGCCTACCTGGCGCTTGACGAGCGCCATCCGCCGGCGCGCAGCGCGCGCATGCTGGCCAGCAGCGCGGCGCCGGTGCTGATCACCCTGCGCGAGCAACTGGAGCAGGTTCAGGCGATGCTCGCCGAACTGCCGCAGCCGCCGCGCGTGCTGGTCTATGAAGACATGCTGGAGCACGGCCGCCGCGACAATCCCGGGCGCTACGCCGGCCCCGAGCACCTGGCCTACCTGATCTATACCTCCGGTTCCACCGGCGAGCCCAAGGGGGTGATGGTCAACCAGCGCGGCATGCTCAACAACCAGTTGGCCAAGGTGCCTTACCTGCAACTCGGCGAAGCGGACTTGATCGCCCAGACCGCCGCCACCGGCTTCGATATCTCGGTCTGGCAACTGCTCACCGCGCCGTTATTCGGTGGCGCGCTGGAGATCATCCCCGATGCCATCACCCATGATCCGCAGGCCCTGCTCGCGTGCGTCGCAGCCACCGGGGTGAGCGTGCTGGAGGCGGTGCCGGCGGTGATCGACGGCATGCTCGAAGCGTCGGCCGTGGCGCTGCCGGCACTGCGCTGGCTGTTGCCCACCGGCGAGGCGCTGAGCCATGAGCTGGCCGCACGCTGGTTCGCCCGCTACCCGCAGGTGCCGATGATCAACGCCTACGGCCCGGCCGAGTGCGCCGATGACGTGGCGCTGTACCGCCTGGACGCGGCGCCGCCACGGCGACAGCCCATCGCCATTGGCCTGCCGACCGACAACAACCGTCTGTATGTGCTGGGTGGCGACCTTGAGTTGTTGCCCAGCGGTGTGGTCGGCGAGCTGTATATCGGTGGCACCGGTGTGGGCCGTGGCTATGCCGCACGCGCGGGGCTGACGGCCGAACGCTTCGTACCCGACCCCTTCGGCGCACCGGGCGAGCGCCTGTACCGCAGTGGCGACCTGGCGCGCTGGAATGCCGAGGGCCAGCTCGAATATGTCGGCCGGGTGGACTTCCAGGTGAAGATCCGTGGCCAGCGTATCGAGCTGGGCGAGATCGAAGCCTGCCTGCTGTCCAGTGCGCCCTTGCGCCAGGCCGTGGTGGTCGCCCACGAAGGGGCAGCCGGTACGCAGCTGATCGCCTATGGCGTGGCCGAGGCCGGCCAGCAGGTCGAGGTGCAGGCGCTGCGCGAGGCCCTGGCTGCGCAGTTGCCGGCCTTCATGGTACCGGCGCAGATCATCCTGTTGCCGCGCCTGCCGCTCAACGCCAACGGCAAGCTGGATCGCCGAGCACTGCCGGCGCCACAGGCGCAGGTACGCAGCGTCGAGGCACCCCAGGGCGAGCTGGAGCAGCACCTGGCGCAACTCTGGCGTGACCTGCTCAAGGTGGAGCAGGTCGGCCGTCACGACCACTTCTTCGAACTCGGCGGCCACTCGCTGCTGGCCACCCGCCTGCTGGCGCTGATCCGCGAAACACGCGGGGTCACGGTGCCGCTGGCACAGGCCTTCGAGGCTACCACCGTGGCCAGCATGGCCAGCCTGATCCGCAGCCTGGAAAGCCAGGCCCTCAACGATGAACGCCTGGACGCGCTCGACGACCTGATGAGCGCTCTGGAGGAAATTCAGTGAATCTGTTGCATGACAAAGCCCTGCTGCTCTCGCGTCGCTTTCTCGGCCTGGGGCCGCAGCAGCGCCGCGCCTTCCTCGACAAGCTGCGCGAACAGGGGCTCGATGCCTCGGCGTTGCCGATCCCGCCGGGTGCGGCCGATGCCGAGGGCAGCGTGCTGTCCTACTCGCAGCAACGCTTGTGGTTCCTTGAGCAGTTGCAGCCGGGCAACAGCGCCTATCACCTGCCGGGCGCCCTGCAGTTGCAGGGGCCGCTGGACGAGGCTGCCTTGCTGGGTGCCTTCAGCGATCTGGCGCAACGCCATTCGAGCCTGCGCACGCGCTTCTTCGCCGATGCCGACGGCAACCCGCGCCAGTGCGTCGAAGCAGCGCCGGCACTGACACTGGAACCGCTGCAGGGCGATGACTTTGCCGCCCTGGCCCGTGAGTTCGCCCAGCGCCCGTTCGACCTTGAGCAGGCGCCGCTGTGGCGCATCGGCCTGCTGCGCGAGGGTGAGCAGCGGCATGTGCTGCTGGTCTGTCTGCACCACATCATCGCCGACGGCTGGTCGATCCAGCTGTTGTTGACTGAGCTGGCGCAGTTCTACCGCGCGCGCGTGCAGGGCGAACCTGTCGCACTCGCCGAGTTGCCGCTGAGCTACGCCGACCATGCCCTGTGGCAGCGCGCCTGCCTGGACGCCGGTGAAGGCGAGCGGCAACTGGCCTACTGGCGTGAGCAACTGGGCGACGAGCAGCCGCTGCTGGAGCTGCCTTGCGACCATCCGCGCCCGGCGCAGCAGAGCTTTCGTGGCGCGCGCCTGGCCTTTCGCGTGGAGCCAGCGCTTGCCGCGCGCGTGCGCGAGCTGGCGCGGCAACAGGGCTGCACGCCGTTCACCGTGCTGTTGGCGGCCTACAAGGTGTTGCTGCATCGCATCAGCGGCCAGCGCGACCTGCGTGTCGGCGTGCCCATCGCCGGGCGCACGCAGAGCGAAACCCAGGGGCTGATCGGCTTCTTCGTCAACACCCAGGTGTTGCGCAGCGAACTGAGTGGCGAGCAGAGTTTCAACCAGTTGCTGGCGCAGGTCCTGCGCACGGTGCAGGGCGCCCAGGCGAATCAGGCGCTGCCCTTCGAGCAGCTGGTCGAGGCGCTGCAGCCCGAGCGCAGCCTCAGCCACAACCCGCTGTTCCAGGTGCTGTACAACCACCAGCAGCGCCCGCAGGACAGCCTGCAACTGACGTCCGATCTGCGCGCCGAGCTGATCGCGCTGGACAGCGGCAGTGCCCAGTTCGACCTGGCCCTGCACACTTGGGAAGGCCCGGGCGAGGAGCTGGCCGGTAACTGGAACTACGCGCTGGATCTGTTCGAGGCGGCCACCGTCGAGCGTCTGCATCAGCGTTTCATTCGCCTGCTGGAGCAGTTACTGGAACAGCCGCAACTGGCCATCGGCGAGCACCGCCTGGACGATGATCAGGATCGTCTAGCGCTGACGGGCTTCAACGCCACCCGTGTCGATTACGGCGCGGTGGAGCCGGTGCATCGTCAGTTCGAGAAACGCGTGCAGGCGCAGCCGCAGGCCATCGCCCTGGTGTTCGGCGAGCAGCGTCTGAGCTACGCCGAGCTGGACCTGCGCGCCAACCAGCTGGCCCACCATCTGCAAAAGCTTGGCGTGACTCGCGACAGCCTGGTGGGCGTGGCGGCGCTGCGTTCGGTGGAGATGGTGGTAGCGCTGTACGCCATCCTCAAGGCCGGCGGCGCCTACGTGCCGATGGACCCGGAATATCCGGCCGAGCGTCTGCGTTACATACTCGAGGATGCCGGCGTCAGCCCGCTGCTGAGCCACGATGCGGTGATCGACAGCCTGCCGCAGGTGGGCGGTGTGCAGGTGCTCAACCTCGATCATCTGGATTTGAGTCGCGAGCCGCAGACCGCGCCCGAGGTGGCGATTCACCCCGAGCAACTGGCCTACCTGATCTACACATCCGGCTCCACCGGCAAGCCCAAGGGTGCCGGCAACAGCCATGCGGCGCTTCACAACCGCCTGGCCTGGATGCAGGACGCCTACCACCTGACAACTGAAGATCGGGTGCTGCAGAAGACCCCGTTCAGCTTCGACGTGTCGGTGTGGGAATTCTTCTGGCCGCTGATCACGGGTGCGCGCCTGGTCATGGCGCAGCCAGGCGATCACCGCGACCCGGCCAAACTGGTCGAGCTGATCGAGCGCGAAGGCATCAGCACCTTGCACTTTGTCCCCTCGATGCTGGCGGCCTTTATCGGCCATGGTGACTTGCACAGCTGCGAGAGCCTGCGACGTATCGTCTGCAGCGGCGAAGCGCTGCCGGCGGAACTGGCCAGCAGTACGCGGCAACTGCTGCCGCAGGCCGAGCTGTACAACCTGTATGGCCCGACCGAAGCGGCCATTGACGTGACCCACTGGCGCTGCAGCGGCCAGGAACGGCGCAGCGTGCCGATTGGTCGGCCAATCGCCAACCTGCAGATTCATATCCTCGACGAACGCCTCAACCCGCAGCCCATCGGTGTGGCCGGGGAGCTGTATATCGGTGGCGTCGGCCTGGCGCGGGGTTACCACCGTCGTCCGGGGCTGACCGCCGAACGCTTCGTCGCCAGCCCCTTCGGCGGTGGTCAGCGTCTGTACCGCAGCGGCGACCTGGCGCGCTGGACCGAAGAGGGCGTGCTGGAATACCTGGGCCGCATCGACCATCAGGTGAAGTTGCGCGGCCTGCGTATCGAACTGGGCGAGATCGAGGCAGCACTGCTGGAACATCCTGCGCTGCGTGAGGCGGTGGTGCTGGTGCGCGACCAGCAACTGGTGGCCTATGTGGTCGGTGGCGATTACGACGAGGTCGAGCTGCGGGCGCGGCTTAAACAACGGCTGCCCGAGTTCATGTTGCCGAGTCATGTAATGCAGCTCGAGCGCCTGCCGCTGTCGCCCAATGGCAAGCTGGAACGCAAGGCGCTGCCGGAACCGCAGCGCGTTCAGCGCGATTACCAGGCGCCGCAACCCGGTCTGGAAAGCCAACTCGCAAGCATCTGGCAGGAGCTGCTGGGCGTGGAACGAGTGGGGCGCGACGACAACTTCTTCGAGCTGGGTGGCGACTCCATTCTTAGCCTGCAGATCATTGCCCGTGCCCGCCGTCAGGGTATCGAGCTGACGCCACGGCAGCTGTTCGAGCGTCAGAGCATCGCCGAGCTGGCCCAGGTCGCAACCCGCAGCGCCGAGACGTCGGGTTGCATCATCGACAGTCAGCGCGACATCCCACTGACGCCGATCCAGCACTGGTTCTTCGCCCAGCCGATGAACAATCGTCAGCACTGGAACCAGTCCGTACTGCTCAGTGCACGCGAGCCGCTGCAGCCGCAGCGCCTCCACGCTGCCCTGCAGGCCGTGCTGGAGCAACACGATGCCCTGCGCCTGCGTTTCGAGCAGCAAGGCGACAGCTGGCGGCAGCGCTATGCAGCCGAGACCGAAACGCTCGAGCTGCGCGTCGAGCGCTGCAGCCTGGCCGAGCTGAGCGCGCTGTGCGATGAGGTGCAGGCCAGCCTCGATCTGAGCCGTGGCCCGCTGTTGCGCGCCGTGCTGGTGCAGTTGCACGAAGGCGGCGAGCGGCTGTTGCTGGTGGCTCACCACTTGGTAATCGATGGCGTTTCCTGGCGCATCCTGCTCGATGACCTGCAGCGTACCTACGCGCAACTGGGCGTGGGCGCTGCTGCCGATCTGGGGCGCAAGAGCAGTGCCTGGCAGAGCTGGAGCGAGCGCCTGGCGGCCTATGCATCCAGCCCCGAAGTGGCCGCCGAACGTACCTACTGGCAGGCGCTACCGACTGATCGCGGGTTGCCCTGCGACTACCCGCAAGGGCGCAACCTGATGGCCTGCGCCGAGAGCCTGGATGTACAGCTCGATCCCGCCACCACCGAGGCGCTGCTGACACAGGCACCGGCGGCGTACCGCACGCAGATCAACGACCTGCTGCTCAGTGCACTGGCTCATGCCCTGCGTGACTGGAACGGACAGGCGCAAACCCTGGTCGCCCTCGAAGGCCATGGCCGCGAAGCGCTGTTCGAGGATCTGGACCTGAGCCAGACCCTGGGCTGGTTCACCAGCCTCTACCCGTTGTTGCTGCAGGCCGGTGACGACTGGGATGCGACCCTCAAGGGCACCAAGGAGGATCTGCGCCAGGTACCGCGCGGTGGCATCGGCTACGGCCTGCTGAAATACCTGCAGGGCGAGGAACTGCCGGCGCTGGATGACGCGTTGCTGTTCAACTACCTGGGTCGTATGCAGACCAGCGGGCAGTTGTTCGACCTGGCTGAGGAAGCGTCCGGCGCGCAACGTGACGCCAGCGCACCGCTGGCCTGTGCCCTTGCTCTGGATGGCCGCGTCACGGGCGGCTGCCTGCACTTCACTTGTACCTTCAGTCATGAGCGTTTCGACCGCGAGCGCATCATCGCGCTGCTCGAGGCGTATCGCTGCGCGCTCGTCGAGCTGGTGCAGCACTGCCGCACGCGGGCTGCTGTCACCCCCAGCGATTTTCCCTTCGTGCCGCTCAGCCAGGCCGATCTCGACAGCCTGCCGCTGCCGGCCCGGCAGATCGAAGACATCTATCCGCTGACGCCGATGCAGCAGGGGCTGTTGTTCCACAGCGAACTGCAGGCGGCCGATGGTGCCTACGTCAATCAGCTCAGCCTGGAGGTCGAGGGCTTGCCGGTGGCGCGTTTCAAGGCGGCCTGGGCGGCTGCGCTGCAGCGCCATCCGTTGCTGCGCGGAGCCTTCCTGCGCCTTGGCGCGGATCAACAGGCGGTGCAACTGGTGCAGCGCGAAACGCATCTGACGATTCGCGAACTGGATGGAAGCGACCTCGATCTTCAGGCACTGCTGCGCGAGGAGCGCGAGACGCCATTCGACCTGACGCGGCCACCGCTGATGCGCCTGGTGCTGGTACGCCTGGGGGAAGGGCGTCATCAACTGATCTGGACCCTGCACCATATCCTGCTCGACGGCTGGAGCAGTGCCGCGCTGCTGGCGCAGGTACTGCAGGACACGCGCTGCGAGGGCGGCGCGCACGAGGTCGGGCATTACCCGGATTACCTGGCCTGGCTGCAACGCCAGGTTCTTGCTGTCAGCGAGGCGTTCTGGCGTCAGCAACTGCAAAGCTTCGATGAGCCGACGTTACTGGCCGGCAGTCTGCGCAGCGAGCTGCCTACCAGCGGCAGCGGCGTGCATATCCTGAACCTGCCGCGTGCTGAACTCGAAGTTTTCGCCAGGGCTCGACGCATCACCCTCAATACCCTGATCCAGGCGACCTGGACGCTGCTCTTGCAGCGTTATTGCGGGCGCCGTCAGGTGGCCTTCGGCGCCACCGTATCGGGGCGCCCGGCGAGTGTGGCGGGCATCGAACACATGCTCGGCCTGTTCATCAATACCCTGCCGGTGGTGCAGGCGCCGCAGCCTCATGAGCCTGTCGGCGACTGGCTCGACGCGCTGCAGGCGCACAACCTGGCGTTGCGCGAGCACGAGCAGGTGCCGCTGTTCCGTCTGCAGCAACTGGCCGGCCACGCCGGGCGCGAGCTGTTCGACACCCTGCTGGTGTTCGAGAACTACCCGGTGGATCAGGTGCTGCAGGGGCAGGGCGATGGCCTGCGCTTCGCCAACCTGCAAGCGCACGAGCAGACCCATTACCCGCTGAGCCTGGCGGTGATGGCCGGCAACGAGTTGCAGGTGCACTGGCATTATCAGCGCGAGCATTTCAGCGACCGGCAGATCGCCGGCATGAGTCGCCAGTTCGAACGATTGCTGCAAGCCCTGTGCGCCGATGCGCAGCGCTGCATCGGTGAACTGCCTTTGCTGGATGAAAGCGAGGTGGCCGAGGTCGAGGACTGGAATGATGCTTCTCCAGCTCCCGATACCACTCAGCTATTGCCACAGCGCATCGCCGAGCAGGCCCGCCTGCGCCCAACGGCCATTGCCCTGGTACACGGCCAGCAGCGCCTGAGCTTCGCCGAGCTGGAAGCTCGCGCCAATCGCCTGGCCCACCAGCTGATCGCCCGTGGCGTCGGTGCCGAGGTGCGCGTCGGTGTGGTCCTGGAGCGCGGCATCGAACTGTTCGTCGCCCTGCTGGCGGTGCTCAAGGCTGGCGGTGCCTATGTGCCGCTGGACCCGGATTATCCCGGCGAGCGCCTGCGCTACATGCTCGAAGACGCCGGGGTGAAGCTGCTGCTAAGCCATCAGGCGGCCCTGCCGCGCCTGCCCAACGTGGCCGGTATCGAGGTGCTCGACCTCGATCATCTGCCGTTGAACGATCAGCCGGAGCAGGCGCCTGAGGTGGATATTCACCCCGAGCAACTGGCCTATCTGATCTACACTTCCGGCTCCACCGGCAAGCCCAAGGGCGTAGCCGTGGCCCACGGCGCCATCGCCCTGCATTGCCAGGCGATTGGCGAGCGCTATGAACTGACCGCCGAGGATCGCGAACTGCATTTCCTCTCGGTCAGCTTCGACGGCGCCCACGAACGTTGGCTGACGCCACTGAGCCATGGCGCGCGGGTGGTGATCCGCGACCAGCAGCTGTGGAGCGTGCAGCAGACCTACGATTGCCTGATCGCAGAAGGCATCAGCGTGGTGGCCTTGCCGCCGAGCTACCTGCGCCAGTTGGCCGAATGGGCCGAGCAATGCGGCCAAGCGCCCGGAGTGAAGACTTATTGCTTCGCCGGTGAAGCCTTCAGCCGTGAGCTGTTGCAGCAGGTGATCCGCAGCCTGCAACCGCAATGGATCATCAACGGCTACGGGCCGACCGAAACCGTGGTCACCCCGACCATTTGGCGTGTGTCGGCGGCCACGGCCGACTTCACTACCGCCTATGCGCCAATTGGTGATCGCGTCGGCGCGCGTCAGGGTTACGTGCTGGATGCCGACC
>JAESFV010000336.1_pt1 | contig 22055 bp, 19 predicted proteins | sample 9269471 | NCBI WGS metagenome assembly JAESFV01 (sample SAMN14502647, study PRJNA617108) | algae metagenome | isolation source: Symplocastrum torsivum CPER-KK1 and co-occurring heterotrophs from... | place: USA: Central Plains Experimental Range, Colorado | collected 2001-01-01
GCGTTCCCGTTCCCCGGACTAGCCGCGCCTGCGCGGCGCCGATCCGGGACGCAGGAGGACCAGGAGGGCGCTCGCAGCAGGCGCTGTGGCGGTGGAACTGCCGAAGTGCCTTCATTGCCGAAGTGTCTTGCGCTGGGTCCCGGCGCGGCGCTCCGCCTGCGGCTCCGCTGGGCCGGGACACGAGGCTGGCGTCCGGCCCATCGTCATCCCGGACGGCCGAAGGCCGATCCGGGATCGCGCGCAGAATGATCGCACGCGAATGAGCGCCCCGATCCCGGCCCCGCACAGCTCCTCGCCTCGTGAAAAGTGGCTTGCCAATAGCTTGCCAAAGGACCTTCAATAGATGGTCGATCATCTGAGGCACGGCGCCGACATCGAATGCCCGCAACTTTTTCTGCCGAGACAAATGCAAAGAATGGAAGTCGGTGAAAGTAAAAGAAATATCATTCAGGGCGACGCCCTTGAGATGATACGGCACGGGCGCTTTGGACCTATCTCCATCGGAAGCTCGCTCGCCGAGGTCAGAGATTTCCTAAGTCCAATAGAAGGACTTGAGCCCGATCATTTAATTACATACGATGCCGATGTGGAAGATACATGGGCGTTTGCCTTCTCGAGTTTACGTTTTTATTTGAAGAAAAAATATGATGGAGACTTCAATGTATCCGCAATTGTTTTAGATATCTTAATTGAAGATAACGGATTTCTCGATGATGGCGATCATATATTTTTCAAATGTCATGGACTAAGAAATAAAACTAAAATACAAAAAATAAAGAGACGATTAAATAATATGGGGATATCCGTCGTTGAGCAAAAGACAGTCGCGTATTCTGTAGTATTACATACGCACCCATACGGCGCTCTGGTCTTTAATTTCTATCCTCCAGAGGGTGTCTTTGAGCACAACGCAACCTTCTCGCAGTTTGTACTTAAATAATTCATTTTCTGACCGGGCATTCCACTCAGGCTTACTTGTCGAACCAGCGCTCCACCGGCATGACACGCGTGCAATGAGGGCGCGTTACCTTACATGCCCCGACAGATCCGTGATCGTCGGGTTCTCCCCGGTGAGCGGGTTCTCCGGGTCCCAGCCATAGCTCAGCGTCTCGAAGCGCATGGTGAGGGTGTCGATCATCAACAGCCGCCCGACCAGCCCCTCGCCGAAGCCGACTACGGCGCGCACCGCCTCCAGCGCCACCAGCGTGCCGGCGACCCCGGCCACCGCGCCGAGAATGCCGGCCTCGGCGCAGTTCGGCACCGTGCCGGCCGGCGGCGGTTCCGGGAACAGGCAGCGATAGGTCGGGTTCGGCGTGCCGTCCGGCCCCTTTTCATGCGGGCGCAGCGTCGTCACCGTGGCATCAAAACGCCCCAAAGCGGCCGAGACCAGCGGCACGCCGGCCAGCGCGCAGGCATCCGAGACGAGATAGCGGGTGGAGAAATTGTCCGAACCGTCGATCACCACATCGGCCTCGCCCACCAGCGCCAGCGCATTCTCCGCCGTCAGCCGGGCCGTGATCCCCTCAAATTCCACATGCGGGTTGAGCGCGGCGATGAAGTCGCCCGCGCTCTCGGTCTTGCGCCGGCCGATGGCGGCGGTGGTGTGAATGATTTGCCGCTGCAGATTGGACAGCGACACCTCGTCATCGTCGATCACGGTGAGATGGCCGACGCCGGCGGCGGCGAGATACATCAGCGCCGGGGCGCCGAGCCCGCCCGCGCCGACGACCAGCATCCGCGCCTTTTTCAGCTTCTGCTGGCCCGGCCCGCCGATTTCAGCGAGCACGAGATGGCGGGCATAGCGCTCCACTTCCTCGGGGGAGAACAAAGGCGCGCGCGGCGGCACTGGGGGGCTGGCGGGAGTGTCTGTCATGGCTGAGCTATATAACAACCCGCCGCCCGCCCGCCACACTCTGCGTGGCGAGGCCGCATTGGCCGGGCGGCGATTAGCGGCTATCTCCGTGGCATGACACCGGACCATGCAACGCTCTTCGCCGCCGCCGCGCGCCATGGCGACACGCTCGCCCGCCAGCGCCTCGTGCTCTATGCCGGCGCCAACCTGCCCTCGCCCGCGGTGATCGCCGCCTACGCCCCCGGGCTCGGTGCCATGCCCTCGATGGGGCCGAGCTTCGACAAGGAGCAGCCGGGCACCGAGCTTGTCTCACACTTCGAGGTGGCGGTGCGGCAGGAGGCCTGCGCCCTCTTCCGCGCCGGCTGGGCCGAGCCGCGCCTGCCGAGCGCCACCCTGTGCAATCTCGCCGTGTTCCACGCCTTCGCCCGGCCGGGCGAGTTGATGCTGGCGCCTGACAAGGCGCAGGGCGGGCATCTGAGCCAGCGGCGCGGCGGCACGCCTGATCTTGCCGGGCTGGTCTGCGACGAGCTGCCTTTTGATGCCGCCGGCCTGTGCCTCGACGCGACAGGCGCCGCGCGGATGGTGGAAGAGCGGCGGCCGCGCCTCGTCATGCTCGGGCGCAGCGTGATGGTGCGGGCGGACGATATCGCGCCCGTGGTCGCGGCGGCGCGCGCGGTGGGGGCGACCACCGTGTTCGACGCCTCGCATGTCGCCGGACTGATTGCGGGCGGCACCTATCCCAACCCGCTGGAGGCCGGCGTCGACGTGCTTGTCACCTCGACCTACAAGACCCTGCCCGGCCTGCCGCACGGCCTCATTCTCGGCCGCGACCCGGCGCAGGGCGAGGCGCTGGCGCGGCTGCTCGATGCGCGCTTCCTCGCCAACTCCAACGCCGCCCTGCTGCCGCCGCTGCTGCGCCTGCTCACCGACATGCGCGCCGGGGCGGCTGATTACGCCGGGCGCGTGGTGGCCAATACGGCCGCCCTCGCCCGCGCCTGCCACCAGCGCGGCCTGCCGGTGATCGCCCCCGAGGCGGGCCACACGCACCAGATGCTGATCCCGATCGCGGCGGGCGCCGCGCCGCGCGCGCTGGTGGCGGCGCTGGCGGAAAGCGGCGTCATCATCGGCCTCTGCCCCGACATCACCCGGCCGGGGGGAACCGCGCTGCGGGTCGGCACGCAGTTTGTCGCGACGCTGGGGCTTCTCGCCCCCGACATGGAGGCCGTCGCCGACATCCTCGCCGGCCTGCTGTCGGGCGACGACGGTGTCGGCCTGCGCTCGGACCCGGCGCCGGGCACCACGGCGCGGATCGAGGACCTGCTCGCCGGCGCCGCGCGCAAGGCGCCCTGAGGCGCGGCACGAAGGCGTGCCCGGCGTTCATTCGAGATACCGGCGGGCCGGGTATGCTGCTAGGCTCCGACAACCTTCCTCAAGGCAATGTCCGAGCGCAACATGACGTACACCGTAGGTAGCTATCTTGCCGCCCGTCTCGCCCAGATCGGGCTCACGCATCACTTCGCCGTGGCCGGCGACTTCAATCTGGCGCTGCTCGACCAATTGCTGACCAATGAGGAAACCGAGCAGGTCTATTGCTGCAACGAGCTCAATTGCGGCTATGCCGCCGAGGGCTATGCCCGGGCCAATGGCGCCGCGGCGGCTGTCGTCACCTTCAGCGTCGGCGGCCTGTCGATCATCAACGCCATTGCCGGCGCCAACGCGGAGAACCTGCCGGTCATCCTGATCTCCGGCGCGCCCAACACCAATGACCGCGCCACCGACCATCTGCTGCACCACACGATGGCGACGGCCGATCTCTCCTACCAGCTGGACATCGCCGCCCGGATCACCTGCTGCGCGGTGGCGATCACCTCGCCCGAGCAGGCGCCCTCCCAGATCGACAAGGCGATCCGCACCGCCCTGCGCGAAAGCAAGCCGGCCTATATCGAGATCGCCTGCAACATTGCCGGCGCTCCCTGCGCCGCGCCCGGGCCGGTGAGCGGCCTTCTCGCCCACGCGCCCAGCGATGCCGCGACGCTTGAGGCGGCGGTGAGCGCTGCGGCGGATTTCATCAAGGGCCGCAAGAAACCGCTCATTCTCATCGGCTCCAAGCTGCGCGCGGCCAAGGCCGAGCGCGAGGCGCTGGCGCTGGCGCAGGCGCTGGGCTGCCCGGTGGCGGTGATGGCAGCGGCCAAGAGCTTCTTCCCCGAGACGCACCCGCAATTTGCCGGCATCTACTGGGGCGAGGTCTCCGCGCCGGGCACGCGCGAGATCGTCGACTGGTCGGACGGGCTGATCTGCATCGGCACGCTGTTCAACGACTATTCCACCGTCGGCTGGACCTCGAACCCGGCCGGGTCGAACGTGCTCACCCTCGACATCGACCATGTCTCCCTTGCCGGGCATGATTTCAGCGGCCTGCGCCTTGCCGAGGTGCTGGACGGCCTTGCGACGCGGGTGGAGGCGAACCCCACCGCCCTGAACGAGTTCCACCGGCTGCGCGCGGCGCCGGCCACGGTGCCGGAGGCGCCGCCGGAGGCCAAGCTCTCGCGCACCGAGATGATGCGCCAGATCCAGGGGCTGCTGACCGGCGACAGCACGGTCCTGGTCGAGACCGGCGATTCCTGGTTCAACGGCATGCGCCTCGCCTTGCCCGAAGGCGCGCGCTTCGAGATCGAGATGCAGTGGGGCTCGATCGGCTGGGCGGTGCCGGCCACCTTCGGCTATGCGGTGGGCGCGCCCGGCAGACGCGTGATCGCGATGATCGGCGACGGCTCGTTCCAGCTCACCGCGCAGGAAGTGGCGCAGATGATCCGGCGCAAGCTGGCGGTCATCATCTTCCTGATCAATAATCGCGGCTACACGATCGAGGTCGAAATCCATGACGGCCCGTATAACAACATCAAGAACTGGGACTATGCCGGGCTGATCAACGTCTTCAACGCCGAGGACGGGGAAGGGCTTGGCCTGCGCGCCGGCACCGGCGGCGAACTCGCCGAGGCGATCACGCGGGCGCTCGGCAACGCCAATGGGCCGACCCTGATCGAATGCGCGCTCGACCGCGACGATTGTTCGCCCGACCTCATTTCATGGGGACGCCGCGTCGCCACCGCCAATGCGCGCCCGCCGCAGCCGAAGTGAACCAAGGCCCTGCCGGCACGTCCCTGATGCGGGGCGTGCCGGCACGGTTCGGTGCGCTCCCGACGAAAGCCCTCATGCACCCGGTTGCCGGGGGGCCATGGTTCGATTATGAAGACGCGGCACAGGCGCCTCGCGCGCCTCGGCACCCGTAGCTCAGCTGGATAGAGCGCTGCCCTCCGAAGGCAGAGGTCGCACGTTCGAATCGTGCCGGGTGCGCCATTTTCCATCGCAAGATCAGTGACGTATCAAGGCGCCCTGTCGGGGCTGCCCGCCTTTGACTCGTCGCGGAAGCACCGCGGAAGCCGATTGCGGCGTGCGGCAGCATGCCATCGCGTCGCCTGGGCGGTGCAGGGATTCGCGCGTCGCGGCTCTGCCGGGTTTTTTCAGAATGTGGGTCGCGAGCACGTCGCGGACATTGCGCGGGCCGTGCGGGCCGTGCGGGCGCAGACGCTCGACTGTCCGTCGCGGGGCAAGGGTGCGTGCGCTCGGGTTGATGCCGGCGCGCGCACCCTCGGGTCGGTGAGGCCCTTCAAAGGAAACAGCCCGCCCGCGCCGCCCTGCCGGCCAGCGGCGCTCTTGAGCAGGCGACAGGCGCGATCGCCTGTCGCTCAGGCCTCGCTGCGTATCTGCCGGCGCAGCTCATCGGCCAGCGGATGCAGCCGGTCCGGGGCCACCGCACCGACAAGGCTGTAGCCGAGGCCGTCATCGGCCCAGGCGAAGCCGTTGAGTGCGCCTTCGGTGTGAGGCGACATCGGCAGGGCCGGCTCGGCCTTCATCGGGCGCGCCAGCATCACCAGCCGCGTTCCGCGATCATCGTCAAACATGAACAGCGCGGCAGGGCCGTGCTCGGTCGGCACCACGCGCCCGCCCATCAGCCGATAGCCCGCCGCCGTCAGGTCCGGAATGCCGATCGGACGGCCGATGCGCTTGGCGGTCCAGGCCGCGAGCGCGTCGCGATCGCTGGCCCGAATCTCGACCGGACGCACCTGGTCCGGCACATAGGTCGCATAGCTCGCCGCCGCCTCGCGGGCGAGCGCCTGGACACCTTCGGAGGTCGAGGGCCTCAGGTCGCGCAGCGACCAGCCGCCGGCGGCGCCCACCGACAGCAGCAGCACCGCCGCCGCCGCGATCGCCCAGCGTGGCGCCTGCCGTGGCAGGCGGCGCTCCTCGATCATGCGCGAGAGGTCGAGTTCCGTCGGCACCGGCTCGTCCATGACAGGCGCGAAGGCGTCGCGCAGCATGTCGCGCTGCTCGCCATAGAGCGCGATGCGTCGGCCAATATGCGGATGGGCGTCGAGATAGGCGCTCACCTCGGCGTGGCGTTCGGGCGTGAGCGTGCCGTCGACAAAACCGTTCAGCTCGTCTTCGGTGATCGGAAGAGGGGTCATTTCACGCTCCGGAGATGGGGCGACGGGCGGGCTGCGCGCGGGTCGGCGGACATCAGCTTGGCAAGGCGTTCGCGGGCACGCGACAGGCGCGACATGACCGTGCCGATCGGCACGCCCAGCACCTGCGCCGCATCGGCATAGGTGAGTTCCTCGACCGTGACCAGCAGAAGCACGGTGCGCTGTTCATCCGGCAGCTGCGCCAGCGCATTGACGAGGTCTCGGTGGCGCAGCCCGTCCTCCTGCCGCGCGGCTGAGGCGAAGCTCGCCGGATCGGCGTCGTCGAGCCCGATATGGATCGGGCGCTGCGTCGTCCGGCGCAGCCGCGTCATGGCGAGATTGTGCAGGATGGTGAAGATCCAGGCCCGTGGGTCCTCGCCCGGCCGCCGCTGGTGCCAGCGGCTGATGGTACGCTCCAGACAATCCTGCACCAGATCGTCCGCCGCCGTCCGCTCGCGCATCAGCGCCCGCGCATAGCGCCGCAAGGCCGGGATCAGCGGCTCGATGAGGCGCACCATCTCGTGGTTCACGGTGTCTCCTTTCGAGGAGAGGCGCGCCTCCCTCATGAGCGACTGTCGAGCGACTGTCGAGCGACTGTCCTGGCGCAGGCGTGGCGCGTCAATCCAGCGTCTGGCGCTGGACGACAGCGCCGGGCTGGGCGACCGTGCCCTGCGTGATGACGAGATAGCGGCGCTGGGCCTTGGTCTCGTTCTGCACGATCTGGCGGATGGGCCCGGCGGCGTTGACGATCGCCGAGCCGGCGGGATTGGACATGAAGGCCGAGAGCGGCTCGATCGCGCCCGTGCCGTCGGGCTGGCTGGCCAGCGCCAGCACATGCGGCTTCTTCGGCGCGAGGCCGGTCACCGAGGCCTGCAGGACCTGGATCAGCCCCTGGTCGAACAGCGTGATGCTGGTCGGGGGCGTGTCGGCGGCCTTGCCGTCCGTGGTCAGGCTGAGATGGGCGGCCTGTCCGGCGACGCCGAGCGGCTGGAGGTTCTGCGTGCCCTCGCCCTCCGGCACGGCGCCGGGCACGTAGTTGACCGCCTGCGGCGCCTGGCCGACGGGAATGGTGGCGATCACCATGTTGCTTGCCGTGTCGATCGCGGCCAGCGCATCGGCGTTTTCCAGCCCGACATAGACCCGCGAGCCATCACCCGACGGCCAGAGGCCGTGCGGCAGCTTGCCGACAGGAATGGTCGCCACAGGCGTGAAGTCGTCGGTGCGGAACACCTTGACCTCGTTGAGGCCGCCGATTGTCACATAGGCGAAGCTGCCCTTGGCATTGCGGGCGAAGTTGACATGGTTGGTCAGCGGGCCGGTGTCGAGCGTCTTGATGATATCGAACGGCGGCTGCGCGTTGAACACCTGCACCTTGCCGATGTCCTTCAACGTGAACCAGACCTGCTTGCCGTCCGGCGTCGCCGCGATGTTGGGACAGAACGGGCTTTCCTGCTTCACACGGCCGACAATCCTATGGTCGGCGACCGAGATCACCACGGTCTCGGGCATGAAGGAGGAGCAGACATAGCCGTATTTCCCGTCGGGCGAGAAGATCTGCATGCCCGGGCCGTTCGGCACCTTGATGCGCGTCGTCTCCTCATAGGTCGCGCTGTCCAGCACGGCGATGTAGTCCTCGCCGCGCACCGTCACCCAGACCTCCTTGCCATCCGGGGTGAAGAACGCCTCGTGCGGCGAGCGGCCGAGATAGGTGGTGTGCTTCACCGCATTGGTCGCGGTGTCGATGAAGGTGACGGCGTTCGAGCCGATCGACACCACGGCGAGGGTCTTGGCGTCCGGCGCGAAGCCCATGCCGTGCACCAGCACCTGCCCCTTGTAGAGCGGGCTGAAGTTCATCGGCTGCGGCTCGCCCAGCCGGATGATGCCGACCAGCTTGTTGGTCGCGGGATCGGTGACGGAGATGGTGTTGGAGAACTGCTCGGCGGCATAGACGCGGTCGCGGCTGCTCAGCGGGATGTCCGGGGCGGAGGCGGCGAACGGCGCCTGTCCGGCGAAGGCGGGCACCGCACAGGCGAGCAGGACGCTCGCGAGCACGCCGGTGAGGACGGATGTGTTCATGGGACGGTTCCTACTTCGCCGGGGTCGGCAGGGCCGGCATCGCCATGGTGCTGGCGGGCATCGGGCGGAGCGACGGGGTGCCTGGGGGCATGGCGGAAGGGTCATGGGTCGCGCCGGCCTCGGGCAGGGTCGGAGCCGGCGCGGAAGGCGGCAGGGGCTGGCCGAGGGCAAGCCGCATCGCGGCGATCTCCTGCTGCTGCTCGATGATGATCTCCTGCGCGAGGCGGCGCAATTGCGGGTTCTGGCCGTAGCGCAGATAGGCGACGGCCATGTCGATGGCGCCCTGATGGTGCGGGATCATCATCGCCGTGAAGTCGGCGTCGATGTCGCCGGTCGGCGTCACCTCCATGTCCGCCATCATCTTGTCCATGGCGGCGGCGTTCTCGGCGAGAAACGGCGATTCGGCGCGGGTTGCGGAAGCCGTAGCGGCGCCATGGCTGTGGTCGCCCGCCGCGGCCGCACTGCCGACCAGGCAGAGCGCGAGCAGCACGCCGACACGAGACAGGTGTCGTTGTCGCATGGACTTTTCTCCTTCGGGCGATGGCGCCTTCGGGAGGTTGGACTCGCAGCCGGCGCGATTATTCCGCCCCGGCGCGAATTTTCTCCGCCCCTTCGCCTGACCCGCCCGACGCCCACCCCGTGCGAGGTGAAAATCGGAACGCACGCCCCGTCAGGCGGAATAAAGCGGCGCGACGAGAGTCTCCCGATGCAGGCCACATTGGAGATTCAGGCACATGCGCCTTTCAACCCTCGCCGCCACGTTCGTCCTTATCGCCGCTTCCGGCTCGGCCGCGCTGGCGGGTTCTGCCGAAGACCTCGCCAGGTCGCGCATCGCCGCCATTGCCGGCGGCGACCTCGCTGTTGTGTCGGCGGCCTATGGCCCCGGCGCGACCCTGCACTGGGTCGGCGGCCCGCTCGACGGCACCTATAGCCAGCCGGGCACGATCAAGGAGATCTGGTCGAAATTCTTCGCCGCCCAGGGCCCCCAGACGGCGACCATCGCCGTGGCGGTGGAAGCGGCCAATCCCAAGGGCGGCACGGTCACGGCCGATGTCACCTTCGCCGGCAAGAACACGGTCAAGGTGCGCTACGTGCTGCTGTATCGCGGCGACAGGCTGGTCGACGAAATCTGGCAGGTCAATCCGGCCGCGACCTACTGAGCGGGCCGATCGCGCAGGGGGGCGTTCACGCCCCCCACGGACGGGCGGACCGGCGAGGCACACGCCCACGCCGATCGGCTGACGTTCCCACACCCATGCCGATTTGAGACGCACCGGGCCACAGCCCGGGCGATCGGCTGCGCACGGCTCGGCGCGGTCACGAGCGGGGTCCCGACGCCACGGCAACGAGGCCCTGCGGTCTCGCGTCGCGGCCCGCCGCCGCGATTTAGCATAAAGGCTATATTTGATTAATTTGATAAAATTGATACCACGTCGCCATTCAGAGGAGATTGCGACATGAGCGAGATCGACAAGGACGACGCGCCGGACTTCGCCAGGCGGGTCGCCGAGAACCAGAACCGGCTGCGGGAGCGGCCTCCGGCGCAGTACAATTTCATCGTCTGCGGCGCCGGCTCTTCCGGTTCGGTCGTGGCGAGGCGGCTGGCCGAGAACCCCGATGTCGACGTGCTCCTCGTCGAGGCGGGGGGCGATGACGAAGCCGAGACCGTGCTCGACCCCGCGCAATGGCCGCTCAATCTCGGCAGCGCGCGTGACTGGGGCTTTCAGGCGACGCCCAATCCGCACCTCGACGGCCGGACCCTGTCGATGTCGATGGGCAAGGGTCTGGGCGGCGGCTCCAGCATCAATGTGATGGTGTGGGCGCGCGGGCACCGCAGCGACTGGGACTTCTTTGCCAAGGAGAGCGGCGATCCCGCCTGGGGCTACCCGGCGGTGCTCGATATCTATCGTCGGATCGAGAACTGGCAGGGCAAACCCGATCCGCATTATCGCGGCACAGCGGGCCCGGTGTGGGTGCAGCCGGCGCGCGATCCCAGCCCGGTCGCGCTCGCCCTGCTCGATGCCGCGACCGAAATCGGCATCCCGCGCTTCGATCATCCCAATGGCGCGATGATGGAAGGCGCTGGAGGCGTCGCCCTCTCCGACATGCTGGTGCGGGATGGGCGACGCCACTCACTTTTCCGCGCCTATGCGCGGCCCTGGATGGACCGGCCCAACCTGACCGTGCTCACCGGAACGACGGTGCGCCGGGTGATCTTCGAAGGCCGCCGCGCCGTCGGCATCGAAGTGGTTCGCGGCGGAGAGGTCGCGCGACTCTGCGCCAGTGCGGAGGTGATCCTGTCGCTCGGCGCCATCCATACGCCGAAAGTGCTGATGTATTCGGGCATTGGCGATGCCGCGGAACTTGGCCGACATGGCATCCCCGTCCGCCAGCATCTGCCCGGCGTCGGCGCGAACCTGCAGGATCACACGGCCTTCTGCTGCATCTGGGAGTATCGCGACGCCATTGCGCCGCGCAATAATGGCAGCGAAGCGAAACTGTACTGGAAGACGCGTCCCGAGCTTGAATCGCCCGACCTGCTGTTCTGCCAGGCCGAGTTTCCGGTGCCGAGCGAGCGGACGGCGGCACGGGGCGTGCCCGCGCAGGGGTGGACGATGTTCGCCGGGCTGGCGCGGCCAAGCAGCCGTGGCCGGCTTCGCCTCACCGGCGCGGATCCGCTCTCGGCGATCGAGATCGACGCGAACATGCTGTCGGACCCCGCCGATATGGACACGGCGCTCGCCTGCATCGAGCTCTGTCGCGAGCTTGGAAATGCCAGGGCCTTCCAGCCTCTGGTGAAGGGTGAGGCGCTGCCGGGCCCGCTCAAGGGCGAGGCGATGAAGCAGTTCGTGCGCGAATCCGCCGTCACCTACTGGCATCAGAGCTGCACGGCGAAGATGGGGCGCGACCCGATGTCGGTCGTGGACGCTTCTCTCAATGTCTATGGGGTCGAGGGTCTGCGGATCGCCGATGCCTCGATCATGCCGCGCGTCACCACCGGAAACACGCAGGCCCCTTGTGCCATCATCGGCGAGCGTGCCGCCGGGATGATCCGCCAGACCTACGACCTCTGACGCCCTCGCGCCCGGCCGTCCATGAGGGGGCGGACCGGGCACGGTGGGCCGCGCGTCAGAAGGGCATCCTGCGGGTCCCCGCACCTCGCCGGGTTTGGGAGGTTTCAAGCCGTGCGGGGTGAAGGAAAGCTCACACCCGATCCGGAAGACGCGCAGGCCCGGCTGGCGCGACCTACGCGCTGTGGCCGTGGCCAGCTGTCTGCCGCTCCGCCTTGCCAAGCGCGTCCCGCAGCTGCCGCTCGATAGCCCGCAGCCGCACCTCGTCGGATGCGAGCGCCGCCAGCGCCATCAGGGTCCGCTTCTCGCCGTCGTCCAGCGTGCGCGGCTTTCGGTCGATGATGCAGAGCGACCCCACGGTGAAGCCCTCACCGTCATGGACGGGGGCGCCGGCGTAGAAGCGGAAGCCGAGATCACCCGCGACGGCCGGATTGGCGGCGAAGCGCGGATCGCCCGGCAGGTTCTCCACCGCGAACACACCCTTCTGCAGGATCGTATGATTGCAGAACGCCCAGCTTCGCGGGGTTTCCGGCGCATCAACGCCGATGCGCGACTTGAACCATTGCCGGGTAGGGGTGAGCAGGGTCAGCAGCGCGATCGGCGCGTCGAGGTTGCGGGAGGCGAGCCATGTCAGGCGGTCGAACGCTTCCTCGGGAAGCGTGTCCAACAGCCCCGAGCGCTCAAGCGCCACCAGCCTCTGGCTCTCATTGAGCGCGATTGGAAACAGCGTGTCGGCGGGCGGCGGGGTCGGCGTGCCGGTGTCGATCTGCGACACGCGTATCGCGGCGGCTGCCTGTTCGGCGGTCTCGACAGGCACGACGCGGCCGGGCAGAGCGCCACTGGCGATCGTGCCTGCGGCCGCGACCGCGAGAATCCGGCTGTGACCCAGCGACGGATTGGCCGACAGGCTGTGCAGCAGCCTCACCCGCTCGGCATCGGGCGGCGCGAGATCGACGATGATGGCGTGCGGCCGGACGGAGCCGATGGCAAACAGCGCCCGGTGAACATTGTCGAAGGCTTCCACCGTGCATTCGGGAATGCCGGCGAACAGGCGATCATAGTGGGCAAGCCGTTCGGACGAAGCGACAAGGATGACGGTGGCGGACGGGAGCGGCGCGCCGGGCGCGCCCGGCGCGGGCCGCTCGATCAGTGCCATGACGTCCGCGCGGTAGACCCGGCGGTGGCCGCCCGGTGTCTTCCACGACGGCACCGAGCCGCCCTCGATCAGCAGCTGGGCGGTGCGGACCGACACGCCGAGTATTTTGGCGGTCTCGGCCGTGGTCAGGATGTCCTTGTCGGTCTTTCCCATCGCCTTCCCCACACGCGGAGATCGGCGCCTCACCCCGGCAAAGATGTCGGGAGAGGCGCCGATCCCGCACTATAGAGCGCGCAGCGAAAAAATGGGAGAGTTGCTGGATTTGATTGAAACGATAGCAGGTGCATCTGCGCATGACGCCAAGGAAACGGCCCCGCCTGGCCGGGGCGGCGTCCCTTGAGGGTGCCGGCCCGGCAAGGCGGCCGCATCGACCGCTCACGGCTGCTTGGAAACCGTCCGCGCCGCCTTGTCGATGGTGTCGGCGACGACCTTGGGCTGGGTCATGAAGAGCGCGTGGCTGGCGGAGACCGTGGTGATGTCGGCACCGATCCGCTTGGCCATGTGCAGCAGCATCGCCTGGTCGAACGCCTTGTCCTCCGTCGCGATTACCGCCCAGCTCGGCTTGGAGCGCCAGGCCGCGTGCGTCAGCTTGGTGCCGAACGCGGCGAGGTTGATCGGCACCTGCGAGTCCCGCATGAAGGCGACGTCCTGGTCGCTGACGTCATGGGCGAAGCCGGCCTTGAACTTCTCGCGGTCGACAAAGGCGAAGCCGTCCTCCGCCTTGTCGAGCACGAATTCCGTCGCCGGCGCAAAACCTTCATATTGCTGGCCGGTCGTCTCCCCCGCGTCGGGCGAGAGCGCCGAGACATAGACGAGCCCCGCCACCTTCGGAGTGTCGCCGGCCTCGGTAATCACCGTGCCGCCCCAGGAGTGCCCGACGAGAATGGCCGGGCCGCTCTGCCGTTCCAGCGCGCGCGTGGTGGCCGCGACATCGTCTGCGAGCGAGGTCAGCGGGTTCTGGACGATGGTGACGCGATAACCGCGCTTGGTCAGCTCGTCATAGACGCCGCGCCAGCCGGACCCGTCGGCGAACGCCCCGTGCACCAGCACGACATTCTTGACCGCCTGGCTCTGCGGGATGGGGTCGGCCGCGCGCGCCGGGTCCATGCCGAGGACAGCGGCGGCGGCCGCGGTGGCGGCAAGGATGTTTCTTGTCTTGGTGTTCATGAGGCTTCTCCTTCTCTTGCCCGATACCATCATCGGCAAGTCTGTGTGATCCGCTGTTGTGACGGCCGCGCACGGCTGCAATCGCGAAAACGACTTCCGCGGTTACGTGGCCATTACTTGGTGAGGTAGGTGTCGAGGCCGGATCGGCGCTGCCGGCGGCGGCCGTCAGCCGATCAATCGCGCCGTGCGTGTTTCGCGGTGTCGCATGGCGGTCTCCTTCAGCAGCTTGGTGGCGTCAGACGGATAGACTCCGTGCCGCGCCGCTTATTCCCGTCCGGTACGGATTTTCTCCGGGCGGCACGAGGCCTATTCGGCCCGGGCCTAAACGGTGGGAACCGTGCCGCCGTCTATGATGTATTCGGTGCCGGTGATCGCCGCCGCGCGGTCCGAGGCGAGAAAGGCGATGAGGCTGGCCACTTCGTCCGGCTTGGCCGGGCGGCCGAGCGGAATGCCGCCCAGACCGTCCATGATGATCTTCTTGCCGCCCTCATAGTCCGTGCCGGCCTGCTCGGCCAAACGCTGGACGAGGCGTTCGGCGGCTTCCGTCTCGATCCAGCCCGGGGCGACGCGCACCACGCGGACGCCCTTTGGCGATACTTCCTTCGACAGCGCCTTGCTGTAGGTCGAGAGCGCGGCCTTTGCGGCGGCATAGGCCGTTGTCGATTCCGGGAGCGGCAAGACGCGCTGGATCGACGAGACATGGATGACGACGCCGCTTCCGCGCTCGACCATGCCCGGAATGAGCAACCGATCCAGCCGGACGGCCGGCAGAAGGTTGAGATCGAGTTCCTGCTGCCACAGGGCATCGGTGAGCGCGGCAAAGCCGCCCCCCGGCGCCGAGGACCCGCCGAGCATGTGGACGATGATGTCGACGCCACCCAGCCGCCGGCGGGTCGCCTCGGCCACGCGCGCGCAGCCCTCCCCGGTGGTCAGGTCCCCCGCAATGAAGAGCTCCTCGGGCAACTCTTCGGGGCGCGAGCGGGCCGTCGTCAGCACTCTGGCACCGAGCGCGCGGAACAGTTCGACCGTCGCCGCGCCGGCGCCCTTCGTTCCCGCCGTGATCAGGGCGCGCTTGCCGTCGAGATTGAGAAAATCGGTCATTAGCCGATCTCCAGCGCGACGATCTTGCCCTGCGCGATGGTGAAGGCGAAATCGAGTGTGGCCGGGCTATTGGGGAAATCGCCTGACACCAGCGCGCAGACGGAAACCTTGTCGCCCCCTCCGGACATCTCGATCGGGGCGGTGACGTGGTGGGTCTTCTCCTTGGCCGCGACCCACCAGCGGCGGATCGCGGGGCGCCCCTCATGGACGGCGCCCTCATCCCGCACCACCGCTCCGGCGGCAAACGCCGCCGCCAGCGCATCGGGGTCGTTGCGACGCTCGGCGTCGAAATAGGCCTTCACACTCTCGGGCATATCCATCGTTCGGCTCCTGACTGGCAATGTCTGATTGTCAGGATAGGGCTCGACGATTACTGAGATAAGTGGGACAAAGCGGCATCTGGTATAGCGATTTTCGGGACAATGAACCGCGCTGGCTTGAGTGAACTGGATGCCATCCTCGCCATCGCCCGGCGCGGGACCTTCCGCGCCGCCGCGATCGATCTCGGCATGTCGACCACCGCGCTCAGCCATGCCGTCGGCAAGCTCGAAGCGAGCCTCGGCGTCCGCCTGTTCAACCGCACCACCCGCAGCGTGGCCTTGACCGAAGCCGGCAAGCTGTTCGTGGAGCAGGTGGGGCCGGCGCTGCAGGACATTCACGGCGCGCTGGAAGCGGTGCGCGCGCAACGCGAGACCCTGTCCGGAACGATCCGGATCAACGCGGCGCCCTTTGCCGCCCGGGCCATTCTCTCGCCGCTGGTGCTGGAATTCGTGCGTCGCTACCCCGACATGAACGTGGATCTCGTCACCGAGGGGCGCTTGATCGACGTCGTCGCCGAGGGGTTCGACCTCGGCGTGCGTGTCGCCGGGCTGGTTCCCACCGACATGATCGCCTTGCCGCTCGGGCGTCCGCAGCGGCACGCCATCGTCGGCTCGGCCGACTATTTCGCCCGGCATGAGAGGCCGCGCATTCCGCCGGATCTGTTCAACCACCGCTGCATCCGCGTGCGGCTGCCGGACGGTTCGCTGTTCCGCTGGCGGTTCGAGAAGGACGGGGAGGCCGTCCAGATCGACGTGCAGGGCCCCCTCATCCTCGACGAAGCCAGCCTCGCCCGAACGGCGGTGCTGGAGAATATCGGCATTGGCTACTTCATGGAGCAGAGCGTTCGTGCCGACATAGAGGCAGGCCATCTGATCCGGGTACTGGAAGACTGGACGCCCCCCTATCCCGGCCTCTGCCTCTATTACCCCGGCCGCCGGAATTTATCGGCGGGCGTGAAGGCGTTCCTGGCCTTGGCGCGTGAGATCGCCGGCCGCCAGGGCATCCGCACTGACGTTGACCAGACCGCCACACACACGGTGCGGTGAGGCCCTCGGCCCGCCGGAGCCGATGAGGGTCAGCGTGCGCCAATGGCCTTGGGGCGCGAAGCCCTGGCGGTACGAAGCCCTGGCGTCGCCGGCCCTTCCGGCCCCGCCCGTAAAGCGGGGCCATGTTCGTTTTCCCTAGGGACTCCAGGACGATGCCGTCGAACGTGGCAATGCGTCAGGCAGCGCCGGCGACGACATCGGACATGGTCTGCACCAGCAGCACGCCGACCGTGGCGCCGGCATCCTGCAGCCCCACCGTCTTCTCCTGGAACGCCGCCGCCTTGCCGTGCTGGGCCACCATGGTCTTGGTGCGCTCCAGCGCCGCCTCGGCGGTGTCGGCCGCCATCTTCAGGGCCGGCGCCAGAGCGAGGCCGGAGGCGGCCGCCTGTTCCAGCGCGCCAGCCACCGGGTCCAGCACGTCGAGAATGGTCTTGTCGCCGAGCTTGGCCTTGCCGCGCTCGGCGATGCCGGTGGCGAAGGCCCGCCAGAACTGCGCCAGCTCGGCGGTGCCGATGGCCTCCACCCCCTCCAGCGCCTTGGCGCCGCGCAGGAAGCCGGTGGCGGTGAGCGTGCCCATGGTGGAGGGCGCGGTCTTGGCCATGATCGCGCCGGCGGAGCGCAGCAGCTTGGTGATCCCCGCCGCCGCCCCTTCCGCCGTCACCGTGTCGGCGGCGGCGGCGAAGGACTTCGCCATGGTGATGCCGAGATCGCTGTCGCCGACCTTGCCGTCGAGCGCGATCAGAAATTCGCGCTGCGCGGCGAACATGTCGCGCCAGCGCTGGAAAAGGCCGATCAGATCATCGGCGCGGAGCGCGTCCATGCGGAAACCTCAGGCCTTGATGTGGGCGAAGAAGGGCGTGTGGGCCGGGGCGGCGACCAGCGGGTCGAGCTCGGCGTCGAGCTTGAGCACCGAAATGGAGGCGCCGGCCATTTCCATCGCGGTGGCGAACTCGCCGATCCAGACATGCTTGACCTTGGAACCGCGCGCCTCGAACAGCTGCGACACCCGGCGGAACAGGATGTAGAGCTCTTCCTTCGGCGTGCCGCCGAGGCCGTTCACCAGCACCGCGAACTCGTCGCCGCTGCCGGCGGGCAGTTCGGCGAAGATGCGCTCCATCATTTCGTCGACCACGGCATCGGCCGGGGCGAGCTTGGTGCGGCCGATGCCCGGTTCGCCATGGATGCCCATGCCGATTTCCATCTCGTCGGCGCCGACGTCGAACGTGGCGTGGCCGATCTCCGGCACCACGCAGCTCGACAGCGCGACGCCGATGGTGCGCACATTCGCCCGCGCCTTGTCGGCGAGGCGCGTCACCTCGTCGAGCGACAGCATGTTGGCCGCCGCGGCGCCGGCCACCTTGTAGACGAAGAAGATGCCGGCGACGCCGCGCCTTTTGTGCTCCTCACCGACGACGGAGGAGGCCACGTCATCATTGCCGACGACCTGCTTCACCGTGATGCCGTCAAGGTCAGCCAGCTCGGCCGCCATGTCGAAATTGATGATGTCGCCGGAATAATTGCCATAGATGTAGAGCACGCCGGCGCCCTGATCGATGTACTTGGTCACTTCGTGCATCTGGTCGGCGCTGGGCGACTGGAACACCCCGCCCACCGCGCAGCCGTCGAGCATGTTGTCGCCGACATAGCCGAGGAACAGCGGCAAATGGCCGGAGCCGCCGCCGGTGGCGATGCCGACCTTGCCCGGCTTGCGCGTGGCGACGACGAGGCAGCGCTTGTCGTCGTTCACATAGGTCACCTGCGGATGCGCCCGGTAGATGCCGTCCAGCATCTCGTCGACGAAATGCGCGGGATCATTGAGAAACTTCTTCATGTCGGTCCTCGTGAGCTCAAATCGGGCGGTCTGTTTCAGTTTTTCTTCTGGCTGAACACGAAGAAGGCGGCGGCCATCAGGATGAAGCCGCCCACCACCACGCGCTGCCAGGTGGAGGGAATGCCGACCATGACCAGCACGCTGTTCACCACCACCACCAGCAGCACGCCCAGCAACGTGCCGAGCACGCTGCCGGTGCCGCCGGTGATGCGCGCGCCACCCAGCACCACGGCGGCGATGACATTGATCTCGCTGCCCACCAGGTCGAACGGGTTGGCCTGCCGGTTGGCGCAGGTGTGGATGATGCCGGCCAGGCCCGCGAGGCCGCCGGCATAGGCGAACAGGAAGATATGGATGGTGCGCATATTATAGCCGAGCCGCTCGGCCACGCTCGCATTGCCGCCGACCGCGAAGATGGCGCGGCCCATCAGCGTGCGGTTCAGCATCCACCAGGTGAGCAGCGCGGCGATCGGCAGCACCAGGAAGTAGAATGGCAGGGTGATGGTGCGCCCGTCGGCGGCATCGAACTGCACCAGCGGCATGCGGCCGAACGCGCCCATCTGCGGCGGCAGCGACATGATCCAGACCGTGCCGATGAAGGCGAGCAGGATGCCGCGAAACAGATATTGCGTGCCGATGGTCACGATCAGCGACGGCACGCGCAGATAATGCACCAGCAGGCCGTTGATCACCCCCAGCCCCGCGCCGCCAAGGACCGCCGCCAGCACGATCAACGCCATCGGCGCGTCGGGGAAGTGGTTCTTCACCAGAAGGGTGAGCGAATACATGGTGAAGGCGGCGATGGCGGTGAAGGAGACGTCGATGCCGCCGGCCGCCAGGATGATGAACACGCCAAGCGCGAACAGGCCCATCACCACGCTGGAGCGTCCGATGTCGATCAGCGAGGAGGGATGCAGGAACGCCGGATTGGCGATCGCGACCGCGACGCAGATTCCGACCAGCAAGATGAAGGTGATCACCTCCGGCCGCCGCCGCACCAGCTCCAGCAGCGGGTTGGTGCGGGCGATGGGCAGCTCGGCGCTGTCGATCGGGTGCGTGGTGCTCATTGAATCGTCTCCGGCGGGGCGGAAGGCTGCGGCCGGGAGGCAAGCATGGCCTGGTAAAGCTGATCTTCGGTCGCGCTGGCGGCCTCATATTCGGCGACGATGCGACCACTGTTCATGACCAGGATGCGGTCGCAGTTCTGCAGCAGCTCCGGCAGGTCGTCGCTGACGATGACGAGGCCCATGCCCGCCTCGGCCAGCTGCTGGATCACCTTGTAGATCGTGTCCTTGGAGCCGACATCGACGCCGACGGTTGGGCCGTGCAGCACCAGGAGCTTGGGCAGGATGGACAGCCAGCGGCCGATCAGCACCCGCTGCTGGTTGCCGCCGGAGAGCGCCCCGACCGGCAGGTCGATATTGCCGGTGTTGAGCCGCATATCCCTAGAGATCTTGTCCGCCAGCGCCCGGCCCTTCGCCCGGTCGACGACGCCCACCGCATTGGCGAGGTCCTGCACGACAAGGGCGATCTCGTTCTCGAAGATCGACTTGTCGAGGAACAGCCCCTCCCCCAGCCGGTCTTCCGGGACATAGCCGATGCCGAGGCGGATCGCCTGCGCGGGGTGGCCGATGCGCTGGACCTTGCCATCAATGCGGATGCGCCCTTCGGCCGCCGGGGTGACGCCGGCGATGGCGGTGGCCAGCTCGTTGCGGCCGGAATCGGCAAGGCCGGTAATGCCGAGGATCTCGCCGCGCCGCAGGCTGAAGCTCACGCGGGCAAGGCTCGGCGGCAGCGACAGCCCCTCCGCCGCGAACAGTTCCTCCGCCATCGGGGCGCCGGTGCGGTAGCGCGCGCCGTCAATGTGGCGGCCGGTCATCATTTCGGTGAGCTGGTGCTTGGTGTAGTTGGCAAGCGGCCCCTGCCCGACGCATTGCCCGTCGCGGAACACGATGGCGTGGCCGCCGATGCGGTAGCACTCATCGAGCTTGTGGGTGACGAACAGCACCGCGACATTCTCCGAGCGCAGCCGCTCGACCACGGCGATCAGATTGTCGACCTCGCGCCGTGTGAGCGAGGTGGTCGGCTCGTCCATGATCACCATCTTCGCCTTGGTGGCGATGGCGCGGGCGATGGCGACGAGCTGGCGCTGCGCCAGCGGCAGGTCGGAAACGATGGCGGAGAGATAGGCCGGCGCCGTCGGCAGCCCGACCACCTCAAGCGCCGCCTCGGCGGTGCGCCGCAGCCGGCCGCGGTCGAACAGCCGCGCCAGCCGGCCGCCATGGGCGACAAGCTGCTCGTTGAGCGCGACATTCTCGGCGACGGTGAGGTTCGGCAGCAGGGAAAGGTCCTGGTAGACGGTCTCGATGCCGGCGGCGAGCGACTGGATGGGATTGAGCGCGCGGAAGCTGCGCCCCTCCAGCACGATCTCGCCCTCATCCGGGGCGTGGGCGCCGGACATGATCTTGATGACGGTGCTCTTGCCGCAGCCATTCTCGCCGAGCAGATGATAGGCCTCGCCGGGTTGAATCGTGAAGCCGACGCCGCGCAGCGCATGGACGCCGCCGAAACGCTTGTGAATGCCGCGCAGTTCGAGGAAGGCGCGGGACGCGGGGTCCCGGGACACCGGATCTTGTGACACTGAACCGTGGGACACGGAACCGTGGGACACTGAACCGTAGGACACTTGGCCTTGGGACACTTGCGACCCCTTCGTCGATTGGCGGCGCGCGGCGGGATGGCGCGTGGAAGAGCCTCCGGAGACGCGCGCGGCGCCTCCGGAAGCCTGATGGTTCAACGGATCAGAAGAGGTATTCCTTGTAGTTGTTCTTGTCGGCGAGGACCATGCCATTGCCGATGATCAGCACGCCTTCGCCCGGCCCCTTGGTGACCTTCACCTTCTCGTAACCCGGCACGCCGAGATTGGCGCCGTCCTCGATCTTCTTGCCGGCGATCAGGCTCTTGGCGACCGAATTCATCGCCATGCCGGCCTTCTGCGGATCCCAGAAGCCGATGGCGGTGATGGCGCCTGACTCCAGCAGGTCCTGCGAGGGGTTGGGCAGGCCGGTGCCGACCAGGCACACCTTGCCCGAGAGGCCCGCCTCGTCGATGGCGCGGCCGACGCCGAGCACGTCATTGCCGGCCGAGGTCTGGAAGCCCTTGATGTCGGGGTGCTTGCGCAGGATTTCCTTGGCCTTCTCGTAGGTGGCGTTGGCGTCGTCGAACGACTCATTGTTCGCGTCGACCAGCACCATCTCCGGGTGGCTCTTGGCATTGGCCTCGCCGGCGCCGACCCACTGCATGTGCGTGCGGCTGCCGAGCGAGCCGACGAAGGTGGTCCACTTGCCCTTGCCGCCCATGCACTGGGCGAGGCGCTCGTTCAGCGCCTTGCCGTAATCGGCATTGTCGAAGGCTTCGACATCGGCATGGGTGTTCTTCTGGTTGTCGGCCTCATGGGTTACGACGATGATGCCGCGATCCATGGCGCGCTTGAGCGTGCCTTCCAGCACGGACGGGTCCATCGGCACCACGGCGAGGCCGTTCACGCCCTTGGCGACGAGATCGGTGACGATCTGCAGCTGCTGGGCGGCGTCGGCGGTGGCGGGGCCGTACTGGGTGGCGACGACGTCCGGGTTTTCCTTCTGGAACAGCTTCACGCCGGTTTCCATCCGGTCGAACCACGGAATGCCGCTGATCTTGACCACGGTGGCGATGACGGGCTTGTCCTGCGCCATCAGCGCGCCGGCCGAGCCGGCCACCAGGGCCACGGCCATGGCCGAGCCGAGCAGCATCTTCTTGGAAAGAGCTCCCATAGTTTCCTCCATTGTTGTTGCTTCCCTCATGGCGAGTTCCGATGCGTGAGGGGATCGCATCACACGAGCCGTTTGCTCTTGTTGGGCGTCAGGAAGCCG
>JAESFV010000337.1_pt1 | contig 21914 bp, 15 predicted proteins | sample 9269471 | NCBI WGS metagenome assembly JAESFV01 (sample SAMN14502647, study PRJNA617108) | algae metagenome | isolation source: Symplocastrum torsivum CPER-KK1 and co-occurring heterotrophs from... | place: USA: Central Plains Experimental Range, Colorado | collected 2001-01-01
GAACGCCACCTGCCTCATCGGGGAGGTCGACGGCCCCTGGTAGAGCAGGAAGGACTGCGACGCCGCATACATGGCGCCGGTGGTGGGGGCGGCCGAGGTCGCGGCTGATGTCAGCACGTTGAAGGCGTGGCTGTGCTCCGGCATCTGCCCCGCAGCCAGTTGCACGCTCATCGCCCCGAAGGTCTCGCCGATGGTCGGCCGGGGCGTCAGGCCGGGGCCGTTGCCCAGCCCGACGGTGACGCGGCCGCGCAGATCCGGCACCCGGAAAGTCCTGACGCCGTCGCCGCCGAAAAGCGTGCCGATCAGGGAGAACAGCTCGGTCCAGTCGGCGATCTTGAGCGAGGCCCCGTCGCACAGCACCCAGCCGTCCGGAATGCGGCTCACCGAACCGGCAAAGACCCGGACCTCGCCAGTATAGGCTTCGACCGACGGGGAGGACGGCTTGCGTTTTTTCCGGCGGAACAGGGCCGCAGCTTCCGCGGCGGCCGAAGCTTCCAAGGCGGCGGCCGCTTTCCCGTCCGCGTCCGGGTCCTCCTTTTGGCCCCCCTCCTCCTCCGAACCGCGCGAGGGATAGGCGCCGTAATAGGCGATGTAGTAGCCGATGACGAAAGACGGCTGCAGGTTCGAATGCGGCGCGCCCGACCCGGCGGGGCCGACCGTCTCGGGAGTGAGCGTCGTCGTGACCGAATTGTCCTGCGGGACGGCGTAGAGCGCGCCCGTCACCCCGGCGGCATCGGGCCTCGCCGTCGCCGGCAGGCTGTTCAATGGCGTGGAGGCGGTGCCGGTGCCGGCCACGAAGCGCACCTCGTGCGTATGCGCCGGCAGTTGGGCCGCACTCAGGGCCACCATTTCCGTGCCGCCCTGGACCCCGAGGCGATTGCCGGGGTCGGTGCCGCAGCCGATCACCGCCCGCCCGCGCAGGTCCGGCAGCTTGAAGAAGGTCTTCCCGTCCCCGCCATAGGTCGTGCCGATCAGCGCAAAGAGCGGCGTATAGGGGCTCTGCAGCGGCAGCGAGCGGCCATCGCAGGGAAGCCAGCCCGTTCCGCCGGGAGGCACGGCGAACATGCGGATCTCGCCGATGAAGTCTTCGGACATGGCGCAACTCTTCCGGCGCGGCTGGCAATTACCGAGGCAAGGCGCGTGACGTGGAAACTGGAAGAGAGAACCGGCGCCGCAGGCCGATCTGCCTCCCATGATACCTCCGCGCCCATCGGCGTCAACAGCGCGATACCCGTCTCATGCAGCGCTGGGCTCTGCGGGGAGAATCCTCTGTTCCAGCCCCGTCAGGGCCGGCCTGCTTCCACCCAGAGCAGGAACTGCCCGACATGCAGCCCCCGGCCGAAGACGGTGTGATAGTCCTGCCAGCGCGCCTGCGCCGCCGTCGCATCCGCCGGCCAGGTCTCGAACAGCTGCCGCAGGCGGGGCACGTCGAGGCAGCGCCGCGCCAGCGCGGAGGCTTCGAGCTGGTGCATGGTTTCGGCGTGATCGCCCCGGCGGGCATCGAGCCGCTGGAACCATTCTGGGCACTGGGCACCCCGGAGCCGGTTGTCGAGCACCGCGCGCGGCAGCCGGTCGGCCAGCACCCGGCGCGCGAAGGAGCGGGTCTGTCCCTCGCGCAGATAGTGCTCGGCCGGGATCGCGCTGCAGAACTCGATCAGCCGCCGGTCCACCAGCGGCTTGGCCTCACGGACGCCGAACAGGCCATGCCACGGCGCCGCGTGGTCCCACATGCGTTCCGAAGCTAGGATGATCGCCCGCCGGCGCGGCCCGTCGCCGCGCCCATAAAGCGGGTCCATGTTCGAGCTACGCGCCTGCCATCGCTCAAGCGCGCCACTCTCGCGGGCGAAATCCGGCGCGATCGGCGAGGCCTGCAGCCGGGGGCCGCCGCGCCCGCGCAGCCCCTCATAAAGCCGGTGCAGCCGGGGATAGCGGTAGCGCGCGACCTCGGCCATGAACAGGCCGACCGGCGTGGTCCGCATCTCAGCCCCCGTGGCGTTCAACTCCCGCCACAGCGCCCGCCAGCGCCCTTGGGCGGCATCGTCGGCCAGCCGGCCCATTCCATTCCAGCTCAGGGTGAGATTGCCGGGACTGCCGGTCAGCAGCGGGGCGGCCTCCAGCGCCGTGGCGGCCCGCAGGCAGGGCTCGAACCAGGCGGCATTATGGGTGTTGCGCATCGGCGCGCAGACAGCGTGAAACAGACGGCCGACATCGTGCTCGATCAGAGTCGGCCCCTGATCGCCGATGACATGCGGGCGCATATTCGGGTACAGCGCGGCGATCGCGCCGACCGAGGGGCGCTCGTCGCCATAGGTGCCCGGCCGCAGCGGCAGCGGGGCGCCCGGGGCCGGCACTTGCGTCAGGGTCTCCACGCTCTGCCCCGGCCGCAGCCGCGCCGCCGTCGCCGCCACGGCGGATGAATCGAGCCCGCCCGACAGCTGGCACACCACCGGGCCCTGCGCCGGCAGGCGGTCGCGCACCGCCTGGTCGAGCAGCGCGCGGGCGGCCTCGACATAGTCCTCATCGCGGGAAAACCGGATCGGCTGCGCCGGCACCGGCTGCCAGTATCGGCTCTTGCGCACGCCCGCGCCCGGGCGGAACACCGCCAGCCCCGCCGTGGGAACGCGATCAATGCCGCGCCACAGCGTGCCGTCGACGACGCTGGCATTGTACAGCAGGTCGTCGGCCAGAGCGTCCTCGTCCAGCCGGCCCTCGATGAAGGGCAGGTCGAGCAGCGACCGCATATGGGTGGCGAAGGCGAACACGCCGGGCGCCTGATGGAAGAACAGGCCGATCGTACCCATGTGGTCGCGGGCGAGCACAAGCTGCCGCTCGGCGGTGTCGTATCCCGCCAGCGCGAACTCGCCGATCAGCCGGGCCGGGGCCTCGGTGCCCCAGCGGCACAGGGCCGCCGCCACCACCTCCCCGTCGCCCGCGCGCGGATCGAGCCCGAGGCTGTCCGCCAGCTCGCGCCGGTTGTCGAGCCGGCCGTGCCAGACGACCCGCCACGCGCCGGCAGCGGCGGGGGGCGCCCCGTCGGCGGAGAGCAGCAGCACGCCTGGGTCCTCGCCGCCCGCTTGGTGCTGAATCCGGGGCGGTGGGTCGGGCAGAAGCGGGGCAAGAAGCGAGGCATGCCGCGCCAGCCATCCACGCTCGCTCTCGACGAGCCCGGCAAGGCCAAAAGCCTTCATGTTTTCTGGCCTCGTCGGCGCGCCGGGGGCACAGGCGAGCGACCCGGCCGCGGATCAGCTTGCGGATTCGAAGTCCGTATCGCCCGGATCGGCGAGTTCGCCACCTTGGGTCAAACGGTTCGCGTCCAACACCCGCAGCGTCGGCACGGACCAGGGCTGTTTCGCGCGCACCGGCGGGTTCTCGCGCGGCACGGCCCCAGTATCGTCGACGCCCATCTCGCCTACCCCATGGCTTCAACGCGCGGCGCCGGTGGGCACCCCGCTTGGAGGTTCTTAAGTACCACACGAGCCACCACACGACAATCCGGTCCGCGCCGATCAGGCCGGGGCGAGGCGCGCGAGATAGGCCGTGATCGGCGCCCATTCCCCTTCCGCTACCGACAAGGCGAGATAACCGTCCGGCCGGATCAGCTCAATGCCGCCGGCCACCGCGTGCGGGCGCACCATGGGGTCGACCAGTTCGCCGGGCAGATCGCCGGGCGGCGTCCCGGCGCCGGGCCCCGCCCGCAGGGTGAAGCGCGGCGTGTCGCCGGCCCCGAAAGGTGGCTCGCCGTCGGCCGGCAGCACGCGATCGCCGGCACGCGGCCCCGCCCCCCAGGAGATGCCGTTGAGCGGGCTGTCGTTGTAGTGGATCGCTGTCTCGGTGAGGTCGCCTTCCAGCGTGTGCCGCACCGGCGCCAGCCCGAGCACGGCCGGCATCACCGTGTTGCGGATATGGCGGGCGAGCGGGTTCTTCAGCGTCGCCAGCCGGGTCAGGCGGCCGGACGTGGCGATCACCTCCGCCCCCACCGCACGGCGCTCAGGGTCGTAGCTACCCAGCAGCGCCGGCGCGGTGGCGAGCCCGCGCAGCACCAGCGCCAGCTTCCAGGCGAGGTTCACCGCGTCCTGCATGCCGGTGTTCATGCCCTGCCCGCCGGCCGGGCTGTGCACATGGGCGGCATCGCCGGCGAGGAAGACGCGCCCGACCCGGTAGTTCTCCACCTGCCGCTCATTGATGCGGAAGGAGGTCGACCACAGCGTGTCGTGCAGGGTGATGCCGCCCGGCCCGCGCGCGTCAAGCAGCGCCTGGAAGCCGGCCATATCGGGCGGCGGCGGCGGTGCATCTGTGGTGGACGGCCCGAGGCCGACAATGACGCGGCAGCGGCCCGGCGCCAGCGGAAACAGCACCGCCGGGCCTTCCGCGTGCAGGCAGGTGGCGAATTCGTTCACCGGGAACGGCAGGCCCGAGAGGCGGAAATCGCCCTGCGCCCAGTCGCTGCCCAGCGTGTCGCCGGCGAAAGCGAGGCCGAGCCGGTGCCGCACCGGGCTGTGGGCGCCATCGCAGGCCACCAGCGCGGCATAGCGCGCGGTCGCCTCGCTCCCGTCCGCCTGGCGCAGCGTGGCGGTGACGGTCTCCCCCTCCTGGGTGAAGTCCGCGAGCGAGACTCCGAGCTCCGGCTCGACGCCGCGCGCCTGCAGATGCGCCAGCAGGACCCGCTCGGTCTCGCTCTGCGGCAGCATCAGCACGAAGGGATAGGGGGTTTCGATCTCGTCCAGCGGCACCCGGGCCAGGTGCTTGCCGTCGGCCAGCATGTTGGCGGCCGTCACCTTGTTGCCGAGCCCGACCAGCTCGGCGGCGAGCCCGTCGCCGGCACGCTCCATCAGCTCCAGCGTGCGCGGCCAGATCGCCACTGCGCGCGAGGTGGTCGCCCGCTCGGTCATGGCGTCGACGATGCGTACCGGCACCTGGTAGCGCGCCAGTTCAAGCGCCATCACCAGCCCGACCGGGCCGGCCCCGACGATGAGGACAGGGTCACTCATGCGCATGCCCCTCGCTGCCGGTGCGGGCGCCACGCGCCGCTCGGAGCTTAAGGGGTAGAAGCCCGCAGCGTTTTGCGCAACGGGCTTTTGGCCGGCATCGGCCGGCGCTGGTGCCTCCCCCGCCCTCCCGAAGGCAGCGGGGGAGAAAGCCGCCTCAGTTCACCAGGTCGAAGCGGTCGGCGTTCATCACCTTGGTCCAGGCGGCGACGAAATCGCGGAGGAACTTCTCCTGCGCGTCGTCCTGGGCATAGACCTCGGCATAGGCGCGCAGGATGGCGTTGGAGCCGAAGACGAGGTCGACACGGGTGGCGGTCCACTTCGCCGCGCCGGTCTTGCGGTCGCGCAGCTCATAGACCCCCTCGCCCACCGACTTCCAGCTATTGCCCATGTCGGTGAGGTTGACGAAGAAATCGTTGGTCAGCGCGCCCTCGCGGGCGGTGAACACGCCGTGCTTGCTGCCGCCGTGATTGGTGCCCAGCACGCGCAGGCCACCGACCAGAACGGTCATCTCAGGTGCGGTCAGGCCCATCAGCTGGGTGCGGTCGAGCAGCATTTCCTCGGGGGTGACGACATAGTCCTTCTTCACCCAGTTGCGGTAGCCGTCATGCAGCGGCTCCAGCACGCTGAACGAGTCGGCGTCGGTCTGGGCGTCGGTGGCGTCGCCCCGGCCCGGCGCGAACGGCACGGTGACATCATGGCCGGCCGCCTTCGCCGCCAGCTCGATGCCGACATTGCCGCCGAGCACGATGACGTCGGCGAGGCTCGCCCCGGTCTCGGCCGCGACCGTCTCCAGCACGCCGAGCACCTTGGCGAGGCGCGCCGGCTCGTTGCCTTCCCAGTCCTTCTGCGGGGCGAGGCGGATGCGCGCGCCATTGGCGCCGCCGCGCATGTCTGAACCGCGATAGGTGCGGGCGCTGTCCCAGGCGGTGCTGACCAGTTCGCTGATGGTGAGGCCGGCATTGATGATCTTCGCCTTCACCGCCGTCACGTCGTAATCGGTGGCGCCGGCGGGAACGGGGTCCTGCCAGATCAGGTCTTCGGCCGGCACGTCCGGGCCGATGTAGCGGACCTTCGGGCCCATGTCGCGATGGGTCAGCTTGAACCAGGCGCGGGCGAAGGTGTCCTTGAAATACTCGGGATCGGCCATGAACTTCTGGCAGATCGCGTTGTAGATCGGATCGACCTTCATCGCCATGTCGGCGTCGGTCATCATCGGGTTGTGGCGGATCGAGGGGTCGCTGGCGTCGACCGGCTTGTCCTCTTCCTTGATGTTGATCGGCTCCCACTGCCAGGCGCCGGCGGGGCTCTTGCGCAGCTCCCACTCATGGCCGAACAGCATGTCGAAGAAGCCCATGTCGAACTGCGTCGGATGGGTGGTCCAGGCGCCTTCCAGCCCGGAGGTCACGGCGCGGCTGGCGAGGCCGTTCTGGTTCGGGTTGGACCAGCCCATGCCCTGCTCTTCGAGCGCGGCGGCTTCCGGGTTGGGGCCGAGCGCCTTGGCGTCGCCATTGCCATGGGTCTTGCCGACCGTATGGCCGCCGGCGGTCAGCGCCGCGGTCTCTTCGTCGTTCATCGCCATGCGGGCGAAGGTCTCGCGCACCTGCGCGGCGGTCTTCATCGGGTCCGGCTGGCCGTTCACGCCTTCCGGGTTGACGTAGATGAGGCCCATCTGCACGGCGGCGAGCGGGTTCTCCATCGTCGAGGGCACGTTGACGTCGCCATAGCGGTTGTCGCTCGGCGCCAGCCACTCGCGCTCGGACCCCCAATAGGTGTCCTTGGAGGGGTGCCACACGTCCTCGCGGCCGAAGCCGAAGCCGAAGGTCTTCAGGCCCATCGTCTCATAGGCGATGGTGCCGGCGAGCACGATCAGATCGGCCCAGCTCACCTTGTTGCCGTACTTCTTCTTGATCGGCCACAGCAGGCGGCGGGCCTTGTCGAGGCTCACATTGTCCGGCCAGGAATTGAGCGGGGCGAAACGCTGGTCGCCGGTGCCGCCGCCGCCGCGCCCGTCGGCCAGGCGGTAGGAGCCGGCCGCGTGCCAGGACAGGCGGATCATCAGCCCGCCATAATGGCCCCAGTCCGCCGGCCACCATTCCTGGCTCTCGGTCATCAGCGCGCGCATATCGGCCTTGAGCGCGTCGAAATCCAGCGTCTTCACCTGCTCGCGGTAATTGAAGTCCTTGCCGAGCGGGTTGGTCTTGCTGTCGTGCTGGTGGAGAATGTCGAGATTGAGGGCCTTGGGCCACCAATCCATGTTCGACGTCCCGACTTCGGTGATGGCGCCGTGCATCACCGGGCACTTGCCGGCCGGCCTGTTCGTGATGTCGTCCATTGCAGTCTCCCATCGAGATGGCATGCCGGCGGTCAAGTCAGCCGGCGCTCCCCCCGGTGGCGCTGGCTGGCGTGCGGGAGGTGTTTGGAATTGGAAGAGGTCTTATCGTAGGCGCGAGATAATGAAAATTTGCATTTTCTAATTGGCTCGATAAGCTGAGCTTATGACAGACATCTCCATGCGCCACCTGCGCTATTTCGAGGCGCTGGCCCAGCACGGTCATTTCGGCCGGGCCGCCGAAGCCTGTTCGATTTCCCAGCCCGCTTTGTCGCTTCAGATCAAGGAACTGGAGGAGATCCTCGGCGCGCCGCTGGTCGAGCGCGGCACGCGACATATCCGGCTCACCCGGCTCGGCGACGCGTTCGCGCAGCGCGCGCGTGCCATCCTGCAGGCGGTCGATGAACTGGAGGACCTCGCCCGGGCGTCGCACAGCCCGCTCGCCGGCCGGCTGCGCATCGGCGTGATCCCCACCGTCGCCCCCTATCTGCTGCCCGCCGTGATGCAGCGTCTGGGCGAGCGCTTCCCCGAGCTCGACCTGCGGCCTCGCGAAGCGGTGACGCAGCGGCTGGTGGACGAGCTGGTCGAGGGTCGGCTCGACACCGCCATCGTCGCCCTGCCGGTTTCCGAGCCCTCGCTGACCGAGCATGCCCTGTTCGAGGAGGAGTTCGTCCTGGTGCGTCCGCTGCACGAGGCGGCGCTGCCAGTGCCCAATCCCGAGACGCTGCGCACCATGCGCCTGCTGCTGCTGCAGGAAGGCCACTGCTTCCGCGAACAGGCGCTCTCCTTCTGCAACCTCGCCTCGCAGCTGCCGCGCGACCTGATGGAGGGCAGTTCGCTGACCACGCTGGTACAGATGGTCGGCGCCGGCATCGGCGTCACGCTCATTCCGCAAATGGCGGTGGCGATTGAAACCCGCTCCGCCGCCGTCTCGGTGGCGCGGCTGGCGGAACCCCGCCCCTCGCGCACCATCGGCATGGTCTGGCGCCGGACCAACCCGCTCGCCGGCTCCTTCGAGCAGATGGCGATCATCGTCGGCGCGGTGGGGCTTGCGGGCGCCGTGGCCGGCGCCAGCGCTGTTCCGCCCGATTGGCACCTCAGCTAGAACAGGCCGCAGGGCGGCCCGCGCCGCCACCTGCCGGAGAGCCTCCATGTCCGCCTATGCCTCCCTCACCGTCCATTTCGGCCGCATCAGCGCGATGTCGAACGCCATCGGCATCCTGCAATGGGACAGTGACACGATGATGCCGAAGGGCGCCGCCGCCAGCCGGGCGGAAAGCCTCGCTCTGCTGCGGGTGATGCAGCACGAGATGGCGGTCGACCCCCGCCTCAGTGACTGGCTGCAGGCGGCGGGCGACGAGGCCAGCCTCGGGACGTGGGAGCAGGCCAATCTGCGCGAGATGCGCCGCGTCTTCACCGCGCAGACCGCCCTGCCCGCCGATCTGGTGGAAGCCTCCAGCAAGGCGATTTCCGCCTGCGAGATGGCGTGGCGGCAGGCGCGGGCCGATGCGGATTTCCCCGCGCTGCTGCCTTACCTCGCCGAGGTGCTGCGCCTGCAGCGCGAGGCCGGCGCCGCCAAGGGCGAAAAGCTCGGCCTCTCGCCCTATGACGCGCTGCTGAACGACTATGAGCCGGGCGGGCGGTCCGCGACGATCGACGCGCTGTTCGACGATCTCGCCGCCTTCCTGCCGGGCTTCACGCAAGAGGCGCTGGCGGCGCAGGCCCGCCGGCCCACGCCCGCCCCGCTTGCCGGCCCGTTCGCCGTCGAGGCCCAGCGCGGCCTCGGGCAGCGGATGATGGCGGCGCTCGGCTATGATTTCGACCGCGGCCGGCTCGATATCTCCACCCACCCTTTCTGCGGCGGCGCCGACAACGATGTGCGGATCACCACCCGCTATGACGAGGCCGATTTCTCCAAGGCGCTGATGGGGGTGATCCACGAGACCGGCCACGCGCTCTACGAGCAGGGCCGCCCCGCCGCCTTCATGAGCCAGCCGGTCGGCCAGGCGCGCGGCATGGTGCTGCATGAAAGCCAGTCGCTGCTGATGGAGATGCAGGCCTGCCGTTCCCGGGAATTCCTCGGCTTCGCCGCCCCGCTGATGCGCGAGGCGTTCGGCGCCTCCGGCCCGGACTGGGAGGCGGAATCGCTCTGGCGCCGCTACACCCGCATCGAGCGCGGCTTCATCCGCGTCGATGCGGATGAGGTCACCTACCCCGCCCATGTCATCCTGCGCTACCGGCTGGAAAAGGCGCTGATCGCCGACGCGATGCCGCTCAATGAGCTGCCGGCGGCGTGGAATGCCGGCATGCAGGAGCTGCTCGGCACGGTGCCGCCCAATGACCGGCTCGGCTGCCTGCAGGACATTCACTGGCCGAGCGGCGGCTGGGGCTATTTCCCCACCTACACGCTCGGCGCCATCGCCGCCGCCCAGCTGTTCGACGCCGCCTGCCGGGCCGAGCCGGACGCGCTGCCCGGCATTGCGCGCGGCGATTTCGCCCCGCTGGTCGCCTGGCTGCGCACCCATGTGCATGGGCAGGGCGCGCGGCTCGACACCGACGAACTGCTCACCCGCGCCACCGGCCGCCCGCTCGATGCCGGCGTGTTCAAGGCCCACCTTGCCCGGCGCTATCTCGCGGATTGAGCGCCGCCCGGCGCCTCAGGAGGTCGAGAAGCGATAGACCGAGACGTGCCGGTAGGTCTGGCCGGGGTCGAGTCGGGCGGCGGGATAATCCGCCCGGTTCGGCGCGTCGGGCCAGGTCTGCGGCTCCAGGCAGAAGCCGTCGGACTGGCGGTAGAGCCGTCCCTGTTTGCCCAGCGCCGTGCCGTCGAGGAAATTGCCGGAATAGAATTGCAGCCCCGGCTGGTCGGTCAGCAGCTCCATCACCCGGCCGGAGCCGGGGTGCTCGACCCGGGCGGCGAGGCGCGGCGTTCCGGTCGCGCCGCCTTCGAGACAGTAATTATGGTCATAGCCGCGCCCGCGCTGCAGCTGCGGATTGGCCTCGCGGATGCGGGCGCCGATCGGGTGCGGCGTGCAGAAGTCGAACGGCGTGCCGTGCACGCTTTCCGGCCCGCCCAGCGGAATCGCCGCCGCGTCGATGGGGAGATAATCGTCGGCGTGGATCGTCAGCAAATGGTCGAGCACGTCGCCCCCCGCCTCCACCCCGCCAAGGTTGAAATAGCCGTGATGGGTGAGGTTGACGATGGTGGGCGCGTCCGTCGTCGCCTCGAAGTCGATGGTCAGTTCGCCCGCCCCGCTCAGCGTATAGGTCACGCTCGCTTCCAGCGTGCCGGGAAAGCCCTGGTCGCCCGCCGGGCTGGTCAGGGCGAGGCGCAGCGACGGCGCCTGCCCCTCGCACAGCTCGGCCAGCGCCCACACCCGCTGGTCGAATCCCTGCGGCCCGCCATGCAGGGCATGCTCGCCATCATTGGCGGGGACGCGATACTCTATGCCGTCCAGCGCGAAACGCCCGCCGGCGATGCGGTTGGCATAGCGCCCCACCGCTGCGCCGAAAAAGCGCGGCTCGGTCACATAGGCGCCCGGCGCCTCATGGCCGAGCACGATATCGGCGAGAAGGCCATCCCGGTCGGGAACATGCAGCGCCTGCACGATGGCGCCGAGATCGAGCACCGCGACCTCGAATCCCCCCTCGCCGACAAGGCGGAAACGCTGGACCTCAGTTCCATCCGGCAGCCTGCCGAAAGGCTCGCGCCGGATGCGGGCGCCCCCATGCTCGTTCATGCTCGCTACTCAAGAAATTCCGGGTACGCCCTCGGGTACGCCCGGCACGGCCTTCGACGCGCGCATTGTCCTCCGCTCCCGCCGCGAATACCAGCCCCGGCGGGCGCGAGAGCGCACCGCGCATTGACGGCGCGGGCGCCGCCGTTGGAAGCTCGGACGGCGTTTTGCCCATCAGGAGACGAGACCTTGGCGCAGTTCCACATGATCGCCGGTGCCCCCACGCCGGTCGCCCCCTTCAGCCATGCGGTGGAGGCCGATGGCTGGGTGTTCATCACCGGCCAGATGCCGACCTGGCCGGACGATGATTCCCGCCCGCTGCCCGAAGGGGTCGAGGCGCAGACGCGCCGCGTGATGGACAATCTCATCCTAGTCCTCGGCGGCATCGGGCTGGATCTGTCGCATGTGCTGCAGGCGCGGGTGTACCTCACCGATTTCAAGGGCGACTATCCCGCCATGAACGCGGCCTACGCTTCCTATTTCCCCGGCGACCGCCGCCCGGCCCGCACCTGCGTCGGCGTCACCGGCCTCGCCCGCGACGCGCTGGTGGAGATCGACCTCGTCGCCCGCCGCCCGGGCTGAACGACCTCCCACCCCAGGGCGTTTGCGTCAGATCATGGACGCTGGCGCCGGGGGCCGGTCTGTGTCGTCCTGTCGTCAGCGGTCGCGACGACAGTGGCAAGCGACACGATCGGCACGGCGCCGGCGGCACGGAGGCGAGCACATGGACACGGCCACACGGCCCGGCACTGTCCCCCCCATCGACCATGGCAATTATGAGCGCCTGGTCGCCCGCGCCGGCGAGGTGGAGGCGCTGGAGACCGCCATCGCCCATCCCTGCGACGCCGCCTCGCTGCGCGGCGCGCTCGATGCCGCCACGGCCGGCTTCATCCTCCCCATCCTGGTCGGCCCGGTCGCCCGCATCCGGGCGGTGGCGGCAGCCGAGGGGATGGAGCTTGCCGGCATCGAGATGATCGACACCCCGCACAGCGCCGCCTCGGCGGCGCGGGCGGTGGAGCTGGTGCGCGAGGGGCGCGTCAGCCTGTTGATGAAGGGCAGCCTGCACAGCGACGAACTGCTCGCCGCCGTCACCGCCCGCGACACCGGCCTGCGCACCGGGCGGCGCATCAGCCATGTCTTCATCATGGACGTGCCGAGCTATGCCGAGCCGCTGTTCATCACCGATGCGGCGGTGAACATCTTCCCCGACCTCGATGCCAAGCGCGACATCGTGCAGAACGCCATCGACCTGCATGTCGGGCTCGGCCTCGGGCGCCCGCGCGTCGCCATCCTGTCGGCGGTGGAAACCGTCACCACCGCGATTCCCAGCACCATCGAGGCCGCCGCTCTGTGCAAGATGGCCGATCGCGGCCAGATCACCGGCGGCGATCTCGACGGGCCGCTGGCGCTCGACAACGCCATCTCGCCGGAAGCCGCGCGGATCAAGGGCATCGTCTCCCCCGTCGCCGGAAGGGCGCAGATCCTCGTCGTACCGGACCTTGAAGCCGGCAACATGCTGGCGAAGAACCTCACCTTCATGGCCGGTGCCGATGCCGCCGGCCTCGTGCTCGGGGCGCGGGTGCCGATCATCCTCACCAGCCGCGCCGACACGCTGAAGACCCGCCTCGCCTCCTGCGCGGTGGCGGTGCTCTATGCGCAGGCGCGGCTGCGCCAGCCGGGACTGGGAGGTTGATCGGGTGAACGAGGCCATCTTCGTCGTCAATGCCGGCTCGTCCAGCATCAAGTTCAAGCTCTACCGCGTGGTCGGCCGCGATGTCGCCCTGCTGCTCGGCGGCGCGCTTGACGGCATCGGCACCCGCCCGCGCCTGCAGGCGAAGGACGAATCCGGCACGGTGCTGGTCGACCGCCGCTTCGCGCCGGAGGAGATCGCCAAGGCGCCTGAGGCCCAGCATGCCATCAGCGAATGGGTGCTGCCGCATCTGAACGATGTCGAGCTGATCGGCGTCGGCCACCGCGTGGTGCATGGCGGGCCGCATTATTCCCATCCGGAGCGGGTGAACGCGGAGGTGATGCGCACGCTGGAAAGCTTCATCCCGCTGGCACCGCTGCACCAGCTGACCAATCTCGACCCGATCCGCGTCATCGCCGAGCGCCGGCCGGACCTGCCGCAGGTCGCCTGCTTCGACACCGCCTTCCACCGCGGCCATCCCGAGATCGCCGACCGCTTCGCCCTGCCGGACGAGCTCTATGAGGCCGGGGTGCGCCGCTACGGCTTCCACGGCCTGTCCTATGAATATGTCTCCGGCGCCCTACGCGAGCTGGCGCCTGATCTGGCGCGCGGGCGGGTGGTCATCTGCCATCTCGGCTCGGGCGCCTCGGCCTGCGGCCTCATCGAGGGGCGGAGCCAGGAATCCACCATGGGCTTCACCGCGCTGGACGGGCTGCCGATGGGCACGCGCTGCGGGTCGCTGGACCCCGGCGTGGTGTTGCACCTCATCGAGCAGAAGGGCATGAGCGCGGCCGAGGTCGGCCACATGCTCTATCACGACAGCGGGCTGAAGGGGCTTTCCGGCCTTTCCAGCGACATGCGCGAATTACTGGCGAGCGAGGCGCCCGCCGCCGCGCTGGCGGTGGACTATTTCACCCTGCACGTCGCGCAGGCGGTGGCGCAGCTGGCCGTGACGCTCGGCGGGCTGGATGCGCTGGTCTTCACCGCCGGCATTGGCGAGCACGCCCCCGAGATCCGCGCCCGCATCTGCGCCCGGCTCGGCCTGCTCGGCGTCGCCCTCGACGCGGCGGCCAATGCGGCTGGCGAGACCTGGATCGACGCCGAGGGCCCCGGCCCGCATGTGCTTGTCATCCCCACCGACGAGGAGCGGATGATCGCCCTGCACACGCTGCGCCTGCTGCGCCCGGCGGGTTAGAGCATTTTCGAGCGAAGTGGATTCCGGTTCGCGTAAAGAAAATGCGTAAAATCAAAAAACTGGAGCACATCCGGTGAACTCGCTTTCACCGGATGCGCTCCAAGCGGGTCTCAGCCCTCCAGCAGCGCATAGGCCCGCGCCGCCGCCTCGAAGTCGCGGAAGCGGGTGGCGCGGCGCGCCAGCGCCTCGGCATCGGTGCCCCAGAGCTGTTCCTGCACCTCTTCATCGGCATGGGCGGCGCGCCACGCCTCTTCCGGGGACAGGCGGCCATGCGCCACGGCCAGCGCGAGGATGGCCGAACCGCTCAGCGTCGTCATCAGGTTCAGCGCCGCCAGCCGCAGCGGGTCGCCCGGCAGCGCGGCGGAAAGCGCCTCCAGCGTGCGCGGGGGCTGGGCGACATGCACCACGCCCTCGCTCAGCATGAAGCTGGCGCCGAAGCGCTCGCGCGCCCAGGCCAGCAGCGGGTCCCACAGCTCGGCATGCAGCGCCACCAGCTGCGCCGGCGTATCGACGCGGTAGCAGAGCAGGTCGCTGCCGGCATAGCGCACGATCTCCTCGCCCACCTCCGTCATCGCCGAGGCGACGCCGTCAATGGCGGAATTGGCCAGCCGGGTGATCGGCATGGTCACGGGGTCGATGAACTCGCCCTGCGCGTCCCATTCCTGCGCCAGCGCCTGCGCCAGCCGCTCGCCCGCCACGGCGACGAGGTTGCGCCCCGGCGTGCGCACCGGGCGCCCGTCGAGCTCGATGCGGAACAGCCCGCCCTCCGTCGCCGCCGCGCGCGCCTGCTTGTAGAAGCGCTTGGGCAGCGGCGGCCGCTCGGTGAAGCCCGGCCGCGCGGGGGCCGGCGGGGCGTCGGGGGTCATCTCGCTCACGCCACCGTCTCCCATTGAGTGTCGATCGCCCGCAGCAGCTCGTCGGCATCATCGACCAGCCATTGCGCGCCGGATTGCCGCAACAGCTCCGGCGCGTGATAGCCCCAGCTGACGCCGATGGCGCCGGCGCCGGCGGCGCGGGCCATCACCATGTCGAAGCTGGTGTCGCCGATCAGCACCGTGTCGGGCGCCGCCACGCCGGTAGCTTCCATCGCCTGGTGCACCATGGCCGGATGCGGCTTGGAGGGGGCGTCGTCGGCGGTCTGGATGGTGACGAAGCGTCCCTCCAGCCCGTGATGGCCGAGCACCGCCGCAACCCCGCGCTGCGACTTGCCGGTGGCGATGCCGAGCAGCACGTCGTCGCGGGCCGACAGCGTGTCGACCAGCGCCCGCATGCCGGGAAACATCGGCTCGCTGAAATCCGGCTCGGTACGCAGTTCGCGGAAGGCCTGGCGGTAGAGATCGGCCAGCCGTTCGGCGGGAAAGCGCGGGTCGTCCTCGCCCAGCCGCTGCATCGCCTCGACCAGCGACAGGCCGACAATGCCGAGCACCGCCTCGCGCGGCGGCACGGCAAGCCCGGCGCGGGCGAAAGCGCGGCCCATGGCGGCGACAATGACGTGCTGGCTGTCCACCAGCGTGCCGTCGCAATCGAACAGGATGAGTTTCATCGGCACACCACCGCGCAACGGATCTGGCGCGGCGCGCGTGTCGGCACGGCGGCGCGGGAGAGCCGTCGAAGTCGTGGATGCAGCCGGCGATGTCAACCCCCGCCGGGGCGCCGCCACCCGCCCCGCAGCTCCCGCTGCGCCGCAGGAAGGGCGACAACAAGGGGCACAACGCAAACCGCGCGCCGCTGGGGGCGGCGCGCGGCAAGGTTGGTCGGTGCGGGGAGATCAGGCCGCGCGCAGGCTACGCACGAGTTCCGCCACCTGCTGCTTGAGATCGCCGGCCTGACCGGCCAGCGACCCGGACAGAGAGGTCAGCTGGGCGGAGGCTGCGCCGGTCATTTCGGCCGCACGGCCGACGCCGACGATGTTCTCGCTCACCATGGTGGTGCCGTTCGCGGCCTGGTTGGTGTTGATGGCGATCTCCTGCGTCGCGGAGTTCTGCTGCTCCACCGCGCTGGCGATGGTGGTGGTGGCATCGCGGATCTGCGCGATGGTGGTGACGATGTGCTCGATCGAGACCACCGTGCGGCTGGTCGCCTGCTGAATGTCGTTGACCTTCAGCCCGATCTCCTTGGTGGCACCGGCGGTCTGCTCGGCGAGCTGCTTGACCTCCTGGGCGACCACGGCGAAGCCGCGGCCGGCATCGCCCGCCCGCGCCGCCTCGATGGTGGCGTTGAGCGCGAGCAGGTTGGTCTGGGCGGCGATGTCGGTGATCAGATTGACGACCTCGCCGATCTTGCTGGCGGCCTCGGACAGCTCGCGGATTTCGCTGGCGGTGCGGTTGACCACATCCGAACCCGAGACCGCGCGCGTCGCCGCGCCGCTGACCTGATTGCCGATCTCGCGGATCGACGCCGTCATCTCCTCGGTCGCGGCCGCCACGGTCTGCACGCTGCCCGAGGCTTCGGACGCGGCACTGCCGACGGCCGCCGCCTGGCGGGAGGTTTCCTCGGCGCTGGCGGCAAGATTGCGCGCCGCCTCGGAAACATCGCCGGACGAGTCGGCCAGAGCGTTGGCGAGCGTGCCCATCTTCGACTCGAACTCGTCGGCGATGGCCTGGCGCTGGGCCAGAACACGCTCGGCACCGCGAATCTCCGCCAGCCGGGCTTCCTCACGCGCCTTCTCGGCGTCAACCAGCGCCCCGCGCAGCACGTCCGCCGAACGGGCCATGCCGCCGATCTCGTCCTTGCGGTCCGTGCCGTCGATCGTGAGGGCGAATTCGCCCCGGCCGAGTTTGTCGAAGACGCTCCGCAGGCTCTCCAGCGGCCGCACGATGCCGTAGCGGGTCGCCAGGAAGGCAAGCAGCAGCACAAGGAACAGGCCGACGGCCATGATGGTGTAGACCATCGTCACCGTCGCATTGGCTGCGTCGCGGAGCGTGTCGGCGAGCGTATACGTATCTTGCGCCCGGCTCGTCATCTCTGACGAGATATCGGCGACCAGCGCTTCGCTGATCGGCATGCAGCGCTCGTTCCATTCGGCCAGTATCGTTGCGTTTTCCTCGGTCGTGGTCGACGCATTGGCACGGGCGACGACCCCGCCGCACTGCGCGCCGATGAAGCTGTCAAACCGCCCGGCCAGTGCCTTCACGTCCTCGGCGATATAGGGATCCTCCTCGGCGGCATCGGCCATGCGCGCCTTGAAGCCTGCGGCGGAGTCGCTCTGAGCTTTCAGGGCGGCCTGGTTCGACTCGGTCGTCAACGACGTCAGCGATTGATAGACGGCCTGATTGTAATTGACCGCAAACCGGTTCGCGCGCGCCAGATTGAGAGTTCCCTTGGCCGGCCCCAGCAGCGCAGCACGGTATTCCGCGCTGATCGTCTGCATTTTCGTGCCGGCGAGGAAAATGGCGCCGGCCGAAAAGACGGCAAGCAGCAGCAGCAGGGCCGAGATTTTGCCGATCAGCGGCATATTTTTGAAGGACATGGGAGCTCCACGGACTGGCCAAAACGCCCGGCGATGTCCCGCCACAGGCGGTCTCGTCCGAGACGAATGGCGCACCATTGAATGGCCGCCTTGTGTGAAGCTGTCGCGCGATGGGGGGGCCGGCGTGCACGCCGGGCGTGCGGGGCGTAGAGGCAAATGGTGGGCGGTGACGGGCTCGAACCGCCGACCCTCTCGGTGTAAACGAGATGCTCTACCAACTGAGCTAACCGCCCGAACGGCCTTCGCCGCCGCGTTTAAGCATCGACGGCGGGAGGCGGCAAGAGCTTCTTGTGAGGGGAGAGCTTCTTGTGAGGCAGCTTCCCGGGGCAGGAGGTCTGCCGTGGTAGCTGCGGCAGGTGTGCGGGTGCGCCAGCTGCGGGGCGCGCGTGCCGCGCGATAGGCCGGGACGGCGCGTGTGCGCCTGCGGAAGCCTATGGGCCACGTCTTGAGTGCCGGACAGGCATTGGCGGGCCAGGGCGTGGGTCCGCCGGTAACACTACCGGCGAACCTGCCCCGATGGCGCCGCGCCGCACCCCGCACCTTCCGGCACGGGGGGCGCGGCCCCAGGGTGAAGATCAACCGTTGACGGTTTCCTTCAGGCCCTTGCCGGGCGTGAACTTCGGGGCCTTGGAGGCCTCGATCTTGACCGGGTTGCCGGTGCGCGGGTTGCGGCCCTCGCGCGCGGCGCGGGTCACGACGGAGAAGCTGCCGAAGCCGATCAGCTTGACTTCTTCGCCGGCCTTCAGCGAGGCGGCAATAGCGTCGAAGGTCGCGTCGACCGCGGCCGCAGCAGCGGCCTTCGTCAGCTTGGCCTGCTCGGCCACGGCGGCGACGAGTTCGTTCTTCGTGGTCATTTGACCGGTCCTTCCCTTGATTGCACAAGAATCGTCGATCGCATGCACCGACGACGGGCGGGCACACTTTCCCCAAAATGCGGCGATTGCAAGCGCCCCCGGCCAGAAACCCGCACAAATACACGACTTGAGGCGGATCGCATGTATTTTGATACCGCTTGTTGTGACAATGCGGCACGCCCGCAATTTAGGCGGAAACGACCTGTTCCGCGCCCGCCTCGGCGGGTGCGGCGGGCGAGGCGGGGCAGCACCGCGCCGCAACGGCCGGCACATGCGAAAACGGCGGCGCCCGCCGGGCACCGCCGCTTCTGTTTCACCTCTCGCGCGTCCGCTCAGTGGGCGGCGAGGCCGCCGATTTCGTCGCGGGCGATCACCGGCTCGACCTCGGTGGTCGGCGCCAGCACCTTCTCTTCCCAGACGATCGCCTCCGGCTGGCGGATGAGCGCGTGCTGCAGCACCTCGTCCATCCGCGACACCGGCACGATCTCCAGCGCGTTCTTCACATTGTCGGGGATTTCCGCCAGGTCCTTGGCGTTCTCCTCGGGAATCAGAACCTTCTTGATGCCGGCCCGCAGGGCCGCCAGCAGCTTCTCCTTGAGGCCGCCGATCGGCAGCACCCGGCCGCGCAGCGTGATCTCGCCGGTCATGGCGATGTCGCGACGGATCGGGATGCCGGTCAGCACCGAGGTCAGCACGGTCGCCATGGCGACGCCGGCCGACGGCCCGTCCTTCGGGGTCGCCCCTTCGGGAACGTGGACATGGATGTCGCGCCGGTCGAACAGCGGCGGCTCGATGCCGAAATCGAGGGCGCGCGAGCGGACATAGGAGGCCGCCGCCGAGATCGATTCCTTCATCACGTCGCGCAGATTGCCGGTGACGGTCATCTTGCCCTTGCCGGGCATCATCACGCCTTCGATGGTGAGGATCTCGCCACCGACTTCGGTCCAGGCCAGGCCCGTAACCACGCCGACCTGGTCCTCGTCCTCGGCTTCGCCATAGCGGTATTTCGGCGCGCCGAGATAGTCCTCGAGCTGCTGGACCGTGACCTTGACCGTCTTCTTCTTGGTCAGCATCAGGTCCTTCACCGCCTTGCGGGCGAGGTTGGAAATCTCGCGCTCAAGGTTGCGCACGCCGGCTTCCCGCGTGTAGCGGCGCACCAGCATCAGCAGCGCCTCGTCGTCGATCGACCATTCCTTCAGCTGCAGACCATGCTTGGTCAGCGCCTGCGGAATGAGATGGCGGCGGGCGATCTCGACCTTCTCGTCCTCGGTGTAGCCGGCGATGCGGATCACCTCCATCCGGTCCAAGAGGGCCGGCGGGATGTTCAGCGTGTTGGCCGTGGTGACGAACATCACGCTGGAGAGGTCATAGTCGACCTCCAGATAGTGATCGGCGAAGGTGTGGTTCTGCTCGGGGTCCAGCACCTCCAGCAGGGCCGAGGACGGGTCGCCGCGGAAATCGGCGCCCATCTTGTCGATCTCGTCCAGCAGGAACAGCGGGTTCGACTTCTTGGCCTTGCGCATCGACTGGATGATCTTGCCGGGCATCGAGCCGATATAGGTCCGGCGATGGCCGCGGATCTCCGCCTCGTCGCGCACGCCGCCAAGGGCCACGCGCACATATTCGCGGCCCGTCGCCTTGGCGATGGACTTGGCGAGCGAGGTCTTGCCGACGCCGGGCGGGCCGACCAGGCACAGGATCGGGCCGGTCAGCTTGTTCTGCCGGCTCTGCACGGCGAGATATTCGACGATGCGGTCCTTGACCTTGTCGAGGCCGAAATGGTCGGTATCGAGCACGTTCTGGGCGAAGGGCAGGTCCTTCTTGACCTTGCTGCGGTTGCTCCACGGGATCGACAGCATCCAGTCGAGATAGTTGCGCACCACGGTGGCTTCCGCCGACATGGGCGACATCTGCCGCAGCTTCTTCAGCTCATGCGTGGCCTTCTCGCGCGCTTCCTTCGAAAGCTTGACGGTCTTGATGCGCTCTTCCAGCTCGGCCAGCTCGTCGCGGCCATCCTCGCCGTCGCCCAGCTCCTTCTGGATCGCCTTCATCTGCTCGTTGAGATAGTACTCGCGCTGGGTCTTCTCCATCTGGCGCTTGACGCGCGTGCGGATGCGCTTCTCGACCTGAAGGACCGAGATTTCGCTCTCCATCAGCGACAGCACCTTCTCAAGGCGGGTGGTGACCTTGAGGATTTCCAGCACCGCCTGCTTCTCGGGGATCTTCACCGCGAGATGCGAGGCGACGGTGTCGGCCAGCTTCGAGTGCTCCTCGATCTGGGTGACGACGCCGACGACCTCGGGCGAGACCTTCTTGTTCAGCTTCACATAGCTGTCGAACTCGGCCAGTACCGAGCGGCCGAGCGCCTCGGCCTCGACCTTGGCGCCAAGCTCTTCTTCCAGCGCCTCCGCCTCGGCCTCATAGAGGTCGGCGCGGTCGGTGTAGTGCCGGACCTTGGCGCGCGAAATGCCCTCGACCAGCACCTTCACCGTGCCATCGGGCAGCTTGAGCAGCTGCAGCACCGAGGCGAGCGTGCCGATCTTGTAGATGGAGGAGGTCTCCGGGTCGTCGTCGGAGGCGTTCTCCTGCGTCGCCAGCAGGATGAAGGTGTCGTTGCGCATCACCTCTTCGAGGGCGCGGATGGATTTCTCACGGCCGACGAACAGGGGCACGATCATGTGCGGGAAAACGACGATGTCGCGCAGCGGCAGGACCGGGAAGGTCTGAGGCACTCCCGGGGTGAGCGCGGTGCGAGGCTTGGGGCTCGTCATGGCTCTTTCCTTTCTGTTGGCGGCAGGCGACGTGTCCCGACGACAGGCGTCGTCGGGCGGAACCGTGCCGCAATGCGGCCGGAACGCGAACGTTGATCTCTGTGCGGGGGCTGCGGCAGGCGCGCTGGGCACGTCGATGCGGTCGAGGACCGGGGGTTGAGGCTCAGATGGCGATGCCCCCGCCCCCCGTCAAGGGAGCGGGCCGCGCCGCTGGCCGGGCGTGGCGGCCCGGCCCTGCCCACCGCCGGTTCCTCAGGCACTCGCGCCCGCATCGCCGGCTGCGCGGTCCGCGTAGATGTAGAGCGGACGCGCATTCTGATCGACGACCTCTTTGCTGATGACGACCTCTTCCACGCCTTCAAGGCCCGGCAGGTCGAACATCGTGTCGAGCAGGATGCCTTCCATGATCGAGCGCAGGCCGCGCGCGCCGGTCTTGCGCTCGATGGCCTTGCGGGCGATGGCGCCCAGCGCCTCCTCATGGATGGTCAGCTCGACATTCTCCATCTCGAACAGGCGCTGATACTGCTTCACCAGCGCGTTCTTCGGCTCGGAGAGGATCTTCTTCAGCGCCGCCTCGTCGAGATCGCCCAGCGTGGCGATGACGGGAAGGCGGCCGATGAATTCCGGGATCAGCCCGTATTTCAGCAGGTCTTCCGGCTCGACCTCGCGGAACACTTCGCCCGGCTTGCGGTCCTCGGGGGCGGAGACGACGGCGCCGAAGCCGATCGAGGTGCCCTTGCCGCGCGAGGAGATGATCTTGTCGAGGCCGGCGAAGGCGCCGCCGCAGATGAACAGGATGTTGGTCGTGTCCACCTGCAGGAATTCCTGCTGGGGATGCTTGCGCCCGCCCTGCGGCGGCACGGAGGCGACGGTGCCCTCCA
>JAESFV010000100.1_pt1 | contig 21783 bp, 30 predicted proteins | sample 9269471 | NCBI WGS metagenome assembly JAESFV01 (sample SAMN14502647, study PRJNA617108) | algae metagenome | isolation source: Symplocastrum torsivum CPER-KK1 and co-occurring heterotrophs from... | place: USA: Central Plains Experimental Range, Colorado | collected 2001-01-01
CCAGGCAGTTGGCGTTCTTGATGTTACCGGTGATCTTGCGCAGCGCCTGGCTCATCAGGCGCGCCTGCAAAGGAAGCAGTATTTGGATGGGTTCAGGTAGGGTCGCTCCTACGAGGCCAACGCGCTGCAAAGCCATACTGTTCATGCCTTTCACCCTTGCGGAAGCCAAATCTCCATCTACGCTTCCTATCTGAACCAACTTCAGGTAGGAACGTGATGAGCGGGAAACTGGAAAATTTCTTGAATGGTATCAAAACCTGCTGTCCTAAGGACATCCTGACCTGGGTGGAAAAGCATCCTCCAAAGCGTCGGGCGCCCTTCATCCGCGAATTTTTCATGATCGCTCACGACCTTGATCCGGAATGGCATCGGAACTCTGGGGTGATTACCAATGCATGTCGGACATTTCTCTTTCATCGCCGTAGTGCAATATCAAAAACCACAGGCAAGCCGGTCAAAGAAGTTACCGTAATCTCTGACTACACAGCAGTTCGTCATTACTTAAACAGGCTTCAAAAAGCCAAGAAACTGCCTAGTAATGCGCTGATCCCCCCAATCACCAAATCGTCAGACGTATTCTCGGAAAAAGAATGCAATATCCTTGGTTATCTGACTTTGGAACATGCTGTTCAAGCAGCCTCCATGGAAATCGCTTTGAGCGAAATTGCGCAACAAATCGAAAAACATAGAGCTGTCATTCTCTCCAAATGCAAACATGTTGTTGCAGAAGGTTTTGCGCGTTACTTGAAAACCCCAGACATTATTCGCAGAAGCGATGTAATTGCCATTCGACCAACAAAGGACAACTTAGATCCTAACCTGAGAGGCTTTGGCACCGGCCAACATATTAGTTTTTTCTCACCCTCCCACCCAAATGGCTTCATTAACTCTGTTGCGTACCTAGCCACAGAACAAGACGGCCTTTTTACTCGCAAATCATTTCCTGGATCACATCACATTTACTCCTGGTCTTTAATGGAAATTAAATCATACTTGGGAATCACTGACGAATTTGCTGTTGCGGCGATGTGCATCATTATTGATGAGCTTGGAATTAACGTCATCGACTTGGCAAACGCCCAAGTAAAGAAAACGAAAGATGGGCAATTCGTCACCATCCGCGAGGATGGTGGGATCACCGTCACTACCCTTAAACCCCGGGCTAACAAATTAATTGAGCGTCATGCACCAAAAGCTTCGAACGAGATTAAAGTCGATGCAGAAAGTATAGACGCTAATACTACGCTATGGATGCTGTTACAAATGAGAACTCAGCACTCCAAGGCTTTGAACTCCAACTATCTTTTCGTCATGGATGGGTCTAGCCCCACTCGTCAATGGGATGAGCATCTCTACCGTATCTTAAACACGAGACGAAAAAGCACTTTCAAGGCAATCATTGATTCGCTTCCCCCATGGGTAGCTGAAGCTGAGCCTACCATGCCCAAAATCAGAGTTTCACGTGGCCTGCTTAAGTGGATCGAGAGCGGTGGCGACACTCTGGAAACAAGCCTATACCTTGGCAACTCGTTACTGACCGCCTTGCGAAACTACGTACCACCGTCAATCCAAGAGTTTGTATACCGAAAGAAACTCCGTGACCATCAAAATATTCAGCTCCTAATAGCCGAAGAAATTACACCCTATACAAGTCACCACAGTGGTGAAAGTTATGAGATAGCCCAAGCCCAGCTCATTTACGCCGTGAAGCAAATCAGAGCTACCTCCCCCCAAGCAGCAGAAAGCAATCCAAGCCATATGATTTACTTTCTCTGCTCGCCTCAAACGATTGAGCTTGTCGTCTCATATGCAACATTCGGGAAAGACGACAATCTCACTTCAACATGCAAGACGATTATCACAAAGATCCAAGAAGAAGGCAGTCGCAAAATGATTAAACTGCTAGCCGATGCCAAACCTAAACGCATGGACTTTGATCTCCTTGAGGTATCCGTTAGTGAATAACGAGAAATCTCAAAAAATCACACCATCGCCACCGTCATCCCAAGCCGTTCTTCCTAATTGGATTCACCCTGCCTCCACAAATAGAGAATGGTATGTGCCAAAAACCGGAACAAGCGTGTCTGCCTCAGTTGATCCAAACACTAGACACTATGTAAAGATTAGCTTCGATTATAAGCTATTCGACGAGTCATCCACAGCAGATCTAGTGTGGAACTTATTTATCAGGGACTTAAAGTCATCAGCCATTGCCTTGATTGAAAGCTCAAAATCGAAACGACCGAATGCGCTTGTTTCATTTGTGAGGACAGCCTTTGAAATTGCCGATCATGTGTACGAGGCACGGGCTCGCTCAAGCAATGCTCCTAAGATCGTAACCTTGGCCGACATCACTCTGGACGATGTGAAAACCTTCCTAGAAGCTCATGATTTAACATTCATGGGAATAAATATCGCCAAGCTTAATTCAGAATTAGGATCAGCATCCAGAGGACTGACAACTATTGCTCCCTTGATCTCCAATATGGGGATCCCCCCTATTACTAAAAAGATCATTATTCAGAAGCTCAAAAACAACAAGCTTGATATCTGCCGAGAATTCGCCTGCACCTACGCTGAAAAAGAAGAGGATGATAAAGATAGCCTCAGCATTTGCACACTACAAAACAAATGCACCAACCTAGCTTACCTGCACTCCACAAAGGAACAGCAATCTCATCCTTTTGAGGTTGGAGCACATGAAATTTCAGACATTCTAAACAACATGCCCGGGAGGTTTATCGAGAAAAACCAAACACCATTGATGCCTACAAACGTAGCATTCCACTACATCAGCAACGCGATTATCTTTCACCGCGACTATGCGCCACATATCCGAGAATATATTAAAAAGCTTGACGACCACTACAACAAGGAAATTATTGGACGGTACGCGGCCAGCACAATCAAATCAAACGTACACACCTTCAAGAAACAGACCTTAGAGGCGGTGCCAATCCCGAAGGCATTGCAGCACCTCAATATCAAAACGTATGGGAAATGCGGCAGAACCAGAGGTGGAATCAACTGCAATTCTATTTTGCGAGAGCACATTTCTACTGACGAGTTGATTGGCTTCTACGCCATTACAACCCGCATCCTGATACATACTTTTTCAGCTTGCCGTGTGTTGAGCGCCTCCTTGCTCGACGCCAATTGCCTAACAATATCAAAACTGGATGGCTTATGGGACTTGAAACTTAAGATCCCGAAAGCCAGCAACAGCTATGAGCTTGAAATTATTAAGCGCCCAATCCCTAAAGTCATTTGGGACTTTATTTACGAATATATCGAATTCATGGAGGATCGCCATCCAGGGATGACTTCAATCTGGCCCTCTGGCGCACAGAAAGGGAAAGACCGAAATGAGACAACTTTTCGTAAAATACTTGATCAATACTCTGATTGGATTCAAACACCAACCACAGACGAAACACGATGGTATGCACGCCCTCATCAATTCAGACGTTTCTTCGCAGCCTTCTTCTTCTACTTGAGCGGAAGCACTGAAATTGAACCGTTGCGATGGATGATGGGACACATCGAACCGAATGTAACACTCTACTACGCTGACATCTCGAACCAACCTGAATGGGAGCGAGACACTCTCGAATTTCTAATTGACTTCTTGGAGGGCCACGTAGGCAAGGATGTCTTGGTCGACGAAGAATTACTGGACGTTTTTTCCAAATGTGAACGAGAAATAAAACTAGGGGATCACACTTTGTTGTCCGAACACCTCCAAGAACTGGCAAACCATCACGACATCAAACTAAAGATTATGAACAACCAAAAAATCTTTATATATGCGAGCAGATAACATGAGCCGTTATTCGAAAGGCGAAACATCAAAAGCCAAGCTAAAGGAAAAACAGGCCAAAACACAAAGCTTGCTTAACAAAATCATACTGCTTAGGAAAGCAGTTCGAGACAACCAAAGAATTCCGACATTAGACGTATTCAAAAGCAAGAGGGGAATCCCCTTCAAAGCTACGTTAGCGTGGGAGGACGGCACTCTAGAAGTATCATCCTGCTCATACAACACCTCACAAGAACCCTACAACAAAGAATATGCAGAACAACTTTCTGTAGCCCTAAAAGCATATAACGAATTGACCACCGCCGCCGAGGCGCCCCCACCTCAAAAACGAACAACAAAGCGCTCACAGCAAGAGGAAATCACCATTTTAAAAAACCAAATCGACTACCTTACCAACACAGTTGCTGAAATGTACCGCGCATATATTCAATTAACCTCAAGAGTAGACGAGCAAACGCGTCAAGATCTTAGATACCAGCAAGTTCTAAAGAGCCATACCCAAGCCCTTGATAGAGCGCACTTAACGCTGGTGAAACTATGATACATACAGCGAAATCTCCCCGTCTTGATTTTCTTTTCAACCATGGTCATACCACCCCCCCACCACTACCCCTTATATTTGACTCAAAGGGCAATTTCTGCTGGGAGATCAACAACTACCTAACACAGTATAGTGGTGGGCCCAACAGCTACGGAGCGCGCCCGTCACCCAAGACCGTATTTAGTCGAGCAGAAACATTAAATGTCTTTCAAGGCTATCTTGAATCTAACAAGCTAACCATCTTCGACGCCACCGACGAAACATTGTACGACTTTGTCAGGCACAAACAAAAATTTGAAAATCCCAACTCCACCACTTTAAAAAGAATTGTTAGATACATACTACTCCTACTGGAACACACCCAACAGGAAAACAAATTTGCAAAGCTCCTCACAACCGACCCTGGCGCTCATGAGTTTCAGATTAACGCCACAGAAGATTATTACAATTTCCAGAGGCGAAAAGTACGGTTCCTAACACACCCATGTATAGAAAACCTAAAAGACACACCAATAAAACCAATAAGCTTTATTCGTAACAACGAGCTAAGCGCGTGGCACGATGCCATTCATGAATACACATCTAATCAGTACATAATTGATAGATGGTACGCGCTTTCCACCCTTCTGGAATTTACAGGATGCCGGATCGAAGAAGCGATAAATATCCCCGCGAGTTCAATCATTCACGCCTTCAAGAACAACGATCTCGTCAGAAACATTCCAGTTCTCAAAGGCAAGTACAAGGGATGCTTGCGGCAAATTTTGATTCCTCGACCTGAGCTACAAGAATTATACAAATTCGTATCGCTTACCCATAGCCTGCATCCACACAGCCTGCTTCATGACAGAATATTTGTTAGCGAAGACAGCGGCCTCCCAATGTCACGCACGACCTTCAACTCGTATTATCGAGTTGTTGCAAATTCATCCAAGCACAAGGATTTACTTCAAGAGGTTTCCTACCACAATTTCCGCCACCGCTATTTCACAATCCTGGTTGCGAAAAATATAAGCAAACTTTCGAAAAAGTCCAAGGTGAACATCTTGGATGTGGCAATGGCAATTGTGCGTAAGGATTCACACCATGCTTCTAAGGACACCCTTTCGACCTACATTCACCTTACACAAGATCCAGAAATCCAAGAGATTCTTAAAGCAGAATCTAACGCTTCTGCGACCCTCACGGCAATAGAAAACCTTTTGAAGACAGACGACGGTAGATCATCCGAAGAGAAGCTGGCCGGAATAATGGTATTGATCAACGCCAAGTCTCCCTGAGATCTGCATTGCTTGGCGCCTGCGAATACAGTAAAAACTGATCTCTAAAAGTAAGAATAACTATGTCTATTAGGGTATCCGGATTTTTTGGTTGATTGGCTCATATCATGATGACGGAACCAACCATCAGCTCAGCGGATTACCTGGTTGATGACGACTCTTCTTCACGGCCCCTGCAAGTTTGCAGCAACGCCCAGGTTCGCATGCCGAGATACGCAGTGAGGCTTCGCGATCAACACACCATGCATTCACAATGTCACTGCAAGGTCCGGCATGTCTCTGCTCAGTCCTTACGGCCTGAGCTAGCCCTATACAGCTGTTGTTTGCTCTCCTCGCTGATCCCCGTCAGGATGCCGCAGGCATTGATCTCCCGACCCTCGTTGCAACTCGCCCTCAGTGAAACGAGTTGTTGCTCAAGCGCTTGCAGAGCAGTTATCTGCGACCGCACATGAGAGATGTGGTCATCGAGCATGGCGTTGACGGCGGTACAGGGCTGGCGAGGGTCGTCCTGATAGCTCTGTAGCTCGCGAATCTCTGTCAGTGACAGGTCCAGAATTCGGCAGCGGCGGATAAAGGCAAGCCACTCGCCATGCTTCTCGGTATAGACACGGTAACCATTCTCCTGCCGTTCTGGCGGCGGCAACAGGCCCTGCTGCTCATAGAAGCGGATCGTCTGCGTGTCGATACCCGCTATCTGGGCTAACTGACCAATGCGCATCAGGCTTACTCCTCAACGGATCATCTGTCCCATTGACCTTATAGTAGCTATATAGTTTTTAATACTAGCAATCTATGTTGGTTAACTGGAGCCGTATCGTGAGTAAAGCCTGTGGTGGCCCATGTAGCTGCGATGCAACGCCTGCAGCGGATACCGATATGCCGGTCTCCTCCGAAGCGTCAGGGGAATGGGTCAGCGTGTATGCTGTGCCGAAGATGGATTGTCCCTCAGAAGAACGGATGATCCGCTTGGCGCTGAACGGCTTTGATGAGATTCGAACGCTGTCCTTCGACTTGTCGAACCGCCGATTGGAGGTCGTGCATGACGGCGAGGCTGAGCCCATTACCGCGAAACTGGCGACCTTGGGGCTAGGCGCCTCTCTTCAGGAAACCGTCATTGCCGACCCAGAGACGATCAAGGCCGCTGAGAGCTCGGCAGTCTCTGCTACGCAGGAGTCAGGCACTCTGCGCGTGTTGCTCGGTATCAATGCGATCATGTTCGTGGTGGAAATGACTGCTGGCCTGATCGCCCAGTCTACCGGCCTGATCGCTGATTCCCTGGATATGTTTGCCGATGCAGCCGTCTATGGCCTGGCTCTCTATGCCGTAGGGCGCAGTGCGAAAATGCAGGTACGTGCCGCGCATCTGGCAGGGGTACTGCAACTGATTTTGGCTATCGGCGTACTCGTCGAGGTGGTGCGACGCTTTGTTTTCGGTAGTGAGCCTGAATCGCTGATGATGATGGCGATCGCCTTCGTCGCGTTGATCGCCAATACCGGTTGCCTGCTGTTGATATCCAAGCACCGCGAAGGCGGCGCGCATATGAAGGCAAGCTGGATATTCTCGGCCAATGATGTGGTGATCAACATGGGCGTCATCGCCGCCGGTGCCTTGGTCGCCTGGACGGGGTCCAGCTACCCCGACCTGATTATCGGTACCATCGTGGGCCTGATCGTCCTCAACGGCGCTCGGCGCATCCTGGCGCTCAAGGGGTGAGGCTGCACGGTACGCAGCTATCGATGCCTGGGACACTTGATCGAAGTGGCTGTACAAGCGCGCTAGGCCTGAACGACAGCATATAGCGCGAAGGCTCGGAGCCAGCAAGGTAGCGTATCTAGGAATCAACCAAGGAAGGAAGATGATGGATAGTATCTGGCTGGTACTCGGCCTGGCGCTGTTGCCCGCCTTAGGCAATTTTAGTGGTGGGCTCGCTGCGGAGGCCTCCCGAACTACCGGGCGCCGTCTCAATTACGCCCTTCACGGCGCTGCCGGCCTCGTCATTGCGGTGGTGGCGGTTGAAATCATGCCGCGCGTGCTAGAGAACCTCTCAGCCTGGGTAATCGCCCTCGCTTTCGCGCTGGGCGGCATTGCTTACGTAGGTATCGAGAAGCTCGTTGAGAGTCTCCAGAAGCGACAAGGCCAGCAGGGAGAAGGCGGTCAGACGAGTGTCTGGATGATCTATATCGCCGTATCCATCGACCTGTTCAGCGATGGCCTCCTGATCGGGGCGGGGTCGGCGGTCTCACCGTCGGTCGCGATAATCCTGGCGGCGGGTCAGGTTCTCGCCGATGTTCCTGAGGGCTTTGCGACGATCGCCACCATGAAAGATAAAGGAATCCCTCGTAGCAAGCGGATACTGCTCTCTGCTTCCTTCGCGATTCCTGTGCTCTCGGCAGCCGTCTTTGCTTACTTCGTACTCAGGAACCAGCCGGAGGCATTTAAGCTAGCGGCACTGACGTTCACGGCAGGCCTTCTCACGGTCGCTGCCATCGAAGATATGGTCTCCGAGGCTCACGAGAGCGGTGACGATACGCACATCTCACCGCTGGCTTTCATAGGCGGCTTCGTCCTGTTCGTTCTGGTATCAGCGGGCTTGGAAGGGGTGGTATCGCAAAGCTAACGTACTGCTCCCCAACACAGCCACTGTCGTGCTGGCCGAATACGAAGCAGCTCCCAGCTTACGGCGCACCTAGTCGAGTCCAGAAACATTCACTTTGCCACCCTGGCCAGCCGGCCGAATGAATTGACGCAGCTTGATTAAGCGGAGCAAGAAAGCATGAGCCACAGGGTTGATCCTGGATTCGGAGGCGAGAGAGCATTGGGTGATAAGTGCGCGCTACCCTCTAGCCTATACACGGGCGTGCGCTATAAGCCGCTTCTGACAGGGGGGATGGCTCTACTTGCTGGAGGCGCCATGCCGCTTGCCTTTGCCCCTGTGGGCTGGGCATGGCTTGCGGTGATCGCTCTGGCAACATTTTTTGTCCTGACCGCGCAGTCTTCAAGGCGTCAGGCGCTGTGGTCGGCCTACCTCTTTGGCCTTGGCTACTTCGGCGTGGGTGTCTCCTGGGTCTTTATCAGCATTAGCCAGTACGGCAATGGCCCCGTGGTGGCGGTGTTAGTCACGGCGGCCTTTGTCTCGCTGCTCGCCCTCTTTCCATGGGGCGTCGCGTACCTCGTGCGCTGCCTGCGCCCTGAGATGGATGCAATGGCACTCTGGCTAGGGCTACCTGCGGCATGGGTGTTGAGTGAATGGATGCGCACCTGGTTCTTGACCGGCTTTCCCTGGCTCTTCATTGGCTACAGCCAGACCGACACCACACTTGCCACTATCGCTCCCGTCTTTGGCGTGCTTGGCGTGAGTTTACTGGTGGCACTTCTCGCTGGCGGGCTTGCCTGGGTTGTCCAGGGGCCAAGCCTGCGCCGTGCTGCGGTAGTCGGTGCCGTGTTAGTCGCTACCCTCGCCGGCTTGCAACTGCTGGATCGTGAATGGACGCAGCCAGCCGCTGACCCGATCGATGTCGTCCTCTTGCAAGGAAACATCGCGCAAGACAAGAAATGGGACCCGAGATACCGGGACATCACACTTGAGCGCTATCAGGCGCTTACCGCGCAGCATCTCGGAGCCGATATCGTGATCTGGCCAGAAGCGGCAATCCCGATGTGGCATGACCAGGCCAAAGCATATCTTGCTGAGCTTGAGGCGTTAGCCGATCAGGCAGGCACATCGTTAATGATTGGCGTCCCGGTACGCGAGGCGGAGGGCCGTACCTACAACGCCGTGGTAAGCCTCTCCGATCCCTCAGGCTTCTACTACAAACGCCACCTGGTGCCCTTCGGTGAATATGTTCCGTTTCGGGATCTTTTGGGGTCGGCCCTCGACGTGCTCGGGGCGCCCATGTCCGACTTCACACCGGGACGGGAAGCGCACGTCCTGAATGCAGCAGGGGTGCCCGTAGGGGCACTCATCTGCTACGAGGCGGTCTTTGGTGCCGAAGTCACTGAGCTTCTGCCCGAAGCGCAGTTACTGGTGAATGTCAGCAACGATGCCTGGTTCGGCAGCTCGCTCGGCCCCCTCCAGCATTTCCAGATGGCACGCATGCGTGCCATCGAAACCGGACGTGACCTTCTTCGAGCCACGAACACCGGTATCACAGCAGCCATCAATCATGAGGGCAAAGTGCTCAAGCGTGCTCCGCAGTTCGAAGTGGCCACCCTCAGCGCCGAAGTGACACCGCGAACTGGCGCGCCCCCTTATGTGCGCTGGCGGGATTGGCCTGTCCTTGGCCTGACCGCACTCGGACTCGGCCTGCTCCTGCTCCGTCGAATTCGTCGGCATCATCGGTTGGGTACATGACGCTTGTTATTTAGCAGCGAGCAAATTCTAGATTGGGTCAGGAGGAAGGGGATATGTCTACTTATGGCAGTCGGCTCGCAGAGAAAGCCCACGAGCCGGGAAAGGCGATGCGCTGGCTGTGGCTCTCGCTCCTGTTACTGTTTGTCGATCAGGCGAGCAAGTACCTTGCCAGCACCATGCTAGCGCATGGTGAAAGCGTGCCTGCCGCACCCTTCTTCAATTGGGTCCACCGCCACAATACGGGGGCGGCCTTCAGCTTTCTCGCGGATGTCGGCGGTTGGCAGCAGCCGCTTTTCATCGGACTGGCCCTGGTTATCTCGATATTACTGGTGTACTGGCTTTGGCGTTCACCACGCGTACTGAGTTATCGGCTCGCCCTCAGTGCGATCCTCGGCGGCGCGTTGGGCAATGTCGCAGATCGCTTGCGGTTAGGCTACGTAGAGGATTTTCTCGATTTTCACTATGCCCAGTGGCACTGGCCATCGTTCAACCTAGCGGACGTATGGATCTTCCTCGGTGTCGCCCTCTTTATTTGGGCGGAAATACGACATCAACCAGGCAGCCGCCGCCGCTGAATCGCCTAGCGTCTTCGCTATCGCATGCTTGACTTCCGGAATAGGCGCGTCCTGGGCCTTGATAAGGCGGCACGCCTTCATGAGCCAGCTGTACGTTCCTGATGCACGACTGCTGCCAAGGGCTCTGCTGCATCCTAACCAATCTGGAAGAGCGCACCCTGCTGGACCTGCTACCCGGTCGTCAGCAAGAGAGGGTGACAAGACGCCTCATGAGCATGGCCAACCGCCACCAGGTCGAGATCGTCAGCATGGACATGTGGAAGCCCTACCGCCGCGCCTTCCAGACGGTGCTGCCACAGGCCCGTATCGTGGTCGATAAGTTCCACGTCGTGCGCATGGCCAACGAGGCCTTAGAGAAGATCCGCAAAGGCCTAAGGAAGGAGTTGAAGCCCAATCAGCGCCGGACCCTCAAAGGTGACCGGAAAATCCTGCTGAAGCGCGCTCACGACGTTTCAGACCGCGAACGGCTCATCATGGAGACCTGGACAGGAGCATTCCCCCCAGCTCTTGGCGGCTTACGAGCACAAGGAGCGCTTCTACCATATCTGGGACTGTACCAATCGGCGTGGTGCCGAACAGGCTCTCGCCACCTGGATTGACAACATCCCTCAGGGGCAGAAGGAGGTTTGGAAGGATCTCGTCAGCGCCGTCAGTGGCTGGCGTGAAGAGATGCTGACCTACTTTGAGACCGACATCCCGATCACCAACGCTTTCACGTAGTCGATAAACCGCCTAGCCAAGGACAAAAACCGTGATGGCCGGGGCTATTCGTTCGAGGTAATGCGAGCCCGGATGCTCTATACCACCAAGCACAAGAAGAAGGCGCCACAAGTCAAGGAATCCCCGTTTCTGGGCAGAGCCACCATGACCTACAACATGGGACTCCCCGAGCCTGAGAAGAACTTCGGTGTCGATCTATCAACCTTCTGGAAGGACTAAGGGTTGGATGGGGCTGGAAGGCCCATCAACCACTTAATCCGGATACCCGTCTATTATTGCCGAATACAAAGCCCTCGAAGCCCAAATCGCCGAGCAAACCGCTCGCCTCGAAGCCCTCAAAAACGACGGAAAACTGAAAGAAGAAATCGAGTTTGAAAACAAACTCCGCAGCCTGCTCGCCGAATACAACTACTCCCTGCGGAACGTGATCGCCCTGCTTGATCCCAGCGCTGGTAAGACCGCTGCTGTCCCTGCGAAAGGTGCTCGTCGCGAGCGAGCTATCAAGGTCTACAAAAATCCGAACACTAGTGAAGTGGTAGAAACCAAGGGTGGCAACCACAAGGTACTGAAAGCGTGGAAGGCTGAGTATGGTGCGGAGGCAGTTGATACCTGGCTGCAATAAGCTTGTTTCGAGTTGATCACAGGATCGCGTAAGCGGCCCTTTTGGTTTGGGCGACACATGGATTCAAGAGCGGTTTCTGTGGTCGACAGCCACTCGCTCGAATAGGTGATGCACGGCCTGTTTCCCAAACGCGTGCTGGACACCATGACCGACAACGAAGAGATGTCGCTGGAAGTGCTGGATGACGAGACCAAGAGCCGGGCGTTTGCGTGGTTGATGTTGAAGATGCTGACGGCGGCTGGAAGTTTGGGGCAAGGTAACAGCGGCGCTGCTGTCTGACCTTCTTGAGCGCTGGTATTACTTGCTCTGGTTAGATTTCAGACAGTTTTGGCAGAAGGCTTGAAGGGTCGCAGGCGAGTTCGCCTGCGATGCGGTAGAGCTTCTCGACGGTGATGTTGACCTCGCCACGCTCGATGCGACCTACATAGCTGCGATCGAGATTGCACGCCAGCGCCAATGCGTCTTGGGAAATCCGGCAGGCCTTCCTCTGCATTCGGATGCGTTCCCCTAACGCTTTCGCCAACTTATCCATGACCGTCTCAACTCAGCTTGAGGCGGCACTATCGTGCGTTTGCGGACGCAGAGGCCACGGATTATAATCCGCATTTTTGCGCTAATTCTTCTGGTGCCTCAATGAAATCGGCCTCGTTTATCTTCGACAGGCGTCTGTATGAGCTGCTTCAGGAGCCAGGGCGTACAACGTTTACGACCCGTGAACTTCGCGATGCTTATGCCGCTCGCTTGAGTGGCACACATTTCCGTATCGCCGATGTGCGCCGCTATGTGTATGAGCAGATCCGCCGATTAGTGCGCGCAGGCTGGGTTGTGCTGGATAAGGATCGTCGTGTTCGAGGACAGGTCTACCACCTGCAGCCGATTCCAGTACATCTCCAACTGGAACTGATCGACAACGGTTTTGAGAACAGCCTTATGGCTGCCGGAGTGCCCGAACCAGACACGGCAGTACTCGACGTGGAAGCTTTGCCGCTTAAGTCGTCAGCCAATACGGACTTGCAGTTGGAGGCGCTCCACAAGGAAATCCGCTTGGACTTTCTTTCTTCAATGGGCGAAGCGGAGCGATTCAAGCTGCTTCTGGACGAGATGCCGCATTTACGGGACAAGGTTGAAGGCGATTACCTGGAAGCCAGGGATCGCAGCTCTCGCCTCTTGGGGCATCTGCGCGCCATCGAAAAGACCCTCAAAACGCTCGCTGCACCACGATGAGCAGCTCGCTACGGAGCTGGCAGAACAGCTGCATCACTCGGGCGTTGGAGCACTTTACCGTCACGCCGCACTTCTTCTGCCAGGCAACGCCGGGAGCCGGAAAGACCCGCATGGCTGCAGAACTGGCCAGCCGACTGCTTGAGCAGGACAGAATCGATTTGGTGCTGTGCTTTGCGCCGTCCTGCCAGGTCGTGGAGGGTTTTCGTTCGACCTTTGCGGCTGTGCTAGGCAGGCGTCTCGACGGCCAGATAGGTGCCGTGGGCGCGGCTTATACCTATCAGGCTATGGAATACCGTGATGAGGGATTCTGGCAGCTTCTTGATGACTACCGTGTGCTCGTGGTTTTCGACGAGATCCATCATTGCGCCGGCCACGATCCGCTGCTCAGCAATGCCTGGGGGCAGCAGATACTGCATCGGATACAGGATCGGGCTGCCTTCACGTTGGCCCTGTCTGGCACGCCCTGGCGTTCGGACGATAAGGCCATCGCATTGGCTCGTTACTCTTCGCCCGAGGGGCATTTGATCTGTGACTACCGTTATGGCTTGAAAGACGCCATTGCCGACGGCGTGTGCCGATCCCCTCGCATTGTTCTGCTCGACAATCAGAAGGTGAAACTCACGGAAGAATTGGGTGCGGATAGCTCCGTTAGGCTGTTTCCCAGCATCGCCAAGCTTTTAGGGGAGTCACCTGTCACCTATGAGGAACTGCTGCGCCATGATGAGGTGATCAATCCAATCCTAGACCTTGGCTGCAGCAAACTGAGCGAGCTACGCCAGATCAAACCTGATGCTGCTGGTTTGGTGGTGGCCACAGACATCGAACACGCCCAGCAAGTTGCACTCGCACTGGAAGCCATGGGTGAAGAGTGCCGCATCGTGACGAACAAAACCCCGGATGCGCAGCAGGTGATCAATGCATTCCGGAGCAGCGCCTGCCGCTGGATTGTGGCCGTCGGAATGATCAGCGAAGGCACCGACATTCCCCGCCTGCAAGTGTGCTGCTATCTCAGCCGTATCCGCACCGAACTGCATTACCGGCAAGTGCTGGGGCGAGTGCTGCGGCGCACAGGTAAGTCCGACGACCAGGCATGGCTATTTATGCTGGCGGAGCCGACGCTTCAGGGCTTTGCGGAGCGAATTGCGGATGACCTGCCGGATGACTTGGCTGTTTTGAAGGATGTGCAGATACTTGGTTTAACTCCAGGCTCTAGACCTGAACCAATGGGTACTTTGGGGCATGTCGAAGATATCGACGGTGCTGGGTTAGGTAACGCGGAGCCGGGCATTGGGTCGCAGGCTACGAACATCATTTCGCTGGGTGGCTTTGCAATTGAGCCCGCTTACCAAGTCAGCTTTTCCCAGCATTATCGGCAGCAGCTACTGGCTTGTTTTTGATGCTCAGCCAGTCGAGGCTGATCCAATGATGTTGGTGTTCATGAATCCATAACCGGCCGGCGTCGTGTGGAACGTAATCGTGAGGTGTGCATGGAGATTAAGTCGCAGGCATTGGTCGATGTCGTTGAGGGTGTGATCTGCGACGTGTGCCGCTCTGGCACGCGTATTCCCGGCTATGGTCCCCAATACGGCAAGCTTGAAGCCCAATGGGGATATGGCTCCCAGCATGATGGGGAGCACTACCGGGTGCATCTCTGTGAGCCCTGCTTTTTCAGGGTGCTGAGTGGGTTGCGTCGGGAGCGCATGGTCAATGGTATGTTCGGTGATGATCAGCCATTGGCTTCCGAAGATTTTGGTCTGGTCAGCAAAGACAACTACTGGGGAAAGAGCTGATTGTAGGATTGAAAATCCATCAGCCGCACCACGTCGAATCGCGGGCAAATGAGGGGTAAGCGCGCGACTTGCCCGTTCTGGTCTCGTAGGTTGGAATAACTGAATAAGGAGGTAGCCACTTTGACCCTTCCACATGAAAGAACCCGGAGTGTTGTCAAGACCGAAGCTTTTCTCCGCGACCTCTCTCGTAACACCGAACTACCTGATGACATTCGCAGCTATGCGAAAAGCCTGCTCAGGCACTACCCGTCCGCTGACCAAGTTTTCTCGCTGGGGCGCCTCGAAGAATGCCTGGTAAACGGCCCTCAAGATGATGAATATCGGCGAAGGGTAATTGCGTTCCATCAGCCGCTTTTCAGTTCGTCGCTAGACTTCACGCTATAGGCGGGAACGCCACGATGCTCAGCACTGATAAAGCCCAGTCGGTATCTGTCCAGGTTGCGCAACGGGTCAAGCGCCTACCTAAAGGGCAGCCGTTCAGCATCAGCCGTTTCACAGGGTTTGGAACGAAAAACGCCGTATCCAAAGCAATAGCTCGACTGGTCAACCGCGGCGAGCTCGAACGGGTGTATCGCGGGATTTATATGCGCCCGAAACCCGGACGTTACATTGCCAGGGCTCGCCCCAATCCGTGGACATTGCTTAGCCTGATTACCAGGCAGAAGCGTTTGTCTCTGCAGATCCATGGGGCCAATGCAGTCAGGAAATTTGGCCTCAGTACCCAGATGCCGCTCATTCCGATCTATTACACCAGTGGGGCCAGCCGATCAGTATTTATAGGGAAAGCTGAGATCCGGCTGGTACATGCGGCACCAATGGTCATGCAGCATGCCGGGACCGAGGTAGGGGTGGCTATCAGTGCACTGTTTTATCTCGGTAAAGGCGGCTCAACTCCGGAATGCATTACAGCGATCAAGAAAAGGCTCAGACCGGAAGACCTAGCCACATTGATGACCTGCAAACTACCGAAATGGATGAGCACGGTGTTGAAGGTTGAAGGTGTGAAATAGCGGAATCGCTGCCTTACGATCAGTTGCCCGCGCATGGGGGCATTGTCGTCAACGATCCCGGCGATCTCCCTACCGACCAGTCCCCTTGGAGGGTCAAGTGGCACGAGCCCGGTGCACGGCGAACGCCTGGGCACCGGGCTATCGCCATCACACGTAATGCTTGTTCCCTTTGCGCTCAAGCGGACGGCCTTTAAATACGTGCGGGCCGTCCATCGTCAACTCGACCTTGTCCCCTTTGCGGGTTAGCCAAGGCGTGGCTTCCGATCCAGTTTTGGAGGTAACGCCACTGGGACTGATGCGAATTTCGTCGCCATCGATCTCGATCGTCCCCAAGACGTAGGTGTAAACCAGGCTACTGAAAAATCCTCCTTTGCATTCGAAGGCACACTCTACGACCTCGTCCCCGTACCCCGAGCGGCGCTCTCGACGAGCACGACGTGACGATGTGTTGAGCACGCATATCCAGCGGGTCTGGGACGAAAACTTCCACGTCTACGGTGCGCGCAAGGTCTGGCGCCAACTCAGGCGTGAAGGCGTGGTAGCGGCGCGCTGTACGGTGGAGCGACTGATGCGTCGGCTGGGGCTCAAAGGCGTCGTACGCGGCAAACCGGTCAAGACCACCGTCAGCGACAAGGCGACTCCGTGCCCGCTGGACAAGGTCAATCGCCAGTTCCGCGCCGAGCGGCCAAACGCGCTCTGGGTATCGGACTTCACCTACGTCAGTACCTGGCAGGGCTTCGTCTATGTGGCCTTCGTCATCGACGTGTTCGCCCGACGGATCGTTGGCTGGCGGGTCTCCAGTTCGGCCCGTACCGACTTCGTTCTCGATGCGCTGGAGCAGGCCTTGTATGCCCGCCGCCCGGTCGATCAAGGTGGCCTCATCCATCACAGCGACCGCGGCGTGCAGTATGTTTCTATTGGTTGATGCGTCGACGGGGTAAACGAAAGAGTTACTAACCACAGGAGCTATAGCTCTGAATGTTCAGGTGAGCCCCTCCGCCATATGACGAAGGGGCTTATCTGTCTTAAATCACGCGTTTAACGCTCAGGTAATCGCCCTTGGTCTTCAGCGTGATGGTCACGTCGCGGTTGCTGCGGTTGCGCCAGAACCAGCCGTGTGTACCGTCGAAGATGGCGGTGAATTCACCCTTGTCGCCCTTGATCTGCTTACCCTTGCTATAGCTGTGGTAGTAGCCCTTTGGGCCGTTGTAGGGTTCGCCATGGGTGTCGTGGTTGACCGGAACACCATTGGTCGTCCACTCGTAGCTGACCGTGGCCTTGTCCAGCATCTCCAGTTTGATTTCACTGGCCTCGCCCGGCTTCAGCGTGACGGTCACTTCATCTGACTTCAGGGCTGGCTCAGGCTCAGCTACGGGTTCGGCCACAGGTGCTGCTGCAACAGGCTCTTGCACTACCGGCTGAACAGGCGCGGGAGCTTGAGCGACTGGAGCCGCAGCTGGCTGAACCGCTGCATCCGCTGCCGCTTCTTCGGCCAGGGTTATCTTCATTTCGCCCATCTGGGTCAGGCCGAGTACGCGACCAACGCCCGTTGGGTCGATGGCGTACTCCGAAGGCATCACCACGGTGACCAGTAAGGCTGCGGCAACACCCACGGCGATCACAGTGGAGCGCAGCAGTTGGTGGCTGGTAGGCAATTCGCTTTGGGTCGGAAGCTGGGTATTGAACATGCTGAGAATTCCTTACTGAGAGACGATCAGGCCGGTGAGCTGGTAACCCATCAAGAGGAAACCGGCGCTCATCATGGCGACGTTGGCGGTGTAGGCATGACGCCAGAAGCTGGCGGTGCGCCGCCAGTAGCCCATGACAATCAGGATGGCGCTCAAGGCCAGGAGCTGGCCGATTTCGACGCCGACGTTGAAGGCAATCAGGTTGGCGATCAGGCCATCTGCCGAGATCTCGTATTCCTGAATCTTGGTGGCCAGACCAAAGCCGTGCAGTAAGCCAAAAATCAGCGTAGCTGCCTTGGTATTGGGCTGATAACCGAACCAGCGCTGGAATGCCCCGAGATTATCGAGCGCCTTGTACACCACCGAGAAGCCGATGATGGCGTCGATCACGTAAGAGCTGATGCTGATTTCAGTCAGCACACCCAGCAGCAGGGTGACCGAATGACCCACGGCGAACAGGGTGACGTAGAGCCCCACGTCCTTCAGGCGGTAGAGAAAGAAGATCACCCCGAAGAGGAACAGCAGGTGGTCGTACCCGGTCATCATGTGCTTAGCGCCCATGTAGATGAACGGCAGTAACATCACCCCGGAGCTTTCCTGGATAAAGCCCTTGTCGCCCTCGGCAACAGCGTGGGCCAGTGCGTCAGGCATGCCGAGAAACAGCAATGCCGTGAACAACAGCAACAGTAGTAGCGAACGATTCGGACGCACAGCAGCTGCGTCCATTGCGCCCATAGATAGCGAATGCATAGTTGAGTCCTAAATTGCAGTGGTCTTGGGCCGCACAGCGGCCTGTGTCAGATCACGAATGTGGCGCGCGGTGGCCGCTCGATCAGGAAGATCGGGCTTGGAGGAATGGAGTAATGAGGGGCTGGTATCGGCTGCGCACGTTCTGGCAGCGTGCTGATGCTCAGCCGTGCGGTCAGGTGTGGTGTTTCATGCAGATGGTCGGCGGTCAGCGGCGAGTGGCAGTGATCCCCGTACGCCGCACAGGCCAGCGTCTCGTCACCATGCGCATGCGAATGAGCACCGTCATTGCCACCCAAGGCAGGCTGGCTCGACCCCATAAACAGCGCAGAGGTATGCCCGGCCCAGGCCATCAAGATGGCGAGAGCAAGCGCAAAAATCACCTTGGTGCTGATGGGATTGCTGAGCATGTTGTGGTTCTTTCGATGCCTAAGCGGGTGGCTTTTCTGGAGGGTTGGTCGGTTTGACCATATCCCCCCCTGGGGGATAGCATGCGAGCGTAATTCATCGACGCACGAGACTCAAGGCATGAGCGATCACGAACACGGCCACCAGCACCAAAGTCATGGCGACATCATCAAAAGGTTGAAAAGAGCGGAGGGCCACCTGCGCAGCATCGTCACCATGATCGAAGAAAGCCGGGCCTGCGTCGACATCGCCCAGCAGCTGCATGCCGTGGAAAAAGCCGTCTGCCAGGCCAAGCGTGTGCTTATCCAAGACCATATCGACCACTGCCTGGAACATACGGTCGAAGCACTTGCGATAGGCGAGCGCGCATCACTCGAAGACTTCAAGCAAATCACCAAGTACCTCTAGGCCCCTCCCATGTCGAGTTTCGCCGAACTGCTGCAACAGGGGGCCTCGCAGGCCTGGCTGTACTTCCCTAGTGCCATATTACTGGGTGCCTTGCATGGCCTTGAGCCTGGGCATTCGAAAACCATGATGGCGGCGTTTATCGTGGCCATTCGTGGCACGGTGAAGCAGGCCATTCTGCTAGGCCTTGCCGCAACGCTTTCGCACACCGCTGTAGTCTGGCTGGTGGCCATGGGCGGCATGTACCTAGGGCAGAATTTGGATGCCGAAACTACCGAGCCGTATTTCCAGCTCGCGTCCGCCGCCATCATTATCACTATCGCCCTGTGGATGCTCTGGCGCACCTGGCGTGGCGAGCAGATGTGGCGCTTCGAGGAAGGTGATGAGCATCAACACGAGCACCACCACGATGAAACGCAGCGCATCGACACCGGACATGGGCGTATCGAGCTATCGATCTTCGAGGAAAGTACTCCACCGCGCTGGCGGCTGAAGACCTTGAGTGGCCATGTCTGGCCGGCTGCCGAAGTGAGCCTGCTGACGACTCGCCCCGATGGACTGGCCCAGCAGTTTTGCTTCGTTGACCGCGGTGATTACCTAGAGTCAGTCGACGTGATTCCCGAGCCCCACGAATTCACCGCGCGCCTGAGTCTGGGCCATGCCGGACATTCCCACGACTATGACCTGGAGTTCCGCGAGCACGACCACGGTCATGAGCACTCCGAGCTGGAAGAGCTGGAGCTGTCGCTGGACGGCTATCAGGATGCCCACGAGCGGGCGCATGCCAACGACATCCGCAAGCGCTTCAGCAACCGCAATGTCACCACCGGCCAGATCGTCCTGTTCGGCCTAACAGGCGGGCTGATTCCCTGCCCGGCCGCGATCACCGTGCTGTTGCTCTGCCTACAAGTGAAAGAAGTCGCCCTGGGTGCCGTCCTGGTGCTGTGTTTCAGCATTGGTCTGGCCATCACCCTGGTCACCGTTGGTGCCGCCGCCGCTATTGGCGCTCGGCAAGCCTCCAATCGCTGGCCCTGGCTCGGTGCTGTCGCGCGTCGCGCCCCTTACCTGTCCAGCCTGCTGATCATTGGGGTGGGGATTTACGTTGGCTTCCACGGCTGGATCGGCCTGAACGCCTAGCCGATGTGGGAGTTATCCGGTTATTTCGGCCTGTTCTTCGCCGCCTTCGGTGCCGCCACGCTGCTGCCCATGCAGTCGGAGGCGGTGCTGGTCGGGTTGCTGCTGACCGACCGCTACGCGGCCTGGGCACTGCTGGCAGTGGCCACCACGGGCAATGTGCTGGGTTCGGCACTGAACTGGCTGCTGGGCCGTTCCATCGAGCATTACCGGCACAAGCGCTGGTTTCCCGTCAGCGAAGGCAAACTGAAAAAGGCCCAGCAGGCTTATCACCGCTTCGGTCGCTGGTCACTGCTGCTTAGCTGGGTGCCGATCATTGGTGATCCGCTTACCGTGGTAGCCGGTGTTATGCGCGAACCATTCTGGAGCTTTCTGTTGATCGTGCTGCTGGCTAAGACCACTCGCTATCTGGCACTAGCTGCCATGACGCTTGGGTGGTTTGGGTGAGCCTGCAGAAGCGCGACACCAACCTAGATCTGATCAAGTGGCTGGCGATGCTGACCATGCTGCTGGATCACCTGCGCTACATCTGGCCTGACAACGGATGGTTGTTCATCGTTGGGCGCTTAGCCTTTCCAATGTTCTGCCTGGGGATCGCCGCCAATGTCGCGCGCTCGCAAACAGGTGAGCTGTATTCCGATAACAACGTTCGCTACATGGGCTGGATGACTGCGTTTGCAGTGATCTCGGAGTTGCCCTATCGCCTGCTTTCTAACGACAGCAGCACGCTCAACGTTATGCCTTCGCTGCTGTTGGGCCTGCTTATCACCTGGGGAGCACATCACCGTGGTCGCGACGGTTTGATCCTGGCTTTGGCCGGCGTGACTGTCGCGGTGTTGATGCAAGAGAGCCTGATGTACGGCGTTTTCGGCGCACTGCTGCCGGCAGCGTTGCTGCTGGCCATTCAGCGCCCTGGGCTTGTGTGGCTATTGCCTGCCTCACTTTGCGTACTGGCCAACAGTCGCAACCGCTGGCTCGCCGAGTGGGAGTTGCAGCCCTATACGTTGCTGATCCTGGCCACAGCGTTCGCTGCGCCCTTAATTGGGCTATGGCTACTGCGCCGAACGCGCCATTTCAGGATCTGGCCGGTCAAGCGCTGGGGCTACTGGTTCTACCCTAGTCATCTAGTAGCACTGCACCTGATCCGCACGCTCAGCTAGCGTGGGTTCAGTTCAGAGCGTTTTCACACAGTCTGCTAGGGCGCCAAGGGCTGTCTGCAAACCAAAGGAGCACTACGAGGGGACAGCAGGACCAAGGAGCGAGCGGGGCAATCAACCCGCTCGCTTGCCAGGGTTAGAGAACTTCCAGCGGGTACTCGACAATCAGGCGGAACTCATCCAAATCCGACTCGAAGTCGGTGGCGCGAGTCGTGGCTTGTCGAATGCGAAAGGACATGTCCTTCAACGACCCAGACTGCACAACGTACTTGGCCTCGATGTCCCGCTCCCAGCGCTTCTGGTTGGTCAAC
>JAESFV010000338.1_pt1 | contig 21481 bp, 19 predicted proteins | sample 9269471 | NCBI WGS metagenome assembly JAESFV01 (sample SAMN14502647, study PRJNA617108) | algae metagenome | isolation source: Symplocastrum torsivum CPER-KK1 and co-occurring heterotrophs from... | place: USA: Central Plains Experimental Range, Colorado | collected 2001-01-01
TATTTCTCTCACTAAGTCGGCGATGCAAGCAATTGAGAGCCGATTAGAACGAAATCCACTTTTGCCTAAATGGGACATTCTTATCCAACCTGCTTAATTGGTATCTTCTTTCTCGGAAATCACCTAAAGCTAAGAAGGCAATCAACATCGCCGCAATGTTACCCACAAGTTTTAGCCCCTCAATCGCGCCTGTTGCTACCGCATCAATCCCGTTTGCTGCCGTTCGTTCAACTTCCACGGTTACTGTGCCAGCCGTTGGGGATTTCTCCGTTTCCGGGTAAAGCAGTTTTGAGATCGCGAGAGCGGCGGGTGCTGACATGACCGAAGCGGCAATCAAATGTTGTGCTGGCACACCAAAAGAAACATAAGCTGCCAGCACACCACCTGCAATTGTCGCAAATCCCCCGGTCATAACAGCGTGTAACTCTGACATCGTCATCGAGCCAATATACGGCTTAATTAACAACGGTGCCTCTGTCTGACCAACAAAGATGTTGGCAGCGGCGGAAAGGGACTCAGAACCTGATGTCTTCAGAGTTTTGAGCATTACCCAAGCGACTCCCTGCACGACCCGCTGCAAAATGCCGTAGTGGTAAAGCAGTGAGATGAAGGAGGAGAAAAAAATGATCGTCGGCAGCACTTTGAAAGCAAAAAAGTTTTCTTCAAACTTCTCGCCAAAGACAAACGATGCGCCTGCGTCAGAGAAGTTCAGGAATTGCCCCACCACGTCGCCTAAGAAGCTAAATACAAAAAAACCTGGTGCTGTCCTGAGGATTAACAATGCAAAAATCAACTGCAAGGCAATGCCCCACAAGACAGGTTGCCAACGTACAGCACGTCGATTGACAGAGAAAGCGTAGGCTAAGCCGATGAAAACGACTAAGCCTAAAGCTGAAATCAAGCGCTCCATGAACTCTCCTAGAGCTGAGCAACAATAAAGCGGATTCTATTTAATATGATGAGGGGGAAAACGTGGAAGAGATTACAAAATCAGGCTTTTTTGGGTATATATCTATCCCTGAGTAGAGAAGATTCACTACTTTAATTCGAGTGTGCTATCTCTCCTGGAATAGTCGGCTCATATTGCTCCCAGTGATTAATGATTTCATGATTGCTACACTCCCAACCTTGTAAGCCACCTCTAAACTAGTGTCAAGATCTGCATAAAGCATTGTGCTTATTTCGTAATTTAAACTTTCAACAGCAGTCATAATGCTTTTTCATCACTCTAGGCAGAGGAAAATAATAAACCTAGCTCTGACACAGTGGTGGAAACTGCTCCTCTCAATAAATTCATCACCCCCATCCGTCGCTCAAAGCCGACAGATAAATGGGTAAGAGGAAATACCTTGGGCTAAGGTTTAATCAGATTAAAAAAAATGTAAATAAAGCCTAAGATTAAACTTAATTTTGGGCTTTATTTAACGTTAATTTCTTAATATTCAGAATTTCTGCTGCGAACCTAAAGCATTCCGTATATTTACCTGTTCTTTACAAAAAGCTTTGCAGAAACTTTAAGTAATTTCCTCATCGTTTTTTGTGGCTCATAAAGCCAAAATTAGTGTTAAATCTTATGGCTTTATAAGGATTTACTCTTTTTACATCTTTTGCAGACCTTGAGCATCTACTATACGACATTCATGAACATTGAAAAGATTGCTAAACACTACATTGAAGCTCCAGCTTATGAAGTGCCTTCTCAGCTCGCTAGGGATTTTCATCAATTTATTATTAACCTAGCGCAAGTAGAACTACAAGGAGTAAACGTTCAGTATGTTGACTTCCAACCTTATTTCAGAGGGTCAAGGTTGTGTTTAGAAGATATCCAGGCTGATGTCAGCCAAGGAAACTTGCTGATTAACACTCAATTTAATGAATCAGATCTGCTAGATCCAGAGGTTAATCTGATTTTTCGATGTATTCATGATCTGCATCATGTCAAGCTAAATGTGGACTTCAACTGGCAAGGAGAGTGTGCTAGCGCCCATCACATCATGTCTTTAACCGATAATTTTATGTTCCAGCAGCTTCTATTTAGTGAAATCTTGGGTCAATCTGCTGTATGCCTCTCCAAGGGACAGTTTTTAGAACATCAAAAAGTTGTACTCTTTGACCGAGAAATTTTGCAGTGTTTGTTTAACTCAGATCTTTCTTGAGAGTGGGAACTGGGGAATTGTTCAACGGTAGAGTTACAGTAAACGTTGTGCCGACTCCAAGTTCACTATGCACAGTAATCTCACCCCCATGTAAGTCCACACATTTCTTCACGATCGCAAGCCCTAGTCCGGTACCAGGAATATTGCTAACATTACTAGCTCGTCTGAAGGACTCAAATAGTTTCTCTATATCTTCTTGGGGAATACCAATGCCCTGATCTTTAACTAGGAAGATTGCCTGTTCATCTGTGCAAATCAGGTTAACATCGACGGTTCCGCCTTTTGGTGAATATTTAATCGCATTTGAGAGCAAATTAGTGAGGATATGCGCCAATAGCTTTTCATCCATTTGGGCATCGCTACAGTCACCCTCGATCGCAAAGTTGAGCGTGTGTAGAGAACTTGCACTCATTTGTAGATTTTCTACAATGTGGTCACAGAAAGCTACTAAATCCATTGAGGCAGGCTTGAACTTGAGCTTTCCTGCTTCAGCTTTGCCGATGGTCAAAACATCTTCTAACAACTGAGTCATCCGTTCCACAGCATTTCTAATATGTGTAAAATGACTCTGTTTTTTCTGGTCAGAGAATTTATGGTGATAGTGTTCGAGTAGTTCAGCCGAAGATTGAATGATCGTCAGCGGTGTGCGGAATTCATGAGACACCAGGGACACAACGCCAGAACGAAGTTCGTTGACTTCTTTTTCTTTTTCCAACGCCATGCGAATGTCAGCTTCTGCCTGCTTGAGTTTGGTGATATCTCGTCCTACTGCCTGACACTCAATGAAGTTACCCTGCTCATCGAACAAGGCTCGATCTGACCACTGCTGCCAGCGAACCTCTCCAGTCGGGAGAATGATTCGATGTTCATAGGTGTTGATCGGGTGCCCTTGAGAAAGAGAACGAAAGTTCTGGGTAATCAACTCTCGGTCATCGGAAGGCATCGCTGGTAGAAACTTTTGCCCAATAAGCTCAGAACGCTGCTTGTTGAAATAGCGGCAGTAGGCATCATTAACAAAAGTCATAGTTCCATCGGGTTTGAACCGACAAATGAGTTCAGTTTGATCTTCAACGATCGCACGGTAGCGTGCCTCACTTTGTCGCAGTGCCTCCTCTACTTGCTTACGCTCTGCTAATTCAGCTTGTAGCTGCTGATGAAGTTCGGCTTGATAAATCGCGATCTCACAATGATCTGCGATCGCCTCGACAAATTCCACATCTGAAGCTGTCCATTCTCTACCGTGTAGGCTCTGCTGATGTAGTAGATCGGCTTCACTCAGCCGCAAGAAAGCTGCTTGCCTTGCCTCCTCTGCTGTTGGGCTAACTTCCTCTGAGGCTCCTGACATCGTTTCGGCTACGCGATCGCCATCATACTGCACGAGGCTAATGCCCCCAATGTAGGTGTTCTGATACATCAGTGGCACAATCAGCATCGCCCGAATTCCCCGCTTCTGGACTTCTAAGAGAATTTCGGGAGGCAGCGTCTCATCAATTTGCGAGAAAACAACAGGCTTGCCTAAAGATAGGGTTTCGTGGTAGTGCGGATAGAAAGAACCGTAGCGGTCTGTTAAATTCTCACCTAGCTCTGTTACTTCTGACGTGTAACGAACCGCCATTTGATTGTGATCGTCAGGTCGGTAAATCAGGCAGCGACTGACCTGGAGCGCAACTTGTAACTGGTTAACTGTTGTTTGTAAAATCTCATCCAAGACCAGCGTACCCCGCATCGCCTGAATGATTTTATTGAGCAATTTCTGCCTAGATACTCGTTGCCACGCCAGCAGCAATTCCTGTTGTAATGCAGCGATGTTCTGTTGTTCGCTATTTTCGGGTAATAGATGGTGTTCAGGCTTGTGATTACTGACTCTAGGTTCCTGATCAGTTCCCGGCATGGCAACTTGTTTTTAACTAACGCTTCTTTGACTTTAATACTGCCCTGACAGAATAAATCGAGTATTTCCCACCTGGCAAACGGCGCTCCTTGCAGTTACAGAACTTACGCCACTATTAGAACACTCGCTGGGTGTTTTCGCTGCCCAATCAGGTATTGAGATAGTAATTCTTATTAAAATTGATTGCTATTTATTATCGGTGAAACTCCTTTAGCTTTCAAGTACAGAAGAATACTCCAACTGATTGGTATTCCACTTCAGTGTAGCGTTGTCAGCATCGAGTTCAACCCACTGCCCAACCGGAAGAGCGGCATTAGCTCCCTCATGACCAAAGGGAAGATCACTAACAATCGGAATCCCTAAATCGCCAAGGCGATCATGTAATACTTCTTCTACCGTCCAGCTTGGTACTTCCTTGGGTGGATCACAACGACTAAATCGCCCCAATGCAATGCCGCGTACTCCTTGAAATGCCCCACTCATACGCCACTGGGTCAGCATTCGGTCAATGCGATAAGGAGCTTCTGTAACATCTTCCAAGGCAAGGATAATCCCATCTAAGTTGGGTTGTACAAATGTCCCTAGTAGATGGGTTGCGACAGTGAGATTTGCAGGCATCAGTCTCCCACTAACCTTACCACTGCCCCAACTAACGCCTGTAAGGGGAGCAAGGGAGCGCCCTTCTATACAGTCGAACAAGCGGTTAAGCGACCATTCTGGTTCGGCTGCCAAGGTTGTTAAGACTGGGCCATGAACCCCAGAGATACCCGACCGACTAAGGCTCCATAGCAAACCCGTAATATCAGAAAAACCAATCAGCCACTTCTCGATTGGAGAGCTTGACTCGCTCGCTAGCTTGGGAGATTGGGAATTGTCTCGATTGTCTCTTGCTACTGAATGCCATGTCCAATCTTCCAGAAGTCGGGCACTACCATAACCACCTCGACTACAGAGAATACCTCGACATTCCGGGTCTTTCCAAGCGTCTGCTAATTGCTGGCGCCGCTCAGTATCTGTACCAGCAAGGTAGCCTTCTCTAGCATCCCAATTAATTGGCAGTTCGACTTTATAGCCTCTGCCGCGCCAAATTTCTAAGCCTTTTTGAAACGCCTCAAACTCCCGTAGCGCTCCACTGGGTGCAACAACCCGAAGTAAATCTCCGGGTTTTAGCGGTGGCGGTAGCTGGCAATGCAAGTTATTGGTCATTCGTTGTTAGTTGTTAGTTGTTAGTTATTAGTTATTAGTTAGGGCGGTTTTGTGCCTTCTGCCCTGGAGCCTTATTTTCTAGATAGAGCAAGGAGAGCAAAGAAGCTGATAGCTGACAGCTTTCGGCTATATTAGCCAGCACTTTCATTAGCTCAATCGCGCTGTACATTCCAGAAGCAACTTTTGATTAGCTAGAGCATAGGGTTGAATTAAGAGAGCTTTTTGAAAGGCTTGGATTGCTGCCGAGTAGTCTCCCAATGCCGCATGGCATAACCCTAAACCGTGGAGTGCCCCAAAATGAACTGGATTGAGTTTGATAACTTCCTGGCAATCATCTCTTGACTTTTCGTACTGTCCAAGCGTGTAATAAAGCACTGCACGTCGATTCCACGCTTCTGCAAAGTCAGGCTGGTCTTTTATCAGTTCTGTGAGTAACGCTTCAGCTTGGGTAACATGGCCAGCTTCAAGCATCATCTGACTGCGCTCAATCAGTTCGACTCCGTATCTTCCCTTTTGATAGAACCAGATGCGCCAAAGTTCTGCGGTTGCTTGCTGGCGAACGTTCTCGTCAGGATTTTTTAGGTCTTCTAGTAAGGCACTGATGGATGGTTCGTTCATTGGGATGGGCGATCCTATGTAAAGTTTTGTATAAACTCACTCATTTATCTATTGTGTACCTGTTCAGGCGATCGCTTCTAGCAAGAGCTTGACGTAAAGTGTTGTTAGAGTAAGCGGCTTGTGCTTCTACTTCAATATTTCAGGAACTCTGACGACCGCTCAAGATGTCGAGAAACCACTGTTCGATGCGATCGCCCATTGCTTTTGCAGAATATTGGGCTTCTACTCGTTGGCGGCAGACATGGCGCTCAATTTGATCGAGTTTTCCCATTGCCTCGACTAAACCTGCCACAGAATCAGGTTCTACCAAAAAGCCTGTTTTCCCATCCTCAACAATTTCAGCCGGCCCACCCCGACGGTAGGCAATCACTGGCACACCACAAGCTAGGGCTTCAATCGCCACATTCCCAAATGCTTCTACCCAACGCGGAGTCATCAAAAGCGATCGACACTGACGTAAACGTTGTTGAAGTTCAGTTGTTGAAAGAAACCCCTCATACTCCACCGGGGCGTTTGGGTAATCGCGGAGAATCTGCTGCCAGTAGGCTTCATTTTCCAGAAAACCCATAATTTTCATCGAAATTCCAGTAATTTGAGAAGCAGCTACCGCATCTTCTAGCCCCTTTTCCGGTGCAATTCGACCCACCCATCCCACCCAGGAGGCGGGTTCGGCACAGAAGTCATACACCGATAAATCTATGCCATTTCCCAAGCACCGACAACGGTCAGCAAACGCAAACGTTGCCGCCTGGGCATGACTGTGGACACCAATCGTACCAGGAAACCGAGTAGCGACCTGTTCAATAATTTGATCCATCGCCTCCGTCAATGAACCCATGCTGACCAAGTGGGCAACAGGACAGGTGAAAAAAGGCGTTAGGTAGAACGGCAACCAATCATAGGCAAAGTTAAAAATTAGGTCATAGTCGTTTTGCACCTGCCGTACGTAGTCCCACAAATTTGCCAAAACAGAAGACGCTGGAATAATAACCGGAGCATCACGCCCTTGTGTTTGAGCGCTAATTTGTGGCGCACCAGCAATTTCAACTAGCGGCCTTCCCCAAGCTGTGGAGCCTTTAGTGGCAACAATTTTGATACTATGACCCCGCTGATGCAGTTCGGTTGCGATGTTACGCAACGTCAATTCGACTCCGCCTCCCAATCCTGAACCCAACGGCCCAATCGGGTTGGAGACGAATAGCAGTTTTAGGGACTTGTTAGGTGATGTGGTCGTTGCCATTAATACAAAGGTAGTGGGGAGATGGGAAAGGTAGGGAAGGTGGGGAAGGTAGAGAAGGTGGAGAAGGTAGGGAAGGTAGGGCAGAAATTACTCCCTCATTCCCCCCTAAGATGACTGGCACTGACTTAAGCCCTGAACTAAAGTACCCTACCCTTCGGGAACCCCTACGGGGAACGGGAACGCTAAGCTAAAACCCGTTAAAACGGGTTGAAAGGCTGATGTAGTAAGCTAAAGCTTACTTCAGCTTTGAGGGGTGAAATTTATTTCAAGGCTCTTATGTCAGTACCATTCCTACTAAGGTGGTGGTTCCTGGTCGTAATGTTCTGGCAAGTTGAGTGAAGTTTGCGAAGGTGGCAAGTTATCAAGAGTAGTTAGTGTGCGAATCCGGCTTAACTGACCAATTGCCCACCGTGCCGTTTCCCGGACTTCTGGATTAGGGTCATCAGCCGCGTGGTACAACATCTGAGTTGTCTGGGCAACGACTTCATAGATTCGCGTTAAGTCCCGAATCGCGTTTTTACGCACTTGGGCATTGTCGTCTTGTAGCGAGATAGCGAGTGCCCTATTCATCGGTTTTAGTGTCTTGGTGCCAATTTGCGAAAGTGCTTCCAAGATTAAGCTGCGTTGTTGAGAATCTGAATCGATCATTAAATCGACTAGGGGCTGTATTGCCCTCGAATCTCCTCGCTGTGCTAATTCCCAAATGGCTTTGCGACGTTTCTGTGGGTCAGGTTCTTGCAAATCTCCAATGAGTTCATCAACAATATCAATTTTGGAGAGGGGCTTGTTTTTGTTAACGGGTAGGTTATCACCGGATAGATGAAGTGGTGAGGACGTTTCGGAATCGTTAGATAGGGAAACTCTCAAGGCTGAATCGTTGTGACCATTGGGGTAATGTTTGGGGTTGAGGGTATCCGGTTGGGAGAGAACACCGTTTCCTGTGGAATTCAGTTTTGTGAGGTCATTTTCATTAGGTAGGGATTTTGGTTCTACTGCTTTTTTCGTGTTGTTCAGCCACTTTAGCAAGAAGAAAATTCCTCCTCCTGCAATAGCTAGCGTAGCGACTAAGACTAGCACCCACTTCAGTTGGTTCTTGTTCAGGTTGCCTGGGAGTGCAATTGCAAGCCTCGAACTAGCGGCGTACCGATTGTTACCGACGAAAGAAACACTTCCCTCTTGCCTTGGGCCCTCTGCCTTCTGCCTTATGTTTCTTAGGAGGGTGGGGCTTGAAGTTTGAGAGGTTTTTGGATGCTTCCAAACGCTTAAGCTGATGGTGTTAGGGGTATTTAGTTCAGACGCTGCGGTAGGGAGTGTCCCACTCTCTTGCTTCACTACGGAATTAGCGATCGCTAGCGCTACTCCTGGGTTACAACTGGTACCCAAAACCAGACCCAAGCCAGTAACACAGGCAGCTAGAAGTGCAGTGGAACGATGGCGAATCATAGAAGAACCAAAGACTTCAACTACCCTCGTCCGCTTTGCTCAGACGGGGAATTGCATCTGGACTCCACAATCGTAACAGCATCCGGTTTTCTGTGCGATTCCTTGACAATTGGGTTGTTTCTCTAGCTGAAGCTCTGTTAACCTAGCTGAGTTTTCATGAAATCTTTGTAGTAGGACAAGGAGAAAGTCTACCAAAGGTGACCTTCAACCCAAGAGATTTCAAGACTTCCTGTAAACACTTAGCCTCGCCCATTCGGGTGATTACTGGCAGAATAATCCGGAGAAACGCCACTTCAATGAGTAGCTAACTAGTACTACTCCCTAAATGAAATGCATCTCTTAAAAGCTATGCCTGAACTAGAAGAAGCACTACAATTCATTGAAAAAATTGAACGTGAAAACTCTGGTAAGTCTGTCTATGAAATAGCGAATAAGCTTCGGGGTTATACCAAAAAGGGATATACAACTCCGTTATGGAATACAGCAACCGGATATAGCCAAGAGTATATTGCTGGGGAATTTAAAGAAAAACTGAATCAGGAGTATTCGGTATTGAGTGGTGAAGTTACTGATTTTGGTCATTTCATTGCGGCACTCTCTGATCAAATTAATCAACCTGGGGTTAATTGGTCAGATTTAACCAGTTGGACAGGTGACCACACATCTTGGGCTGGAGATATTGGTTCAGCAATTATCGTTTATTACTCCAAAGACAGCAACAACATTAAAGATGTAGAGGAAGCCTTGAGTAAGTTTGCAAGAGACTCTGACTATACAGCAGATATTGCGGCTTATGTCGTTGGCTCGTTAATTAACTCTGGCAAGCACACTTCTATTTCTCAAGCAATTTATCACTATAACACCATTTCTTATGCTGAGAATGTCAGAGCATTCCTGAAAAAGCGTCTTGGTGGAACGATGGAAGGTCACAAACTTAAGAATGCGGCAAATGTTGAAGCAGAAATTAGAAGGGCTGTCTCTACATTTATCCGCTCGTCTAATGCTCCTGACATCTTTAAGTCAGTAAAAAATCTCTTGAAGTTACAGCCGAAGTTAGAGTTGGAAAATACGACTATTCCTAATGGTACAGATATGCTTCAAGGTTCTCTGCATTTCTTAAACCACATGGTTAGGAAGGGAGGATTGGATAGCTTAAGATTTAAGCCCTACCAGTTGGCAGGGGTGCCTTGGTTGGGAACTGTGACTTACGAAGTTAAGGTGCCAAAGTGAATAAGCTCTGTTTTTGGGAATTGGGAATTGGGAATTGGGAAGAAACTTAGATGTACCTTACTGGAATAAGAATTGCCAGATCAGATTATCGTTTTAGGTCAAAGGGGAAGGGAAAAAGGATTATCTTTAAGCATTTTTCCACTTAATCCCTTTTCATTGTCCTAGTAGTAAAACTAATTTTGTACGATAGAATACAACTTAGAATTAAAGTTGATTGTAGACAGAACGAAAGCAAAAAAATGTCATGATCTCCTGATTTAGTAGTTTTGTGATACGGAGCGCACAACTATTGATTTCAACACTCAGTAAGCCCTAGTAAAGCCAATTCAGCCATTATTTGCCTAGATAAGGACTCGCTTCAGGATAACACTAACCCTACAGCATCTGTCTGAAGGAACACTTATCTTACAGGATGAACTATCTATTGATAGAGACAAAAGAAATTTCAGTAAAGATAACTTTTCTACTAACAAGTGAACTGGATAGCGAATAGTTTTTTATTCTTGCGCTTGGTCGCTTCTAGTGAACCTGTTGTTGTAGTTTCTCTTGATAGGATGACCTCTTTATGGCTGCTACTTACAAAGTCAGATTAATTAACGAAGGCGAAGGACTCGATACCACGATTGAAGTTCCAGAAGGTGAGTCTATTCTCGATGTTGGGGAAGAAGAAGGGCTTGATTTGCCTTATTCTTGCCGTGCTGGTGCCTGTTCCACCTGTGCTGGTGTATTGAAAGAAGGTTCAGTCGATCAGTCTGAGCAACAATTCTTGGATGATGAGCAAGTTGAAGCAGGATACGTGCTGACTTGCGTCGGTATTCCTACTTCTGATTGCACTATCATGACTCATAAATCTGAAGAACTGGAGTAAGAATATTACTCTCGTCATTGCGAAATTTACTTTGGAAAACATCGGGTTTGGGGGAACTCCCCCAAGCCTTTATCAAAAATCTACGCCTCGTTTCAAATCCACACCTTTTTCACAGTAGTGCTTGTGGCAAATCATCTCGGAATGAACACTAGCAATGTCGAAGTAGGCGGGTTGATTTAGGCAGCGACCTGTAATAATTACTTCCGTATCGCGAGGTTTACGCAAAAGAGCATCGACAATTGGCTCTACTTGTAACAGTTCCAGGTCAACAGTGGGATTAAGTTCGTCCATAATGATGGTTTTATACAAACCCGACGCTAAAGCCGCTCTGGCAATTTCCCAACCTCGCTCTGCTTCTACATAATCCGCGATTTCCTGTTGTCCCCGCCAAACGATCGCATCTCGACCACAACGGTGATGATCGACGAGTGCAGGATAGGACTGCTTCAAAGCGGCGATCGCGGCATCTTCTGTATAGCCACTACCACCTTTCAGCCACTGCATGATCAGGACTCGATGGGATTTATCGGTACTAATCCCTCGACCGATTGCTTGCAACGCCTTACCTAAAGCATTGGTGGATTTACCCTTGCCTGCACCCGTGTAGATTTCGATCCCTTCAATTCCCTGTTGTCTGGATGCAGGATGGTCATGAGGTACCGATTCACTGTGCAAATCTGCAATATCTAGTAATGCCTGAGGAGTTCCCCGACCTGTAACAATGATTTCCAGATTCTCAGGCTTGTTTTTCAGGGTTTTGATGACTTCATCGATCGCCAGTAAACCCAAATCCAGGACAGGATTGAGTTCATCGAGGACAACAACCGAATAGAGATCGGACGCGATCGCACCTTTCGCTACATCCCAGCCTCGCTGTGCTTCATCCGCATCGAAGCGTGTCACCTCATCTCTAGCAAAGAAAGATGAACGTCCTGTCCGTACTTGGTCAATCAAGTGAGGAAAACCCCGTTGCAAGGCTTCAATCGCGGCATCCTCATCATAGGGGCGTCCTGGTCCTTTAAGAAACCGCAGCAATAAGACGCGACTGCCAGTATCTGAGTTTATCCCTAGTCCAATTGAACGCAAAACAACGCCCAAAGCCGCTTGAGATTTACCTTTTCCTGCGCCATCATAAACGTGAATTTGACCCGTGATGCGCTCAGAACGCTCAACCGCTGTCCGTATACCAATACCAGTTCTGGACATTCCGCTCCTTGAAATTCAGCCCAATGCAAAGAGTGTACTCAAGCAGTTTAGCCTTCAGCCTCGTTCCAGGAAAGACTACTTTATGTAGTTGTTCATAACCAGTTCACTGAGATCGATAGATAATATTGCTTGATGCCTGCCTACTTGATACTCCCTTGCAAGGGTAAGTTTTTTAGATTGGGATGTTGGGGAGATAAGGGGGTAGGAAGTTAATATACATTAAACTTTGGGAATTTTTTACCCATCACCTCATCACTCCATTATTGATGGCATTTATTAGAAACCTACCCTTGAAAGCTCTCCACTCCCCACTCCCTATTTTCCCGATAGGAGCGACAGCGCTATGACAGCATCCGTTTTACCAATACCGACAATCTTGTTCCAACTCTTATTCCTGCTGGTGGCGATCGCACTAGAAGCCGCAGTCTTCCACAAACGGCTAAACCTAACGCGCAAAATTAGCATTGACTATGCTGTTTCAATCAATTTATTGTGTGTGATTGCTGGTTGGTTGGCGTTTTTCCTACTTTTGAGGTTCGTACCCCAACCCTTAAAAACTCAGATAATTAGTTTTGTTTTTTTCGATCACCTTCTGGCTCCCCAGCCAGGTAACCTAAATTTAATTATTGTTTCGACTGGGATTGTCATTTTCTTCTGTGCCTTCCTCATTAAGTTGAAAGGGCTAGAGGTACTAGAAGCGTTGTTACATCGGTCTCCAGGACAGAGTTCCTCAGACTCACCTGACGAAGGACGTAGCTTATCTTTGTCAGCCCGGTTAAATCGGGCAATTGCACATACTGACGTTAATGAGGCAACGGTTGTTCTTTTGGCAAATGCTCTTAGCCATAGCGCCATTTTGTTACTCTTGTTTTTCCGTTTTATTCAGGTCAACGCTCTAGGATAGGATACAAACTATCGTGAAATTTTTTCTCAATATTGTAGAATGGCTGCAAAAAAACTTTAGACCTCCCAGTGCCTTTTCTTGGGAAACTCTCATTTTGCTCAGCTTGTTTTCCTACTACATGGCATTGCTGGCAAGTGACATTGGCTTCACCAGAAATTTGCTGCTGAATTTGGCTTGGATTTTTCTGATTTTGGGTGTTTTTTGGGGAACGACAGCTACTAACCAATTGCGAATTGGTTATGATGAGAAAAAAGAAAAAGATGGCTTTCCTTTAAGCCCTTGGATTACAGGGGCATTGGTCAGTATTTATATATTTGGTGGCCCTACAGGTGAAGTCTCAAAAGAGGCTTTAATTTACTGGCCAGTCATCTCAGCCATAATCGCGGCTATCCCAGATTTTGTAAATGATCGGTTAAGACCTACAAAACCACCCTTCCATAAGCGTCAAAATCTGGTCATTTTGTTCGGCACTCAGATTTTAATTAGCTGCTGGTTCCAGTTTTATTTCGTGGCTCAAGACTGGTTAACTCAATACCCCAGCCTTGCAATCGATGACTTCAGCCAGAGTGCTTTTGTCACAAAACTAGCCTCCTCAGAATCGGTAATACCCAGAGGAGAGTTACTTTTAAATGCGATGGAACCAAAGCTAGCCCAGCAGTTGAATGCTAAACCTTGGTCTGTAGTTGAGCGATCGCTTTTACAGGAAGAACGAGAAAAGTTGATCGACACAGTTGCTCAACAAGCTAAGCAACAAATCACAACTGTTGAAGAAGATAATCTCTGGGGAGTGGTATCGGGTGTCTCCTCTAGGAGTGCTGGGTATAATTTAGAACTACGGGCAGTTTGGCAAGGTCCCCGTGCTTTACCTCAAGAATATTCCCAGAGCAAGACTTGTCAAATTATTCAAGTTCCCACAACAACAAATTCCCCCAATACTCAACCTGGACAGCCACCAACATTTATTAGTCGTTTTGAATGTGAGCCTGTTAGAGGTTGGGGAATAGATGAGCCAATCATTGCGAATGATAGTTTCTTACAATGATGCAATATTTCCTGTTTGGATTCATTTAGTGATTGGAAGCATCGGAGGTGGCGGTTGAGTATCGGGAGAATTTGGGCAATTGCTTCAAATGGGTTTCGGGAAGTGATTCGCGATCGCGTTTTATATCTCATTGGCTTTTTTGCACTGCTACTCGTGATCGCACTACAGCTATTACCAGAAGTTGCCGCAACCACAGAAGACAAAATTTTCCTAGATTTTGGTCTGGCGGCAATTAGTATCTTAGGTGTGGTTGTTGCGATATTTGTGGGAACTAATCTAATTAACAAAGAAATTGACAAGCGCACTGTATTAGTCTTAATCCCAAAACCTCTCAATCGTGCTGAATTCATCATCGGCAAACACTTAGGGTTAGTGGGTGTACTGGCTATCCTGATCGTTGCGATGACGGGGATTTATCTGGCGCTACTAAGTTTCAGCCGGGTTAAGTATCCACTGGGTACGATTTTGGTTTCAACACTTTACCAATTCTTAGAGTTGTCTTTAATTACAGCCGTAGCGCTGTTATTTAGCGTCTTTACAAGTTCCCTATTGGCAGCATTACTCACCTTCGGGGTGTATTTGATGGGCAACTTAAGTCGCGATTTATTAGAGTTAGGCAACATCAGCCGCAACTCTAATGTTCAGACGCTAACTCAAGGTCTTTATCTGGTCTTACCCGATTTATCGCGCCTTAATTTAAAAAATGAAGCCGTTTATGGAATCTTGCCCCCTCCTGTAACGCTTTTAGGTCATGGGTTGTATGGTTTACTCTATACGGTATTGCTTTTAGCGATCGCCATCCTCATCTTCTCGCGACGTGAATTTTAATAGTATTAAGCTAAATGTCACTCTCGTTGAGCGCAAAGTAATCGTTCGTTGGAAAAACCCGGATTGGGGGACGTTGCCCCCCAAACCCCCTCCTCACTAAAGCTCCGGTGGGGGACGGAGTGCCTCCCTCAGTCCCCCTGCACAAATGGTGATCGGTGTGATGAATTTTCTTGAGTCAGTGCCATTCGTATTAAGCTAATGAGCATTCAAGTTACCTGTAAGGAAAGCCTAAACGCTTGCGGCATTTAGATTTTCCCTTTTGAATTATCAATAGACTTCCATTGAAATAAACAGCGTTACCTTCATGTCCATTGGCTCTGAGCTAACGCCCTCGTTGACCAAATCACTCCAACCCACAATTGTACGCTTGTTGATTGTGGTGGATGTCGCTGCTGATTTTGAGTTAATCACAACGACGCTCGAAGCGGCTGGTGTTGTTTTTATTTACGATGTTGCTACCACACCTGAACTCTATCAGCAATCCTTGCAGAACCATACCTATGACAGTGTTTTGTCTGCTTATTGCTTGAAAGTGCTTAGTGGCATGGAAGCGTTGCAATTATTACAGCAATCTGGGCAGGAAATTCCCTTTATTTTAGTGACTGATCGCTTAGGTGATGAAAGAGCGGTAGAGTGCATTAAAGCTGGGATGACTGACTATGTTCTCAAAGAACAGTTGTTTCGCTTGCCAGAGGTTTTAATCCGTGCGCTCCAGGAATGTAAACAACGCGAACAACAACAGTTAAGCCTGAATCAAGCCAAGCGGCAATCTCAACAAGAAGCGATTATCAATCACATTGTCCAAGCGATGCGGGGCACATTGGTACTGGATGATGTCTTACAGACAACGGTTAATCTGCTGCATAACACTCTAAATGTCAGCCGTTGCCTAATTTTTCAGCCTGATTCAGATAATCGGATGAAGGCTCACCACGTTAGTGAAGCGACAGCTCAACGAGAGAGTTTGATCGGTGTGTATTGCGATTTCTATCGCTACTACCATGAGACATTATCCCAAGGAGAGCCACTGGTACTGGCACAAATTGATGCGAGTTTACCAGAGGTGATTCAAGAGTCAGCGGCTCAGTGTGACATTTGCGCCATCCTGATTGTGCCTCTGTTGTACCAGCAGTCATACCTGGGAGGCATTAGCTTACACCAGTGTGGGAACCAATCAGTTCAGTCTCGCCAATGGACACAGGAGGAGGTGGCTTTGGTGTGTGCGATCGCGACTCAGTGTGCGATCGCGATTCATCAAGCTCAGCTATTTGCAAAAGTGCAACAACAGGCAGAACGAGAGAAATTGCTCAATCAAATCAGTCGAACCCTAAATTCAACGTTGGATACAGACGAGATTTTGCAGGAAATTGTCACACTGACTGGAGAATGTTTCAGCGTTGATCGAGTAAATATCTACTCGATAGACACAGAGCATATTAAGACTCTGCATGAATGGCGCTGTAGTGAGCAGGTTATTTCTGCACTCGGCATGAAGTCACCTTTATCAGAGTGGACTGATAGGTTAGATCCAAGCTCAGAATATAGCTTGCATCAGGTTTTCCACGCTCCTATTTATGCAGAAACTCCTCAACCCGCTCATCGCCTGGCAATGATGCAGCAGTTGCAAGTTGTGTCGATACTGAATGCACCGATTTTTATTCGTAACCAGTTGTTTGGAGGCTTGATGTTGCAAACAAGTGCCAAACGAACCTTTACAACTGAAGAAATTCAGTTACTAGAGCGAATTGCTGACCAAGCCGCGATCGCACTTTACAATGCACAGAGCTATGAATACTTAGAACAGCTAGTACGCGATCGCACCCAAGAACTAGAAGCTCAACAACAACTTTCAGAAGCCGCTAACCAGGCAAAAAGCGAATTTCTTGCCAATATGAGTCACGAATTGCGGACACCCTTAACGGGTATTTTGGGGTTTTCTCGCCTACTTTTAGAGCAAATTTTTGGTCCCCTTAACGATAAACAGCACCAATATGTCACTGGTATCTCTTCCTGCGGTGAACACCTGTTGGCACTGATTAATGATCTACTGGATTTATCAAAGATTGAAGCAGGTCGAGAAGAGTTATCCCTAGAACCGATAACAGTAGAAGCCATTTGTCATGAATGCTTATCGGTTGTACGCGAGCAGGCATCTGAGGCTGGCTTACAATTACAACTGGATATTGCTCCTGCCATTACATCTTTTGTTGCTGACCATCTCAGATGCAAGCAAATTTTGGTGAATCTTCTCTCAAATGCGGTGAAATTTACTGAATCTGGCTCGGTAACACTAAAAGTTGAGCAGACTGCTGAATATACTCAATTTCTGGTGGTTGATACGGGTATCGGCATAAGCGAAGCTGACGCTAGCAGTCTCTTTCAACCGTTCCACCAACTCCCTAACCGTTCTCCTCGGAAATATCAAGGAACAGGTTTGGGTCTGGCTCTTTCCCTGAAGTTAGCACGGCTACATGGTGGTGACATTACCATACAGTCTGAAGAGGGGCGTGGCAGTTGTTTTACGCTAACTTTGCCGCATCAAATACCAAATTAATACGACCTCGAACCACCATCTGTAGGGGCGCAAGGCTTTGCGCCCTTCCTATATATTGCGTCTGTGCGTAAGTCCTCAAAGTTGACTTCCAAGGGAGCGGCACTAGTTGCAACGGACAACAGATAGGGACAATGAGCAAAAAGCGACAATTGATATATGAAGTGATTAAACGCACTCAAAAATCATTGAGATGAACCATGCTAGAGCAGAAACTAAAGCAACTCAAAACAATTTTCGCCGAGATGGAGCGGGCTTTGATTGCCTATTCTGGGGGAGTTGATAGCACCCTGGTAGCCAAGATTGCTTATGATGTGCTGGGCGATCGCGCTTTGGCTATAACGGCTGAATCTCCTTCACTTTTGCCGGAAGAACTAGAAGATGCCCGTATCCAAGCAGCAGCAATTGGCATTCCTCATGAGGTGATAGAAACGCATGAGATGAACAATCCCAATTACACCTCCAACCCTGTCAACCGCTGCTATTTCTGCAAAAGTGAACTCCACGACACGCTCAAACCCCTTGCCCTTGAGCGAGGCTATCCCTACGTCGTTGATGGAGTCAATGCCGATGATTTGGGAGACTATCGACCAGGGATTCAGGCAGCCAAAGAAAGAGGAGCGCGATCGCCTTTAGCTGAAGTGGGTGTTACCAAAGCTGAAGTCCGCCAACTTTCCCAACAACTAGGGCTTCCTTGGTGGGACAAACCCGCTCAACCGTGCCTCAGTTCCCGCTTCCCCTACGGCGAAGAGATTACAGTCAGCAAGCTACAACGAGTCGGACGTGCTGAAATTTATTTGCGGAAGTTGGGATTATCAAATCTTCGTGTCCGTTCTGAAGGGGATACCGCCCGGATTGAATTACCACCAGAACAAATAGAGGAATTTATTTTAACTACAGATTTACCCAAGTTGGTGTCAGCGTTTCAGGAGTTTGGTTTCCTCTACGTCACCCTCGATTTAGAAGGTTACCGCAGTGGCAAACTCAATCAAGTATTGAATCAGGAAGCCTTGAGCCTCAAAGCCTAAACCTCATTCCACCTCTTAACCGGGTAGGGGCGCACCCCTAGCCATTGGTGTCAACTTAAGACAAGAGCGACTGGAAGTCGCGGCTAAACAAACGAAGTCCGTCTGCGCGGACTAATGAAAAATCAACACTTATTAAACCTGCGTAGGCAGGTGCGTGTTTGTGTAGCTGCGGTTTCTAACCGCCAAGCCTCCTTAAGTTGACACTGATGACGGCTGCGCGCCCATCCATACAGAAGTCCAGAAGCAGTAATTTGCTGAATCAGAAAATGCTGAGTTTTACAAATTTGAGGAAAACAGAGCAAGGATGGGAATTTGAAAATGAAGCAGCTCTAGAAAATTTTGTCTGGACTAATTTAGAGCATTTACTCAAATTAACTCCTCTAAAGCAGCAATATTCTGTCAAGGGGGAACGTTGTGACATTTTAGCCGTGGATAAGAATAAACGGTTAGTCGTGCTGGAGTTAAAAAACTTAGAAGATAGATATATTGTCCAGCAGCTAACTCGTTATTGTGACAATTTGCAAGAAGAGAAGCCAGTTGATATAGAAGTAGACTACGCACTGCAAATTCGCTTAGTGGCTGTTGCACCGAGGTTTCACAGACATAATTTTATAGATAAGAAACATCACAAGCTAGATTTTGAGTTTCTTCTGTTTGAAATTATTCAAGAGGGAAAGAAGCTATATTTCAATCTGAAAAACATAGATTCAGGTCAGGAAGCAAAAGTAATTCTTCCTTATCCAGAAGAATACCTTATTGAGCCTTACAAAAATTCACTTCCCGCTCCGCCTCTGCCTCAACCTCCTAAAACCCTTTTAAAATTCCTAGAGAAAGATAGTAGTGATAAACAAAATATTATCTTAAACATCCGAGAAAAAATTCTCAAGTTCGATAAGCATATGCAGGAAAACATTACTGATACAACCATCACTTACGGAGTAGAGAAAATCAAAGGAAAGCTCCATAAAACTAAAGTTTGTGCTGAGCTTTACAGTTATAAAGGAGAATTTCCATTAAATCTTTTTCTCTGGTTGCCTTATCCGAAAAGAAGTCGTCAAGGAGCATTTTATCAGGGTTTCACTCAAGGAATGGCAATGTGGAGAGTTTTTACTTCCGACTGGAAGAGTGTATCAAACCTTTCTCTTTTTTTGGGTCAGACTCGCTCTGTACCTCCTACTGCGCGTTGTAGTAGAAACTATGACATTAAGGTTTATCTAAATATGTACAAGGATTTAACAGGGAAAGACGTGAAATCTGAGTCTTTGGATGCGCTAGTTGATATTGCTTTAGAAGAATGGCTAGAAAGGCTTAATTAGCGTTTTTATTACGGTTTTGTTGTAATAGACGTCTTACAAAAATCGATTTTTCCCTCCTAGCCCCCCAATTCTGGGAGAACCGGATTTCAAAGTCCTCCAATCTTGGGGGATTTAGGCATTGGTTGAAATTGGTTACAAATTACTGCAGTATTTCTTTGATTTCATCAAGCTTGCTAATGAGATTGGTGATTTGCGTTCTTCGCTCTTGTGCTTCTTCTTCATGCTCTCTTATATAGAGTAGCTTTTCCACCCATTCAGTCACTATATTAGTAACTTCTATGCGCTCTTCCAGTAAGAGGTCATGATTTAGCAAAAACTTATTGGTTGCGTCAAAAGCTGCTTTGATTTCAGAGTTTTTATAATCCCTACTCTGGATTGATAAGAATTTTATCACAGCTAGATTTCGTATAATTCCTTTCAGGTTTTTCATTATATTTTTATCAAAGCTACTATTTACTACTTCAAGAAAGGATATAAAAAACCGTAACTCTGTTTTAAAGATTTTGCAATGAAGCAAAATAGTTTTTGATAGCATTTTGACTTGCAAATAATTGGTTTATGCAAACGGAGAACCATTCTTTAGGCTAAAACCAACCTTGGCAAGGTGATTTAATAGTTAGAAGTTTAATGACATCTATACACAGGATACTGGCGCACTTCTACCTCTCGACATCGCTACTATTGCTGATTGTCTATACGCATAATTGCTGAAGTGGTCAGACAGTGATTAAAAAGTAAGCGAAGCTAAAAAAAGAATGCTACCCTTGTGCGGCTATGATGCGTCATGAAGAATGAGAATGGTTAGCAAGCCTATCTCAGCTCTTGGATGCGGGCTTCTACTTGCCAATACACTGAACATCAACATAACTCAGGATAAACTAGTAGGTTTGGTTGCTAACAGTACCCCTAGGGGTGCTAAATATAGAAAATCTTGCCCTCCATTTTTAGAACCTTGCAGTGCCGCTTAAACATTCCGCTAGAAGAGATTGTCAGGTATCCTGTTTTGTACTTGAGGAGCGCAGCAGATTGGAGACTCTCTAACTGTACAGTCTGGGCACCTGTGGCTGCTGTTGTGCTTTATCGTTGCCTAAAGTAATTTCATCTCGATAGAGGTTGGCATGATTCCAGGGGAAGTTGTTGTCCAAGAAGGGGAAATTGAACTGAATGCAGGGCGTACCACCATACAGTTACAAGTGGCGAATACAGGCGATCGCCCAATTCAAGTCGGTTCTCATTTTCATTTCTACGAGGTAAATGAAGCCCTGGAATTTGACAGAGAGTCAGCAAAAGGGATGCGACTCGATATCCCTGCTGGAACTGCTGTCCGCTTTGAACCAGGAGATACACGAGAAGTGACCTTAGTTCCGTTCACAGGAAGCCGTCGAGTTTACGGCTTCAATGCCAGAATTAACGGTGCTTTAGATGAGTAACTCCTAGGGAGACGGCACCAATGGAATGGTACAATGAACCACCTGTTTGGAACCTCCAAGGGGACACAATTACCATCACGTCTGGGCAAAAAACTGACTTCTGGCGTGAGACTCACTACGGCTTCATTAGAGATAATGGACACTTTTTTTATCAAGCAGTCAAGGGAGACTTTGTTGCTGAGGTGAAAGTCAGTGGTGAGTATCACCAGTTGTACGATCAGGCGGGAATCATGGTGCGTTTGGATGAAGCCAATTGGTTGAAGTGTGGCATTGAATTTGTAAATGGTGTTCAACAAGTCAGTGCTGTAATCACACGGGATTACTCAGATTGGTCTATCGTACCGTTGCCACAAAACCCAGCTTCTATTTGGTTACGTGTGACGCGACGCGGCACAGCTATAGAATCCATTTGGGATCTAATCATTCGCTAACCGCTTGAGCATGAGTCGGATGAAACAGAGATTGAGCTTCGCTGTCGCATGGCTTAGGGTTCGCTCAAAGTTTTTGACTAAACTCTTACATCG
>JAESFV010000339.1_pt1 | contig 20769 bp, 19 predicted proteins | sample 9269471 | NCBI WGS metagenome assembly JAESFV01 (sample SAMN14502647, study PRJNA617108) | algae metagenome | isolation source: Symplocastrum torsivum CPER-KK1 and co-occurring heterotrophs from... | place: USA: Central Plains Experimental Range, Colorado | collected 2001-01-01
ATCCAGATGAACCTGAAGAAGTGGTACATGGAGAACTATATCGACCCGGCCGGGTTCGATATTACCGAAGAGGCCTTCGGCAAGTGCTACGCCACCACCATCGGCCGCCAGTTCGGTGAAGGCTTCATCACCGGCGATGCCATCACCTCGGCCAATGTCTATTTGACCGTGGTGGCGGAAACCGCGTTCACCAACACGCTGTTCGTCGCCATGCCTTCGGAAGCCGCCCGCAACGGCGACTACGCCCTGCCGACCGTGTTCCTCTCCGTGCAGTCGGACGAGAGCCGGCATGTCGGCAACGGCCATTCCATGCTGATGTCGATGCTGAAGGAGCCGGAGAACCATCTCCTGCTTGAGCGCGACATGCGCTACGCCTTCTGGCAGAACCACGCCATCGTCGATGCCGCCATCGGCACCTTCATCGAATACGGCACCACCAACCGCGACAAGAACAAGGAGTCTTACGCGGAGATGTGGCACCGCTGGATCTTCGAGGATTACTACCGCACCTACATGCTGCCGCTGGAGAAATACGGCATCAAGATCCACCACGACGACGTGCAGGCGGCGTGGAAGCGCATCACCGAGAAGCACTATGTCCACAAGATCGCGCAGTTCTTCTCGGTCGGCTGGCCGGTGAATTTCTGGCGCATCGAGGCCCAGACCGACAAGGACTTCGAGTGGTTCGAGCACAAGTATCCGGGCTGGTATGCGCAGTTCGGCGAGTACTGGAAGTGGTACGACAAGCTGTCGCATCGCGGCCAGACCAACATGCTGTTCAACGCCGACACCGGCTATGTCTATCCGCATCGGTGCTGGAGCTCGATGGTGCCCTGCGTGGTGCGCGAGGACATCGTCACCGACACGATCGACGGCAAGCTGCACACCTTCGCCCATGAGCTCGACCGCTGGACCGCGGTGGAAGCCTTCGCCAGCGAATATCAGGGCCGTCCCACCCCGGCGATGGGGCGCTTCAGCGGCCGGCGCGAATGGGAGAGCTGCTACCACGACTGGGATCTGGCCGACGCCATCCAGGATCTCGGCTTCGTGCGCACCGACGGCAAGACCCTCGTGCCGCAGCCGCATCTGCGCTTCGAGGAGAAGGAGATGTGGACGCTTGACGATGTGCGCGGGCACACCATCAAGAGCCCGCTGATCACCCTGCGCGAGATGAGCCCCGAGCAGCGCGAGACGCACCTCGCCGCCTACCGCGCCGGCTTCACCATCCATCCCTGCAACTGACCGTCATGCGGGACCGGCCGCGCCGGTCCCGCATCGACCGAGGTGCTTCAGAACCTAACGGGGAGGTCGCACGATGGGCGACGTCTATACCGTCCGCTTGAATCCGGTCGGCGTCGAATTCGAGGTCGAAGAGGGGGAAACCGTGCTCGACGCGGCCTTCCGGCAGGGCATCGCCTTGCCGCATGGCTGCAAGGAGGGGCGGTGCGCGGCCTGCAAATGCGTGCTGAACGAAGGTGAAGTCGAGCTCAAGCCCTATTCCACCTTCGCGCTGAACGAGATGGAGCGGGACCAGAACTATGTCCTGCTGTGTCGCACCCTGGCCTATTCGGACATCGAGGTGGATCTGCTCAATTTCGACGAGGAAATCCTCTCGAAATCGATACCCGTCCGAAGCTTCGGCGCAGAGGTGGCGCGGGTCGTCGAACTGACCCACGACATAAGGCGCCTGGAGATCGTGCTCGATCAGCCTCTCAAATTCTGGGCGGGGCAATATGTCGACATCACGCTCCCGGGGCCAGAGGCGATTACGCGCTCGTTTTCCATGGCAAATACGCCGGTCGCGGGCAAAGAACTCGCCTTCATCATCAAGAAATACCCGGACGGAAAATTCTCCTCCCGCCTCGACGGAGAACTCAAGCCCGGAACCCGGCTCACCGTCCGCGGCCCCTTCGGCACCTGTTTCCGACGGGAAGACAAGGGAGGAGCCCTGATCCTGGTCGGCGGCGGCTCCGGCATGTCGCCGCTGTGGTCGATCCTGCACGACCATCTGGAGAGCGGGGAGGAACGCGAGGTCCATTTCTTCTACGGCGCCCGCACCCCCAGGGACCTGTTCTACCTCGACGACTTCGCCCGGCTCGCGGCGGAAAATCCCCGCTTCCACTTCATCCCCGCGCTTTCGGGCGTCGGCGAAGAGGACGACTGGAGCGGCGAGCGCGGCTTCATCCACGAGGTGCTGAACGCCCATCTGCGCCGGCTGGGCTTCGGCGAGGACGTCGACGTCTATGCCTGCGGCCCGGAGCCGATGATCGAGGCTCTCGTGCCGGTGCTGCAGATGAACGACGTCTCCACCGAACGGATCTTCTTCGACAAGTTCACGCCGGCCTCAAGCCCCGCCGAGCAGCTGGCGCACGCCTGAGCGCACTCACCACAAGCCTTGGCCAGACAACGATAATTTGGGAGGACACCATGACAGCCACGCAAACGGCGCCGGTCAAGTCGGGGGCAGCCGGATCGGCCGTCTTCGCCGATTCCGACAGCCGCAAATACCGCTACTTCGAACCGCGCGGCAAGCGCGCGACCCATTACGAGGACGTCACCGTCGACGTCCAGCCCGATCCCGAGCGCTATCTGCTGCAGGACTGGATCATCTCGTTCCCGAACGGGCGCGGCGCCTATTCCAAGGACAACACCGCCGCGCTGAGCTCCAACTGGCACCTGTTCCGCGCCCCGGACCAGGAGTGGGAGCGCACCCACTACCAGCGCCAGTCGAAGATCGAGGCGATGGTGCAGGCCGTCATTTCCAATGGCCGCAAGTCGGGCGCGCCGCTGCACTTCGACAAGGCGTGGGTGAAGGTGCTGCAGAACCATCTCGGCGCCTGGAAGCACGCCGAATTCGGCCTCGGCACCTCGCTGATGCAGGCGCAGCGCTACGGCTACACGCAGATGATCAACAATGCGACGCTGACCAACTCGTCGTACAAGCTGCGCCTCGCCCAGGACATCACGCTCTACCTCGCCGAAATCGGCATGGATATCGGCGCCTTCGACGACGAGGCCGGCAAGCGCACCTGGCTGGAAGACGTCAACTGGCAGGGCACGCGCGAGGCGGTCGAGTCCATCATGGGCTCGGAAGATTATCTTGAGCAGTACTTCGCCATCAACATCGTGTTCGAGCCGCTGGTGGGCGAATTGTTCCGCTCGGGCTTCCTCATGCAGGTGGCTTCCCCCAATGGCGACTTCATCACCCCGCCGGTGATCTCGGCGGCGGAAGCCGATTACGAGCGCAACCTCGCCAACGCCATCGACCTGTTCCACCTGCTGGCGCACGACCCCGAGCACGGCGCCCACAACAAGCGCCTGTTCCAGTCCTGGCTGCACAAGCATGTCGCCCTGGCCAACAAGGCCTCGGCCGGCCTGCAACCGATCTGGTCGCAGCCGCATTCCAAGCCTGTCCAGTATTCCGACGCGCGCGCGCAGTCGGTCGAGCGCATCGGGAAGATCCTGGGCGAGCTCGGCCTCGACCTTCCCAAGGAGTGACGTCCATGTCCACCATGTCTCGCTCGGCCACCAACCAGAACATCTTCCAGAAGATGGGCGATCTCGTTTTCGACCAGACGATCTCGCACCAGTGCGGCGTCACCATGAACGACAGCGTCGAGGCCCGCGCCATCGCCGAGTTCATGGGGCAGAAGCCCAATGTCACCATTACCTACCAGCCGGCGCTGATCCGCATCGACGGCGAAGGCAAGCTGATCTTCAAGATGGACGAGATCAGCGAGATCCTCGGCAAGGAAATGAATGCCGAAATCTTCGAGGTCAACACGTCAACCCATTACGGCCGCATGATCCGGGTCGACGACAACACTGTGACCCTGTTCGGCGACATGGATGAAATCCGCCAATACATCGAGTGATCACCGCACGACCGTTGCCGGGGAGGGTTGGCCCTTCCCGGCGCGGGGTGCCCGACGCCAACAGGCGCGACGCCACGCGCCTCCAGAATTCGTCAAAAAGGGGAGAGGGTTCATGTTCAGGACGCCGGACGGTGAAGAGATCTTCATCATCGATGGTCACACGCATTTCTGGGACGGCAGCCCGGAGAACCAGGCCAACATCCATGGCAAGCAGTTCATCGACTGCTTCTACGCCTACCACAACGCTCTCAGCCCGAAGGACCAGCTGTGGAGCAAGGAGCAGTTCGAGAAATACAGCGCCGACAAGATGCACCATGATCTGTTCGTCGATGGCCCCGACGACATGGCGATCGTGCAGTCGACCTATCTGAAGGAATTCTACAAGAACGGCTTCAACACCATCGAGCGCAATCTCGACATGGCGAAGGCCTATCCGGACCGCTACATCGTCAACGGCTCCTTCGACCCGCGCGATGGCGAGAAGGCGCTCGAATACATCCACTTCATGAAGGAAAACTACAACATCAAGGGCGTGAAGCTCTACACGGCGGAGTGGAAGGGCGATTCCCGGGGCTGGAAGCTCACCGACCCCAGCGCCTATCGCTGCCTGGAGCTGTGCCAGAAGCTCGGCATCACCAATGTCCATGTCCATAAGGGACCGACCATCATCCCACTCGACAAGGATGCGTTCGATGTCCACGACGTCGACCATGCCGCGACCGATTTCCAGGGCCTGAACTTCATCATCGAGCATTGCGGCCTGCCCCGGCTCGACGATTTCTGCTGGATCGCGGTGCAGGAGACCAATGTCTATGGCGGCCTCGCCGTGGCGCTGCCCTTCATCCATTCGCGCCCGCGCTACTTCGCCGAGGTGATCAGCGAGCTGCTGTTCTGGGTCGGCGAGGACAAGATCCTGTTCGGCAGCGACTACGCGATCTGGACGCCGCGCTGGCTGGTCGAGAAGTTCTGGAACTTCGAGATACCGGAGGACATCAAGCAGGAGCACGGCGTCGACCTGACCCGCGAGGCCAAGCGCAAGATCCTCGGCCTCAACGCCGCCCGGCTCTACAATATCGATATCGAGGCGCAGAAGGCGCGGCTGAAGGACGCCTCGCTCGCGGTCGCGGCGGAGTAGGCCCATGCCCCGCCCCGCCCGTACCGAAACGGGCGGCGATGCGCGCATCGCCGCCGTGTGGACCCAGCTCGCCGGCGTCATGGACCCGGAGCTGGACGAGTCCATCGTCGATCTCGGCTTCGTGGAAGACATCGCGATCGGCACTGATGGCCGGGTGGATGTCGCCTTCCGGCTGCCGACCTACTGGTGCTCGCCCAACTTCGCCTTCCTGATGGCGGACGATATCGGCCGGGCGGTGCGGGCGCTGCCCTGGGCGCGGGAGGTTCACCCCCGGCTCGAAGACCATATGTTCTCGCAGGAGGTCAATCGCGGCACCCATCTCGGCCTCTCCTTCGCCGAGACGTTCCGCGATCTGGAGGTCAGCGACACGCTGGAGGGCCTGCGCGAGACCTTTCTGCGCAAGGCGTTCCAGCGCCGGCAGGAAGCGGTCATGCTGGGCCTGCGGCGGGCCGGCTGGTCGGACGCGGCCATCGTCACCACCGATCTCGGCACGCTCGACCGCACTGTGCTCACCGATCCCGAGGGTCTGCGCCAGAAGCCGCGCTACCGCGAGATCCTGCTGGCGCGGGGCCTCGCCGCCCGGCCCTCCGACCTCGCCTTCGTCACGCTCGACGGCGCGGCCATCGCGGCCGAGAGCCTGCCGGTGCATCTGCGCGGGCTGCGGGCGATCCGCATCAACATGGAGGCCAATGGCGCGCTGTGCCGGGGGCTGCTCGATGCCCGCTATGACGAGGGGCCGCGCCAGAGCAAGGCCGCTGCCTCTACCCACGCCTGCGGCGGTGCCGGAGCGTCCAGCGGATGCTGCGGCGGCTGCGCCCGGCAGACGACCGGCTCCCCGCTCTCCGCGTGAACGAGGCGGTGACGCTCCGTTCCGACGTCGACCCGAACAAGCAAACAACATGACGAGGAAACAGCCATGGCAAAGATGATCCTGCATGAGGGCGAGGCGCGCCGCGCACTCGCGCGCGGCGTTGGCAAGCTGGCGGCGGCAGTCGAATCGACGCTCGGTCCCAAAGGCATGAACGCCATGGTCGACCGGCCGATCGGCACCCCCATCGTCTCGCGCGACGGCGTGACCATCGCCTCCGAGATCGAGCTGCCCGACCGCTTCGAGAATATGGGCGCGCAGGTGGTGCGCGAGGTCTCGATGCAGACCAACGAGGTCGCCGGCGACGGCACCACCACCGCCATGGTGCTGGCCAACGGCCTTATCCAGAACGGCGTCGCGGCACTGGAGCGGGGCGCCAAACCCGTTGACCTGTGCCGGGGCATCGACACGGCGGTCGAGCTTGTCGTGGAAACGCTGAAGGGCCGCGCCCGCCCGGCCTCCGAGCGCTCGATGCTGGAAGCGGTGGCGACCATCGCCGCCACCAACCCGCATCTCGGCCATCTCGTCGCCGAGGCGCTGCACCGGGTCGGCCTCGACGGCATCGTCTCGTCCGATTACGGCCTCACCATCGCCACCACGCTCGACGTGGTGGAGGGCATGTCGTTCGACCGGGGCTACATCTCCCACCACATGGTGACGGACGTCGAGAAGATGGAGGTGGTGCTGCACGAGCCCTACATCCTGCTGACCGATCTCAAGATCCGCGCCCCGCAGGAAATCGCCGGCCTCCGCGCGGCGGTGGCGAAGACCGGGCGCACCCTGGTCATCATCGCCGAGGAAATCGCCCCGGAAGTGGTCGTCACCCTGCTGGGAGACGGCAATCGCGGCAAGGTGCTGGTGGTCAACCCGCCCGATTACGGCCATTGGCGCAAGGCGATGATGGACGATCTCGCCATCATCACCGGCGGCAAGGTCATCGCCCGCGATCTCGGCGGAAAGCTGGAGGACGTCACGCTCGACGATCTCGGCACCGCCCACCAGGTGCGCGCCAGCGCCCGCGAGACCGTCATCATTCGCGGCGGCGGAGACGCCGAGGCGATCGCCGCCCGCCGGGCGCAGGTGACGCGCCAGCACGAGCTCGCCCCGCCCAATATCGAGCAGGACAAGCTGAAGGAGCGCCTCGCCAAGCTCTCCGGCGGCACGGCGGTGATCTATGCTGGCGGCGTGACGCCGGTGGAGCAGAAGCGGACCCTGCAACTGATCGACGACGCGCTGAGCGCCACCCGCGCGGCGGCGGAAGAGGGCATCGTCGCCGGCGGCGGCACGGCGCTGCTGCAATGCGCGCCGATCGTCGCGGCCCGGCTCGGCAATCTCAACGGCGATGTCGGCGAAGGCATCCGCCTGGTGCGCGAGACGCTGGCCCGCCCGGCGGCCTTCATCGCCCGCAATGCCGGCTACGACCCCGAGGCCATCGTCGAGAAGCTAATGGCGGCGGAGGACGGCATCGGCTTCGATGCCGCCACCGGCGAGATGACGGACATGATCTCGGCCGGCATCGTCGATCCGGTGCGCGTCACCTATACGGCGCTGCGTAACGCCGCCTCGGTCGCCACGCTGGTGCTCACCACCAACACGCTGATCGCCGACATCACCGATTATGTCGACCCCACCGCCGGCCCGGCGCTCGGCGGCGGTGCCGAGAGGCTCGGCCGCGCATGATCATGGCATCCCGCCGGCGGCCCCCGCCCTTCCGGCGGGCTGCCCCCCGGAACGGTCCGGGACCCTCACGCCTCGACACCGCGCTTGCCCCGCTCTGGCGACGGCCGGGCGCATGGGGGTGGACGTCGCTTTCGGGCTGGCGGTCTTGGCGCTGGGCCCTGTGGTGGCGGGCTCGGCGGAAGTCTTGGGTTGAGTGACGCTTGATTGGAAGCGTGGTAAAAACGTCGCAAATGAAGCGAAGCAGATCCTGAACGCCAAAAATTGGGGCATCTGATCTTCGCTAAAAATAAACGGGAGGGTGCTTTGGTGTATATCATCACCAAGAAGGATGGACCTCGCAAAGAGGACGTCGCCGCCAAGCAGATGATCAAACAAAATTGGGGGACGATTGATCGTCTCGCCAATCAGATTTCCGGTGGGCGCTGGCAGGACATCAAGCAGGCCCGCGCTGCCAAGACATCCGTGGCCGAATACGATCGCCGCAGCTTCATCGGTTACGCCTCGATGGAACGGGCCGCGCCGGCACGGCCCTATATCCGCATCAGCCTGAACAACCGTGTCGTTGTGGTCGACGAAGACACCAATCGGCAGCTGCTGTTCCTCGGCGACATCCGGTACCGCCCGCAGGGCCGGGTGTTCTGTCTTGCCACCCGCGCCAATGGTTTCTTCGATCCGGCGCCGGACGAGGTGCTGGAGGCGCTGGCCGGGCTCGATGGCGCCGTGCTGTCCGAGGACGAGGTCGACGAGCCGTTCAAGCAGGAACTCGCCGCCCGCCTCGGCTTTGCCGCGCCGCAGGTCCTCTGAGCGGGCGCCCCCGCCGGAGCCTTCGGTCCCCTTTGCGCAAAGGCCAGTTCGAGCGCGGCCACGGGACACTGGAATGCAGACGGAAGCGCAGATGACAAAGCCGCCCGTTGAGCGCCGTTCGCCCCCCCTCCCCTCGCGCATGGACGAGGGCGAGGACGGCGCCGATCACGCGGCGGACGGCGCCTCCTACGACGCCTCGGCGACGATGAAGGCCTGGGAGAATTTCCTCGACCAGGGCCGGCCGACCAGGCCCGGCGGGCTGGTGCGGGGCGTCATCGAGCGCTCCTGGCAGCGCAGCGCCGTCTCCGGCGTCGACCCGCGCGGGCGCGGCAGCGGCCTCATCGTCTCCGCCGACGAGGTGGACGGCCTGCGCCGGCAGCATGGTGGCCTGGTGCAGGCGGCCGGCAAGACCTTCGAGCGTCTGGCCGACATTCTCGGCGAGACCGCGACCATGGTCGTCGTCACCGACCAGCGCGGCGTCATCATCGACACCGCCGGCGATCCCCATATTCTCGATGCGGCCCATGACATCCGCCTCGAGATCGGCGCCAATTGGGGCGAGACCGTCACCGGCACCAACGGCATCGGCACCGCGCTGGTGACGGGAAAGCCAGTCTATGTCCGCGCGGCCGAGCATTTCTGCGAGGGCGTGAAGTCCTGGACCTGCATCGGCGCGCCGATCCGCAATCCGCTGGATGGCAGCGTCGTCGGCGTCGTCGATTTCTCCGGCCCGCAGGACATTTTCCGCCGCCACAACATCGCCCTCGGCATGATGGCGGCGAGCCATATCGAACTCGCCCTCGCCGACCAGCTGCGGGTCGAGCGCATGCAGCTGCTCGAACTGTGCCTGGCCCGGCTGCAGGGCGGCGCGCGAGGCGACGGCTTCGTCATCCTCGACCGCCAGGGTCGGGTGATCCACCACAGCGACACCGCCGCCGCGCGCTGGCGCCATGCCCATCCCGGCACCGAGCTGCAGCTCGGCGCGCAACTGATGGACTTCAAGGGCGACAGCTGGCCGGACAACATCGCCAGCATTCCCGGCATCGACAGCCAGCGCATGGAGCCGCTGCTTCAGGACGGCACCTTCTCCGGCGCCGTGCTGCTGCTCGGGCCGACCGGCCACCCCGCCCCGGCGGTGCGGGCCGGCACCAGCCCGGCGCGGACGGCGTTGAAGGCGGCGCGGGACGCCATTATCGGCGAGAGCGCGGTGCTCATCGAAGCCATCGAGCGGGCCGAGCGCGCCGCGCAGGGCCGCAGCGCCATCCTGCTGGAGGGCGAAACCGGGGTCGGCAAGGAGCTGTTCGCCAAGCTCATCCACGCCGCCGGGCTGACCACCGGCAAGGAGCCCTTCGTCACCTTCAATTGCGGCGCGGTGTCCAAGGATCTGCTCGGGGGCGAGCTGTTCGGCCACGCGCCGGGCGCCTTCACCGGCGCCACCCGCGAGGGCCGCGCCGGGCGGTTCGAGATCGCTGACAGCGGCGTGCTCAGCCTCGACGAGATCGGCGAGATGCCGCTCGAACTCCAGCCCTATCTCCTGCGCATCCTTGAGGAAAACGCCGTCTACCGCATCGGCGAGGGGCGGCCGCGGCCGATCAATGTGCGGCTCATCGCCTCCACCAACCGCAATCTCAAGCTGGAGGCGGCGGAGGGGCGCTTCCGCAAGGACCTCTATTTCCGCATCGGCGCGGTCAAGATCACCATTCCCCCGCTGCGCAACCGCCATGGCGACATCCGCCTGCTGCTGCATCATTTCAACAGCCGGGTGGCGGAAAGCCAGGGCACCGAGCCGCTGCGCTTCCAGCCGGCGGTGATCGATCTGCTGGAGCGTTATGAGTGGCCGGGCAATGTCCGGGAGGTGCGCAACCTTGTCGAGTCGCTCTCGCTGATGGCGGTCGACCGCACGGTGGGGATCGACGACCTGCCGGAAGATTTCCTCGAGGACCTGCAGCCGCTGCGGGAGGCGGGCGGCGAGGCGGCGGAAAGCGCCGATGCCGGGGAGCCGATCGCCCGCATCGACGAGGCCGAGCGCCGTCTCATCGAGCGCACGCTCGTCGCCTCGGGCGGCAACACCTCGGTCGCGGCCGATCGGCTGGGGATCTCGCGCAGCACGCTCTATCGCAAGCTCCAGCACTACCGGGCGAGGCACTAGCCGCCGCGCGGGAGGACAGACGGAATCGAAAGGGCGAGGCTCAGATGACAGAACGGATGGATCCCTCCGGCCACGCCCGCCGGCCCGGCGAGCTGGCCGCGATCATTCTCGACAAGGTCGAGCGCGACGTGGTCTTCACCCTGCGCATTCGCGGCGAGAGCCTCGATCTGCTGTCGCGGCACTTCCAGGGCTTCATCGAGCGCGCGCTCGGCTCGAACGGCGTCGACTATGGCGACCATCCGCTGCTGCGGCTGTTCGTCGAATCCCATAGCCGGGAACTCACCGATTTCGTGGTGAACGGCATGGCGCTGTCGCATCAGATCGACCTGAGGGCGTTCGAACGTTTCGGCGGCGATTCCACCCATCTGCTGCGGGCCGATATCTGGGACAGCCTGCGCAGCTATATCGAGAGCGCCGAGCATCATTTCCTGTCCGGCCTCGGCGGCCTGCACGACATTCTGGCCGAAGTCGCCGCCCTCCGCCCCGGCACCGCAGGAGGCGCGCAATGACGGATACGCAGCACCTGCGCGCCCTGCTCGGAAAGCGCCTTGAGGTGGTTCAGGAGATCGCCCGGCTGAATGCGCGCCAGCTGCAGAACCGGCAGATCGCCAGCGGCCTCGAACTGGAGGTGATGCTGTGCGAGCGCGACCTCGCGCAGGGGGAAGATGCAACCGCCGCCGCACAGCGCCTCGCCGAGGCGCGGGCGCAGCAGGCGACGGCGGAGAACGCGCTCGCCGAGGACGCGCGCGACCTCATGGAATGGCACGGTCAGCTCGACGCGCTCGACCGCGAGATCAGTGAACCGTGAGCCGAAGGGCCGGGCATCGGCAGGGAGCCTAACGAGATGAGCACGACGGAAGCCCAGGCATCACCGCTTTTCGCCCTGCTGGCGCGGCAATGGCGGCTGGAAGCGGAGGTTCAGGCCTGCGCCTTCGCCCGGGACGGCGCCAGCCTTGCTTACGCGCTGGCGGATGGCACGCTCGCCCTTATCTCGATGGAGGACCCGGAAGCGGCGGGCGTGCGCTGGCGCATGTCGATCGAGGATGGGCGCTCCACCATTTCCCCGCGCGCCCGCCCCGTTGCCGCCCCGGCACGGGTGCCGGTGGGCGAGCCCCCGCTGCGCCTGGCGGCGTTCGGCCCCTCGGGCTTTCTGGTCGGCGCCAGCTCCGGGCGGGTGGTGCAGATCGGCGCCGACGGCTCGACGCAGGTAATGGTCGAACATGACAGCGCCGGCGTCGACGCGCTGGCGAGCCTGTGCGAGGGCGCCGCTGGAGCGCGCGCCGGCTGGGTCGCCGCCAGCGGCAGCGTCACGCGCTACGATCCCGAAGGGGGCACCGCACGGGCGATGGCGCGCTATGAGGGCACCGCCCGGGTGGTGGCGCCCGCACCCGACGGCGCGCGGGTCGCGCTGGGCTTCGATGCCCGCCTCGCGCTCATCGACCTGCCCCGCACCGACCCGCTCGGCGCCGATGGCGGGCCTTTCGAGATCGCGCTCGGGCCGGTGGAGGCCCTCGCCTGGTCGCCGGACGGGCGCCTTCTGGCCGCCGGCCTGCTCGATGGCGGTGTCGCCCTGATCGACCCGGCGACGCGGCGCGTGCTGCGCCTGCCGGACTATCCCGCCCCGGTGCGCACGCTGGACTGGAGCGCCGATTCCCGCTGGCTCGTGACCAGCGGCGCCTTCCGCACCATCGTCTGGGCGGTGGAGGGGAGCCACGACCGCCCAAAAACCTTGGAGACCGGCCGTTCCGGCCTGGTGGCGGTGGAGGCGGCGCGGCTGCATCCGCATCTGCCGCTGGTCGCGGCCGGCTATGAAAACGGCATGATCGTCGTCATGGCGGTGGGTCAACGCGACGAACTCGTCATTCGCGACCCGGCGCCGGGCGGCCTGCGCGACCTGAGCTGGTCGAGCGATGGCGAGCACCTGGCCTTTCACGCCGCGCAAGGCTGGGCCGGGGTGATCGACCTGCCGGCCCACATGTTCAAACAGATCAACAGGAGGGTTCCATGAGCGCGACCGACCAGACCGAGGAAAGCAAGGACCTGTTCTTCGCGGAAATCGCCGCGCTCGCCGAGCGGATGATCGCCGAGCACGGCCGCGATTTCACCATGGGCGCGTTCGTCCTCGCCGCGCGCTTCATCGCCGAGAAGAAGGATCTCGGCAATCGCAGCCTTGAGACGACAAACTGAACGGGACGCCCCGAGCGTCCCGGCGCAGATCGGCTGAAGGAGTCGGGCGGGCCGGGGGCGATCGCGCATGTGATCGCCCTTGCCGCAGACGATCGGGAGGCGGCCATCCGCGCGACGGTCGAGCGCCGGCGGGGGGGGGGGCCATCGCGAGCCGTGCGCGCAGGCCCATCACCTATCTAGTCTGAAAGCTCTGTAAGGATGCCGGCGAACTGCTCGGCGCGGGCGAAATAAGCCGGCTTTATTTTGTCCATCTTGCTGGAATCCACGACCATATAGGCGAGGGCCGCGCGCGCCAGAACGGCCTGCTTCACCGGCACTTCGTGGAAGTTCGAGCAGGTGACGCCGTGCTGGGCGTGCACGCCGCCGGCCGAGATGAACGCCTTGCTGATGCCGAGCCGCTCCAGGCTCCTGAGCCCCTCCTCGCCGGAGAAGGTCTGCGACGAGGCGTGGAACAGGCCGCCGAGCAGGATGAGGCTGGTATTGGGCCGGGACGCCACCCGCGCGGCGATGTTCATCGCATAGGTGATGACGGTGAGCCGGCCGGTGACGGGCAGGTGCTCGATCATGTGCGGCGTGGTGGTGCCGCAGTCGATGAAGACGGTGTCGTCCGGCTCGACCAGGCGCGCCGCCGCGCGGCCGGCGAGTGCCTTCGCCTCCGCATGGGCGTCCAGCTCGGCATCAAGGCGGTAGGTGGTGGCGCGCTCGCCGCCGGCCGGCAGGATGTAGCCGCCGAGATAGCTGAACAGGTCCGGCGAGGCGGCGAGGTCGCGGCGCACCGTCATCTCGGATACCGCGAGATGCTCGGCCGCATCGCGCAGATGCAGCACGCCCGCCGCGCGCAGCCGCTCGTCCAGCCGTTGGATCCGTTCGGACTTTTTCACAGCACCCTCCGTCCCCTGCCTTTCCATCGGCGCCCGGCCTTGACTCGTCAAGATGCGCGTGAAATGTTCGCAACAATATTTGTGATAATCATAACAAAATACGCCAGATCGAGATCATTGATGCCAGAAAACACTCACGCGCCGCTGCGCGATCCGCGCGCGCTGGCCGGGTTCATTGACCATACGATCCTCAAGGCCGAGGCCTCTCGCGCCGAGGTGGCGCGCTATTGCGACGAGGCGCGGGCCGCCGGTTTCGCCTCGGTGTGCGTCAACGCCGTCCATGCCGGCTTCGTCGCCGAACGGCTCGCCGGCAGCGGGGTGAAGACCTGCGTGGTGATCGGCTTCCCGCTCGGTGCCGGCGGCGCGGCGGCAAAGGCCGCCGAGGCCGCGCTCGCCATCGCCGCCGGGGCGCAGGAAATCGACATGGTGATCGATATCGGCGCGCTGGTGGAAGGCGACCTCGACCGCTGCCGGGCCGACCTTGCCGCCGTGCGCGCGGCGACGCGGGGAACGGTGCTCAAGGTCATCCTCGAAACCTGCCTGCTGGACGAGGCGCAGAAGGAGGCCGGCTGCCGTCTCTCGCAGGAGAGCGGGGCTGATTTCGTCAAGACCTCCACCGGGTTTTCGACCGGCGGCGCCACGGTCGCCGATATCGCGCTAATGCGCCGCGTGGTCGGCCCCGACATGGGAGTCAAGGCGTCCGGCGGCGTGCGCGACGCCGCGACGGCGTGGGCGATGATCGATGCCGGCGCCACCCGCATCGGCGCCAGCGCCAGCGTCGCCATTGTCGGAGGCGCCGCGCCGGCCACCGCCGGCTACTAACCCAAACCATTGCGACGTCAACGCAATCCAAATCAACGAATGTCTGGGAGGACATCCATGAGAAAGACGCTACTGACCCTTGCCACCAGCCTGTCGCTGCTGGCGGCCCCCGCCTTCGCCGACAATGTCGTCGATGTCAGCCAGGTGCCGAAGGACATCACCGCCGCCGCCACCGGCAAGAAATTCTCCATCGCCACCGTGGTGAAGGTCGACGGCATCGCCTGGTTCGACCGCATGGGCGACGGGGTGAAGCAGTTCGGCGCCGATACCGGCATGGATGTCTGGCAGGTGGGCCCGAGCCAGGCGGACGCCGCCGCGCAGGTGCAGCTGATCGAGAACCTGATCGCGCAGGGCGTCGACGCCATCTGCATCGTGCCGTTCTCGGTCGAGGCGGTGGAGCCGGTGCTGAAGAAGGCCCGCGACCGCGGCATCGTGGTGATCGCGCATGAGGCCTCCAACCTCAAGAATGCCGACTACATTCTGGAGGCCTTCGACAACAAGGCCTATGGCGCCCAGCTGATGGAAGTGCTCGGCAAGTACACCGGCGGCAAGGGCAAGTACCTCGCCACGGTGGGCAGCCTGACCTCGCAGTCGCAGAATGAGTGGATCGACGGCGCCATCGAGTACCAGAAGAAGCACTTCCCGGACATGGCGCTCGCCACCCAGCGGCTTGAGACCTATGACGACGCCAACACCGACTATAACCGCCTCTCCGAAGCCCTCACGACCTATCCGGACGTGAACGGCATCATCGGCGGCCCGATGCCGACCTCGGCGGGCGCCGGCCGGCTGATCGCCGAGCGCGGGCTCAAGGGCAAGGTGTTCTTCTCCGGCACCGGCCTGCCTTCGGTGGCCGGCAAGTACCTCGCCGATGGCGACATCCAGTACATCCAGTTCTGGGACCCGGCGGTCGCCGGCTATGCCATGAACGAGCTCGCCGTGATGGCGCTCTCGGGCAAGAAGGACCAGATCAAGGCGGGCCTCAATCTCGGCCTCAAGGGCTATGAGAACCTCACCACCCCGGCCGGCGCCGCGCCGAACCTGCTCTATGGCCAGGGCTGGGTCGGCGTGACCAAGGAGAATATGGACCAGTACAAGTTCTGATCCGCTGTCGCGGGCGGGGCGGCACGGCTGCCCCGCCCGCGCGCGTCAGACTGAAGCTGGGCTATCCTTGGAGCTTCCCGCTCCTGCGCGAACGGCCGGGTGATCCCGGCCGGCCGTGTCCCTTTCCAGAGCGCGTGCCATGGCCGAACCACTGATCGAACTGCGCGGCGTCACCAAGCGCTTTCCCGGCATGAAGGCGCTGGACGGCGTCGATTTTGCCATCGCCCCGGCGGAGATCCTGTGCCTTGCCGGCGAGAACGGCTCGGGCAAGTCGACGCTGATCAAGATCGTCTCGGGCGTCTATGATTTCGACGAGGGCACGCTGCTGATCGACGGCATGCCGGTCGCCGGCCTGTCGCCCCGCGCGGCCATCGCCGCCGGCATCCAGGTGATCTACCAGGACTTCTCGCTGTTCCCGAGCCTCACCGTGGCCGAGAATCTCGCCATGGGCCGGCTGCTGAGTGAGGGCCGGCGCTTCATCACCCCCGCCGAATGCCGCCGCCTCGGCACGGAAGCGCTGGCGCGGCTCGATGTCAGCATCGACCTCGGCGCGCGCGTGGGCGAACTCTCCACCGCCGACCGGCAGATCGTCGCCATCGCCCGCGCGCTGATGAGCCAGACGCGCCTCCTCATCATGGACGAGCCGACCACGGCGCTGACCGGGCGCGAGGTCGACCGGCTGTTTGCGCTGGTGCGCGAGATCCGCGCCAAGGGCATCGCCGTGCTGTTCGTCAGCCACAAGATGCGCGAGATGCTGGAGATTTCCGACCGCATCTGCGTTTTCCGCAACGGCCAGAAGGTCGAGGAAGGCCCGACTGCCGATTTCACCGAGGCCCGCATCACCCGCGCCATGACCGGGCAGGATCTCGGCCATGAACGCTATGCCTGGGCGGGCGACGCCGGCGCCGAACCGCGCCTGCGCGTGCAGGGGCTGAGCGTCGGCGAGCTTGTGCGCGACGTCTCGCTCGAACTGCGCGCCGGCGAAATCGTCGGGCTCTCCGGCCTGCTCGGTTCCGGGCGCACCGAACTCGCCCTCGCTTTGTTCGGCATGGAGCCGGACTATCGCGGCACCATCCTGCTCGACGGCAAGCCGCTGGCTCTCGCCAGCGTGCCGGAGGCGGTCGAGGCCGGCATTGCCTATGTGCCGGAGGACAGGCTGTCCGAAGGGCTGTTCATGAGCCAGTCCATCGCCCGCAACGTAGTGGCCAGCGCCATCGACCGGGCGACGCGCGGGGCCTTCCTGTCGGACGACGCGGTGACCGCGCTGGCCGAGCGCACCGTGACCGACATGCGGATCGCCACCACCGATGTGGAAAAGCAGGTCGGCAAGCTCTCCGGCGGCAACCAGCAGCGCGTCATCATCGGCCGCTGGCTGCTCACCGGCCCGCGCGTGCTGATCCTCAACGGGCCGACGGTTGGCGTCGATGTCGGTTCCAAGGCGGAAATCCACCGGCGCATCCGCGAACTCGCGGTGAAGGACGGCCTCGCCGTCCTGATGATCTCCGACGACGTGCCGGAGCTTCTGCACAACTGCAACCGCATCCTCCTGATGCACCGTGGCGCGATCGTCGACGATCTCGATCCGCGCGACCTTCAGGAAGACGACATCCACACCCGCTTGAAGACGCTGCGCTGATGAACCTCTTCGCCAAGCTGATGCGCCGCTCCGAGACGGCGGTCTTCCTCATCGTCGTCGCGATCATGATCGTGATCGGCACGATCAACCCGGCCTTCTGGCAGGCCGACAATTTGTTCAACCTGCTGCGCGCCAATGTCGTCATCGGCATCATGGCGCTGAGCGTGCTGATCGTGATGGTCTCCGGCGGCATCGACGTGTCGTTCCCCGCCTTCGCGGCGGCGGCGATGTATCTCACCGTGCTGGCGATGAACGCCTATGGCTATGAGGGCGTCGTGCTGCCCTTCATCGGCGCGACGCTGATCGGCCTGCTCTGCGGGCTGGCCAATGCCTTCTTCATCCACACCTTCCGCATGATCCCGCTGATCGTCACGCTCGGCTCGGCCTCGGTGGTGCGCGGGCTGCTGCTCGGGCTGGTGGGCACCTCGATCGTCAATATCGACCGGATGCCGCCGGCGCTGATCGCCTTCGGCCGCTCCAGCCTGGATGTGGGCGGGGCCAAGCTCTCGGTGATGGTGTTCGTCTATCTCGGGCTGGCGGTGCTGGTCGGGCTGCTGCTCACCCGCACCATGACCGGCCGCTCGATCTTCGCCTATGGCGACGACGCGGAATCGGCCAAGCGGGTCGGCTTCAACACGCGCCGCACCGTCTATGTCGCCTATGGGCTGGCGGGGGCGCTGGCGGGTTTCGCCGGGCTGCTGCACGCCTCGATGATCTGGCTGGCCAACCCGCGCGACTTCGTCGGCTATGAGCTCGACGTGATCGCGGCGGTGGTGCTGGGCGGCGCCTCGATCTTCGGTGGGCGCGGCTCGGTGCTCGGCACCCTGCTCGGCGTGTTCCTGCTGGTGCTGATCAAGAACAGCCTCATCATCATGCGCATCGACAATACCTGGCAGGGCGTGGTCATCGGCTGCGTGATCGTGATCGCAACCGCGCTTACCGCCTGGCGCGACCGCAAGACGCTGGCGTGAGGAGACAGGCATCATGAACAAGCCGTTCGACCTCTCGCGCTTCGTCAACCGCGACAACAACATCCTTCAGCTCATTCTCATCACCGTGGCGATCTTCGCGATGATGAGCTGGCTCGAACCGACCAAGTTCCTGCGCTACTACAATTTCGAATCGATCAGCTTCATCTTCCCCGAGCTCGGCATCGTCGCCATCGCCATGATGCTGGCGATGCTCACCGGCGGCATCGACCTGTCGGTGATCGGCATCGCCAATCTGGCGGGGATCCTCGCCGGCGTGTTCTTCACCAAGCTCTTCCCCGGCGACCCGGCCGCCGGCATGGCCGGGGAGATCGCCCGTGTCGCCGCGGGCGTGATGCTGGCGCTGGGCGTCGGGCTGGTGGCCGGGGCGCTGAACGGCCTGCTGATCACGCGGGCGAAGATCACGCCGATCCTCGCCACGCTCGGCACCGGCCAGGTGTTCACCGGCCTGTGCATGGTGCTGACCGGCGGGCCGGCCATTGTCGGCTTCCCCGCCTATTGGGGGCTGATCGGCAATGGCAAGCTGTTCGGCATCGCCGTGCCGCTGCTGATCTTCGTCGCCGTCGCCATGGTGATCGCGGTGATGCTCACCCGGACCTCGTTCGGGCTGAACCTCTTCCTCATCGGCACCAATCCGCGCGCGGCAGTGTTCGCCGGGCTGAAGAGCGACCGCATGGTGCTGTATTCCTACATGCTGAGCGGCACGCTCGCGGCCCTCGCCGGCATCATCCTGTCGGGCCGCACCAATGCGGCGAAGTCGGATTACGGCACGTCCTATCTCCTGCAGGCGGTGCTGATCTGCGTGCTCGGCGGCACCAACCCCGCCGGCGGGCGCGGCACGGTGCTCGGCATCTCCATCGCCGTGATCGCGCTGATGCTGCTGGCCTCGGGCTTCCAGATGATGCGCTTTTCCAACCATCTGATCGATTTCATCTGGGGCGGCTTCCTGCTGCTCGTCATGGTGCTGAACGCCTTCCGGAACCGCTCATGACCCGCTTCCACCTTGACCGCCGCGCCTTTGGCGACACGGAAATCCTCGCCGTCGAGCATGGCGGGCTGACCGCCACCCTGTTCCGCTACCCCACCGGCGTCGAGGCGGTGCGCCTCGCCAATGCACGCGGGGCGCTGGTGGTGCTGCCCTATCTCGGCCAGATGATCTGGTCGGCAGCGTTCGACGGCGTCGACCTGACCATGCAGAGCATCTTCAAGGCGCCGCGCCCGGTGCGGACCATCGCCGAGACCTATGGCTGCTTCGCCTTCCATTCCGGCCTGCTGCGCAATGGCGTGCCCGGCCCCGCCGATACCCACCCCGCCCATGGCGAGATGCCCTGCGCGCCGATGGATTCGGCCGGAATAGAGGTCGGCGAGGACGCGCGCGGCCCGTGGATGCGGCTGTTCGGCGCCTATGACTACGCCATGGGCTTCGGCGCGCATTACGAAGCGCGCCCGAGCGTGACCCTGCATGCCACTGACGCCCGCTTCGACATGGCGATGGAGGTGACGAACCTCTCCGCCGGCGACGCCATGGATCTGATGTACATGGCGCATGTGAACTACGCCTTCGTCGAGGGCGGCGATATTCTCCAGCAGGCCCCCTTCGATGCCGCCCACACCGTGGTCCGCCGCGCGGTGCCGGCGCATGTGACGCCGAACCCCGCCTATCTCGCCCGCATCGAGGCGCTGGCCGCCGACCCCGCCGCGAGCCGCGTCATCCGCCGGGCCGACGGCTTCGACCCCGAGCAGGTGTTCTATCTCCGCGATCTGGCGACCGATGCCGACGGGGCGACGACGATGCTGCTGCGCCGGCCGGAGGGCGACGCCTTCCTCGCCCGCTACCGCCCGGCGGATTTTCCCAAGACGGTGCGCTGGATTCTCGCCGGGCACGACCAGTCGGTGTGCGCCTTCGCCCTGCCCTCGACCTGCGAGCCGGAGGGCTATGCCGCCGAGAAGGCGAAGGGCAGTGTCATCCGCCTGCCCGCCGGCGCCACCGCGCGCTACAGCGTCGAGCTCGGCCATCTCGATGCCGGCGAATGCGCGGCGCTGGCCCACATGCTCGGCGGTTGAACGCTACAAGGCCGGCCCGGCACGGGGCGGAACGGGAGGTTGAGATGTCGAAGATCGCCGTCGTCGGGTCCAACATGATGGACCTCATCACCTATGTCGACCACATGCCGCTGCGCGGCGAAACCGTCGAGGCGCCGAGCTTCGAGATGGGCCATGGCGGCAAGGGCGCCAACCAGGCGATCGCCGCCGCGCGGCTGGGCTCGCCGGTGGTGATGGTGACACGGGTCGGCGACGACACCTTCGCCGACGCCACAATCGCCAATTTCGCCCGCAACGGCATCGACACCACGCACGTCATCCGCACCCCGGGCCTGCCCTCGGGCGTGGCGCCGATCTTCGTCGAGCCCACGGGCGAGAACTCGATCCTCATCGTCAAGGGCGCCAATGCTCGGCTCGCCCCCGCCGATGTCGAGGCCGCGAGCGACCTGCTCAAGGGCTGCGCGCTGATCCTGATGCAGCTCGAAATCCCGGTCGAGACCGTCTACCACACGGTGCGCTGGGCGAAGGAAAATGGCGTGCCGACCCTGCTGGTGCCGGCGCCGGCGCTGCCCGACCTCGATGTCGCGCAGCTGAAG